>Ga0206129_10003453_pt1 | contig 18219 bp, 22 predicted proteins | sample Helgoland_Spring_8_FD_148616 | JGI IMG/M metagenome (GOLD analysis project Ga0206129, IMG submission 148616) | Pelagic subsurface seawater microbial communities from Kabeltonne, Helgoland, North Sea - Helgoland_Spring_Bloom_20160502_2 | ecosystem: Environmental > Aquatic > Marine > Epipelagic ...
CGACGCGGCCGTAGATGACGAATTCTGGGAGGCGCTTGCGGAAGCCATGGGCGTTGCGCTGGACGACGGGCTGTTGAGCAGCCTGCTCGAAACGGTCGAGACCGGCTGTCTCAAGGTTGGTGCCGATCTTGCAGCTGATGGTGGACTGGAGGACCTGGGCTTCGGGGAGGTCAAGTTTGAAAGCGGAGGGAGGGAGCTGCTCCTGGGCTGCGAGCTCGATGAAGAAGTCGGCAGCTGCGGTTGGGGGGGAGTCGGCCAGCACGGCGTCAAAATCGGGACAGTTGGCGAGAGGCAGGGCTGCGCGCAGTGCTGCTGGATTTTGGGCGATGCGTGCGATGGCCTCGTCGCGGGTGGAGGGCATGGCATGGGTGCGGCGCCATATGTCGTCGCGGACCTGCTCAGGGGACTTGTAAGGGTTGCGGCCGGAGAGGGCAGCAAGCTCGGATGCGAAGACACAGGGCAGCATGGCGTGAATAGCAGTTTTGCTGTGTGAAGAAAGACGGCGGCGCGGGGCAAACGCGCGAAACGATCGAGCGCTATTATTCTTGGATGTGTCAGAAAGAACAGGAACTTGAGGACAGCGACAGCGGCTGGCCCGAAGAACAACCATTGACTGTCAGCGTCGTTGGCGATGAGGGAGCCTCTGACGCTCTAAGTAATCGACACTATCACGCGGCAGCTCTCCGTCGCCCCCATCGTTGTTTCTTCGGAATCGGTGGAGGCATATTCTGTTCTTAAGATAGGCATATTTGAATCTATGAAAGTCGAGCGCACTCAGGCGTAAGATTTCAATATGCGAGGACCATAGCGAACGAGCAGCAATCGCGTCTAAGTATTCCGTAACACATACACATCATTCGCGCGTATGGTGTGAACATACGTTAAAAGGTGACCTGCGCTTGGTCGACGGTATTATCGAGAACCGCCAGCGACAGGCTTGTTTTTTTATGAAATCTAAGGTTGTCGCCTAATCGTTGCGTGTCTGCTTTTTGTTTGGACGTTTCGCGTTCCCTCCTCCGCTAGGACGACATGGAGGTGGAGAACCCGTCGGCGCCCGCTCGCGCTTTCGGACGGCAAGTGGAGGCTGAAACGGGTTGCACCGACGAGCAGAGAACCGCACTCGGCCGGCGCGTCGTCGAGCAGCGAGAGGCCAACGAACGTATCCTCGTGAGGCGTTCGACGAGTTACGATCCGACGAAGTTTAGCGAGACCGACCACTCGCACAAGGACGACATGGTTCAGCAATTCATCAATGGCCTGTTGAAGGCGCACAAGTGCGACAGCCTCTCGGAGATCGCGGGTTACGTGGCTATTCTGGACGATTTCGGACGAAAGCCTGGCGTACCGCGCACAGCGTCAATTCTGATGGCGGAAGGCTTGCCAGCGGAGCGCATTCTGTCTCCGAACGTCGAGGAGGTAGTGGTGAGCGCTTCGCGAAAGCTGGGGGTGCATTCCGTCAAAAAGGATTTTACGCGCGCTCTGGATGAAGACTTCGCGGAACTTCTGAGAGCCACGCCACTGGCGGGGGCGTACATCGACTCATGCGCTGGATCCCCAGCGTCTATCCAGCGTATGGTCGGTTTAGTCAGAACGACTCCACGTCTAGGAAATATGGCGGTAGCGTATACGATAGTGGAGCGCGACTTCACGCCGGGGGGGAAACAAGACTTCACGCAACGCGTCCTCGAGATGTCCGACTACATGCGCTGCTATGATTTCGAGCCGCAAGTGGGCGCGTGTTTGAGTCGATCGTATGAGACGCCGAGGCGGCCGAGCGGTCGATGCGTAGGGACAAGTTTTTGGATTAGACATTGAGGCTACGACGAGGGTTTCGACGAGGGTTTCGACAAAATAAAACTTGTTGCTTCGTGATGTGTCGGAGGGTTGTCCGAACGACTCCACATGTAGGAGATATGGCAACAGCGTTTGCTGCTCAAGCGGAGGGTTAGTTTAGAGGTCGTCTGAAAATGTGTCTGAAAAGTCAAGAACGGTCTTGTAGTCGAAATGCAAATTCAGCTCAAGAATGAACTCATGCACGCAATATGCGCTTTCGAAGCTAAAAGGTCGAAGTGGCAGACGGGATGGAGCGCACATCGCCGCAAACCCGGCTATGTGCGCAGTCTGCATGGCATGAGGTAAACATGCCCAAAATAGTGCAGTCGTGCTGTAGCCATCACAAAGCTGCTTTCGGAATAAATCTGCGAACCTTTGAGAAGAACGTCTGGCGCTGGTGTCCTAATCTGCGAGCCGTAGCAGAGGAGCTCGCCCCGCCGAATACTGACATCGAACCACTACGTTGGTTTTTGGAAACTTGCGATGCCGACTTGGTGCAGCGAGCCCTGACAATACAGCTCCGAAAATTCAGCGTTCAGAATGAACGCGTCCATACAACGACAGACAGACACCACGCGCAACCGAGGTGCAACTTATACAGGAGTCACATGATCCACGGGTTGCATGCTCTCCGGCCGAGCTTAGATCTTGGGTCCATCCTCACCAGCAAAATCCTGCGAGGTATAAGCAACCAGCGCGTCCCTGTTTCTCTCTGGTAGAAAAGCCATACCTTTTTTGGAAAGATAGACAACTACTTGTCGATTTTTGTTCGGACCTTTTATGGAAAGATGTAACTGACTTCGATGTTATCCACAAGACACTTGCAAGAGAAGTGTATCCTGCAGCTAATTACAAGCGAATAGATCTAGAGCCTTCTCTTTACGATCTACGGCGAGTGCGCGGCCAGCAGCGCGTGCAAAAGGCCGACGAACCAGCCGGAGGAGCAGCCGTAGCCCCCGCGGTTCGGGTGCAGCGCATCTCCGTACTGCGCCCACCCCCCCACGGCGTTGACTGCGTAGAGGCCCCAGACGAACGGAATCGCGGCCCGCTTCAGGGGAGATGGGTCGTCGCATCCCCAGTAGCTTCCGCGCAGGTCGAAGATGCGTCCGGAGCGCACGGCCTCTGCTGCAGCGTCGAGGGACTCGCCAAAGTCGGTGGCTTCTTTGGGATGAGTCTTCAGCCAGATCAGGAAATATACGAGCGACGACATCCAGTACATGCTCCCCTGCGTGGAGCAGAGCGCATCGGGGTTGTGGCACACGTCCGGGAAGCCCGAGATCTTGTGCTCAGCCAGGAAGGAGGACAGCTGGTGGTAGTTGCAGGGGCCCGTGAGTTGGCCGGCACCTCGGCCCCACCAGCACGCGCCCTTATTGTCGTCCGTCGTGTTGCACTCCATCTTGCCGTAGGGACAGCCTCGTTCCATGTAGTTTCCCGAGTCATGTTCGGCCTGGCAGCGCGCGTTCGTTTTACAGCAATTCATCCCCGCTGGGGTGTAATTGTAGTCCCGTCCATTTTGCCCTCTGCCACAGTCGCGCCGCTTTTGGTCGCAGTCCGTTCCCAGCGGCGGGAATTGGGTTGTAGTCCCCCACCAATTTTTCCAGTTGCAGCCGTTGCCCCCCGCTGATTCGTGGCACATCTTAAAGGCGTAGGTCTCCTGGCCGGTTACGGTGAGATGAGCAGCGGCGAACACGAGCTGTTTGAGCAGAGTGTCGCCAAATTGGGTGGTCAGCGCCTTCGCGGTGGTGAGAGCGTCGAGTGCGACCCAGTATTGGTCGAGCTGAGCCGCCGGGTGGGGCTCTCCTCCAGAAAGAACCTGCGGGCACGAGCACCAGCTCCACGACCTCGTCACACGCACGCCGAACTTAGCGCACAAGTCCGAGACCGACCGCAGGCCGGCCTCTTTGAAGAAGCTCTGCACTTCACTCGTGTCGAAGAGAGTGCACGCGTCGCTTGCGCTGCAGTCGTCCACCGGCACGTGAGAAAGAGTGGGAGGGCAGTCGCAGAACACGCCCTTCATGTAGCCCGTGTTCGGGCAGCACGCGTGCGACGTCTGGCCGCACTGTCGCGGCGTCGGCTCCGGCGTCGGCCCATCGCCCCCTTTGTGCGTCTTTTTGTATGCCACAACAACAAGGAAGAGCAGGACGACAACCACGGCCACGGCCACGAGCATGGCTACCACCGCGCTATCCATTTAATAGGAGCTTTAGGTTAGCTCGGAGGAGCTTGTAATCATAGAAGTGTGGCTCAAATGCGAATACTTTGGAGCAGCCCGCCACGATGCATGCTCCTACGCTTGGCGGCTACTGGCCGACGCCCCGCTGAGTTCCAGATGAAGAAGTGAAACATGGGTACTGCAACGCGCTCGTTCGCTGGTCCATTGCACTCTGGGCCAGCATAAGAGTGATTCTGATGATTAGAGAATTCTCAGATGACCTCTTATGATAAGCACTTAAACGAAAGCTGGACATGCTCCATTATTAATAACCATGTTCCTGGTAATCTACAATACACCGCGAGTACGTCCTCTATCCATGAACAAAGAGGATACAGATGTGCACCACAACAGTGTATTAAACTTGTGCATTTTGCTCAACCGTTCTCTCTATGACATCCAGCTCGCCAAGCTAGTACGATTTCGCGCCGTTGACCTTAGTGCCAGAGACCACAAAGACGACGTGTCCCTGCTGCACAATATGAAGGGAAGGAAGGAATACAACTCTTCTCTCGACATTACACAAGACACCTCGTATGTAACGGCTAGAGCCAAGTGATACGCTCATTATCGCTGCGTTGTGGGGTGTCATCAAGAAAAAATAGTTTTTCCGCTTTTGCAGCTTCCTTTTGACTTTGCGTGGCTCTCGGGTAGCTGTCTCTATGCAGCAGATATGCGCATGCACAAGATACTGAAGACCGAAACCCCGCTGGGCGTTCAAGTTCCTTTGTCACTGGATTGCGAGTGTTCGGAAGCCTGCATAAAATACAAGCTGCGCGAATACTTCAATCTGAAAACAGAACAGAGCTTCTATACATTCAAGTGCTCTGCGGATCTGTCCTTCACACATAAGCTGCGGGTCGCGCTATGTAGCTTAATGATTCCTACCGAAGACACTATCGTATCCCACTCTCTCTTCCGCCGAGTAAGATTGTACAACATGAGCAACGACAAACTATGGGAGCTACAGTCTGACGAATTCGAGTTGTGGAAAATGCTTCAAATTTTACTTTCCGCTAGAGAGAATCCAATTAAAACTAGTAATACAGCATCATTTATAGGCAATTGCAATTCGTGCTTCATAGCTTCTGGGTTGACGCCGCTCTTGGAACGCCTACGGCATTCAATGAAAGGCTACCCTTTATTATACTCTAGGGTGTTGCAGAAGCCACACGAAAGGGACGAGGCTGAGTTTGCCAGCTTGCCAGATTCGGAGCAGGCTCGCATACAAGAATGGTACAGAGAAGGCTTGGTGGACTCCTCACCACCTTCTTACATCAGATGGATTGCTCTCTTGAATAAACAAGAGATCAATATGACTTCGTAGAAAAATCAAAATTCTACGAAGTCATATTGATCTCCTAGAACATGAAGACAACGCCAGCATAGTGTATGGACGGCGTGCTTTCTCTTGTCCTCTAATCCAAGGCATAGGAGGTGAGCTTAAATGTGGCATATGTAAGCTCACGCTCCCAAACACAGATTCGGAGTACCTGAGCGTGCCGCAGTCCATCTACTGTACCTACTGTGAAAGAACGCTAGCGGAAAAAGATGAAGTACAAAGCTGCTCCCATCCCAGTGGTGCTCAACAGTCGTTACTGCGCGTATATAACAAAAGAGAACTGGTATAGAACTGGTATTCCTTCCTTTGATACTTCCACAACACTAAGCGTGCACCTGAAACGAAGACAGCTAGATTACGTTTCCTCATTGGTGTCTCTCTACCTTATATGCGGCTGCATTTTTTGGCGCTGGTGTTACATTTGTACGGTTGGCATGCCGCCTTGCATAGCTGCCGGAGCGGGACATCCTACAGCAAGAAAGATGATACCGGCAACGGGACCCAAAAATAAGACAAGCAACCCCCACGCCGCGCTGGGGCACTTGAAAGCTTTTATACAAGGATAAATCCACAAACCACCAATGATGCCAAAAACTATAAGAAAGAACACAATGCCGGCGACTACATCTCCTCCATCCCCGTATAGCTGCAGATTATCTTGCTTTTGACGAAATTCAGAAGCGCGGCGCTTGCGAATTTCGTCGGCTATTTTCTGACCTGCAAAAAGAGGAGGGCATGCGCACAAAAGCATGGCATCATCTTGACGAAACGCCATGGATAGTATTTGTTAGGTATATTTTTTGGGACGAGATACGTCGACAGCTGTATGAATAGTGACGCGCTGCGCTCTACATGAACTGCGGTCAGACACAAAAGGAAGCGACTGAAGACCACAAAGTAAGTAGCGTACTCATAAAATTGGGAGATGAAGAACACGTCACCCACAGACAGGTGTTGGAAAGCCGCACGAGAATCGCGGCAACATACTCGTTTGCGGTCATTGCACTCTGACCAGCCTAAGAGTGACGACGGAAAAATGACAAGACCGCAACACTGCGACAACGAAGCTATCATACCCCAACAAATGTGGCATCGGGGCAACTTGGTACGAGTTCATCAGTCGACAGGCAACAAAGCAGCGAAGCGCGACGGAAGATCTCCCAAGAAGCGGGAGTCGCTGGCGTAACAATGCATCTGCATGCTTCCCCGCACACGCTAGTCGGTGAGGTGATCAAACAAAGGTGTGCGCCGTAAATTCGGCAGGTTTTGTGGACATGACTAGGTAGATGCCTGGCGGTGTTTTTGTCACTTTCCACTTCACAGTACTATTATTATTCGTCAAGTTTTCCTGCATGCTCCGTACTGCAGACATTCAGCCTTACGTGTTGGAATTGCTGGCTCTCGCAAAGTTCCATGGCACGAGCTAATCTCGCGGCCACTCCTCGCAAAATCCCTGTTTTTCTAGTGCCGTGGGCCCTTCGTTTCCATCTCCACTCAAATCTTAAGGTTTCCTTCCAAGATACAAACCCTACACATGTAGCTTTTACTCTCCAAGGTCTCGACTGTCGTGTTGCCCTTGCACCTCCTCGCAGTTCACCGTTGTGTTGTCTCACACGGCGTGGGACGCAATTGGTAGCACCAATGTAGGTGCGCGCAGAACAGTCCGAAACCAGCATGTAGCAAGCGAAACACTTAGAAGATTGGTCACCGGTTGCCTCTTTTGTACTGCTTGATGCGTATCGATTATTGTGTCTCTCTGAGTTATCGCTCTTGTTGCGATCGCCTTCTTGCCGTTTTTCATCTTGCCAATTTTCATCTTGCCAATTTTCATCTTGCAGCTCCATATGAAAGATCTTTTCTGTTCTGAAAGGCACAGAACCCCAACCAATGGTGCATGTACGCCCCCCAGCGCCGCCCGCTGCTCCTGCCTCGTTTGCGCGTAGGCATCGATTTCCACTACCCTACACTCCATTTAGTGGTCGAATATACGCGCAGAACAGTTATGACTTTGCGACGGCGGCTACTTATAACATACTTTTTTTTAGGGAAGCGTTGCCTCACGTGTCGTCGACGAGTAGTTTGGATCGCACAGCAATAGAACAATGGGCTCGCACGAGCACCACTGCAGATGCGGCCTCTCTTCGTATTGGCATGTACTTTCCATTCGAAGGTGAACAGCTGTACGAAACACTTCTGCAATTGGGTTGGGGGTCCGTAGGACTGCGCTCTGGTCTCTTAGTATACCTTCAGACAACGCAACTAACAAGCATCGTATCCGACATTGCGCTTCCCACTTACATGTTCTCTATTTTAGACGGGGGAGACTTGCAAGCCAAGGGCATTGCAGTAGACACACGGGTCCCTTATGCACAAATTTCTACAAAGGACACTCCGTATCCGGCGCTTCGTACTGAAATTCCACGCCCCACCGTAGCAGATATGTTTGGTTTGGAAGGAAAGCTTTCCTACAATTCTAGGAATGAAGGAGGCAAGTTTAACAGAGTATCCACCACACGAAATTCTTCTCCAGACACCGAAGGCCAGACTTTGTCTGATTTTCTCCAACAAATCAATGCTATAGGTCTGCGGGTGTGGCCCCTCGTGCCCTTAGACTTGCTTTCTAACAACTCGAATAACAAGGACTGGGTAGAGTGGCGCGACATGAACATAATGCTTGCTAGAAAAGTCGCAGAAGTTCAGTCGACAGCAGTTTTAGCTGTGGGTGCGTCATACCTTGAAACGGCTCAAATACCACCAGATTTCCTTGTGGTAGCAAATGTAGATAACAGCCCGTGGCGTTTTTTTTAGTATTAATCACGCACTCGAGCGCCGCTGCATCTTACTACAAAGCTAGAAAAGACACGCCCTAGCAAAAATATGATAGTGCGTCTGTATACGTTCTTGGATGTGTTCGATGAACATTGGACTACTCTTGGAGACGTGACGTAGTAATGGTGGCGCATGCGCATAGTACAACCAACAAACATGCACATCGAGTGTGTCTAGTTTTTTTGCTGCGATACGTTGTAAAACATTTAAATGCATAGCGCAAAGGGTATTAATCCGAAACATACACCTCGCACTTTTACGGCGTTAGCACCAGCAATGGCAGAATTATTCACTTTCCTCCACCAGCTGCGCCAGCTGCTGGTGTTGTTACTCGCACAAGGGAGCCCGGACATAAAGATGCGGAAGAACCTATGGATTGTGCTCGCTACGGTCGAGGTGCAGCCACTCATATTGGATTTACTTGTCGGCGTCTGTGCCTCTGCACCACCTGTGCACTCAGCTCGCGCATTCAGGAGTGTCCTGTTTGCAACGATTTCACATAGTTTGTCCAACACCGATTCCTCTGAGTGAGAGCGTAGGAGGTGCATTCGGAATGTCCTGACAATGACGGTCTCACCGAGTCTGTCGAGCGCTGAATCCTCTGAGTGAGAGCTCGGCGACCAGTTAACCAGCTACAGGTACTTTCAGTCTTTTTTGCTAAAGCGTCAGACGAAAGTATACGCTTTAGCAAAAAAGACTGCGCATGAGTGCATTTGTATTGTTGTAGTGCGCACTAGTAAACATGGGCGACAGTGTAATTCCTCAAATAATATTGGGTGTTGTTTCATTAGCTGCCATAACGGGAATTGTGATCTTACTTTTGCAATTGCTCAAAAAAACTGATCCAGATATCAAGTCGGTAACGTGCAAGAACGGCAAATTTATACCATTAAGCGACGATGCCGAGCTAGCAGTTCAAGCGCTAAAAGATAAGCCTCTACATGTTACAAAAAATGCCTTTTGCGTACCGAAAAACATCAGCAAACTTACAATTCCCTACGACAGCACATTGAAGAAATTCGGTTATTGCGAATGCGTTGACACCGGGACAGGTCGAATTGTAGCTACTGGGCAGACCTGCCAAAATGAACTATCGGAACAGAACTGCAGAGACATTATGGGACCCAACTCCAAGACAGTAGCCGGAGATTCTGTAGTACGACTACCCAACTATGCAGGGACATCTAAAGCCACAACACCTACAGCGTGTGGGTGTATAGAAAATTGGGGGTGGGCAGACGACAAGTACATGTGCAATACACCTGCGCTGGACTGCGTGTCCACACCGAAAGATCTTGCCATAACTCCATGTACAGACCGCTTTCAAATAAACGACGCACATCAGTACGAAGTGTGTTGCTGTAAGGGGTGCGGCGAATGTTACAATGTCCTAAAAAAGAAATGTATATGCGACGTGCATCCAGATCCTTGTGTGCCTATGGGTCCAGACTATGTCGAAGCAATCAAAGACCCATCCACCGATAACTTCCCGCAGGGTTGGCCGGGCGTAAGGCTTCTACATCAACAGGAAACCTCGGGGGGGTGCTCGTGCCCCCCACGCTCTATACCCTTATCCACCTATACGAATACGAGCCCTCCATATATCAGTGCTATTAGTCATAGAGGAGTTGCCGATAGAAACGTTGAGTTTTTAATCTGCGACCCCACGTGGCATGATGTGTTCGATAGCCGTTTCGGCGACAAAGGAAAATGTTCAGACGGCCTCAGATGGAACGCACTCGAGGGTGAGTATGACTGTCGTTGTAACTCAAATTGTGGAGAGGGCTTCTCCAACGACACGTGGGGGTTAACAAAAAGCATCGGCATTTCTACAGAAGAACATCCGTGGATTTGCTGCGGGACTGACGACGCTGAGACTAGCAACGTGTGTCCAGGTTCCAGCCCAATTTATCCATGCCTCAACGACGAGGACTACAGTAAGCTCTCTGATAAAGCGAAGGTGGCGTACTGCGCTTACTTTTGTAAAGACCAGGGTCCATTGCAGTGGACAAAAAAATGTCACAACTCGAAGCAAAGGGGGGGCAATGTGTGTTGTCCCCAGTGCCAAGGAAGAATAAATGCCGTTTACAACGATGATAGCAAATGTTGCGATAGTGGAGATACTTGCCAAATGCCTCAATCTCAAACGAGCAACCAAACTCCAGAGTGATTACACTCCGGAGTTTCCACTATAGTTGATGGTGCTAGTTGCCACGCAGCATCGGCTTTTTGGTGTATGCGATGTCTCATAGAGATCCTTGCGTATGAATGCAAGCTTTTTTCAAACTGTTTTCTGGTGCAGTATAAATGTATCAAAATCTAACTCACTACTCTCTAAATGCATCGTCTAGCTCAGTTCTAGACAGTGCGCGCAGCTATTCCCCGACCGATATCTCCGGTCGTTCCGTGTACGCTACTCTATATGGATCTAGCAATCTACCAGCGGGTTCCTATTGTTGTTATGACGGCTGCCAGAACGTTAATGTGAACTCATGCGAAGACCCTAGTAGCTGGTGTGGAACTAATGAATCCAATTGCCACGGCTGCACCGGCACGTGGTGTCCTTCACCTGGAGGTGACACTCCAATTGCTCCTCCAATTACTCCTCCAATTGCTCCTCCAATTGCTCCTCCAATTGCTCCTCCTACTGGAGGAGGTGGCGGTGCGGGCATGTATTGTTGTTACGACAGTTGCCAGAAAGTTAATGTGAACTCATGCGAAGACCCTAGTAGTTGGTGTGGAGCGAACGCATCCCAGTGCAATGGCTGCGGAGGCGAATGGTGCGCTTCAGCCGGTGGTGACCCCCCCGCCCCCCCAGCTCCTGTTATTGATTGGGACCTCTGGCAGGTAGGGTTGTGTCAAGTACTAAAGGGGGCTACACCGACAGAGACCACAACTGCCGCTTCTCAACATATCTGTTTCGACCACATCTACCGCGCTCATGTCAAAGACGACAATGCACAAGCACTCGTCCAGTATGATAGCGCAAACAATAAGTGCAACTATTACAACACAGCGGAAGTAGACGTTGCCTTTTTGACAAATCCAGGGCCAGACTCGAAAACGAATATGAGTCCTGTTATGTTACATGGTGACGTCCTCAACCTAGCTGCAAGTGCCGGATGCACTGATCTAAATGGCACACCACTCTGCGATGCACTCTGGGACGCAGCGCAAGAGACATACCCCAGAACAGAGGACGCCTTCTCTGCGATCGTGAACACTGTTCCAGTGTGTTACTTTAAAAACTACGACACCTTTTCAGTAATCGCCAACAACGACTGCAAAAGCGACGGCATTTGTGGTGGGCCTAATGAGCTTAAGTATCCATGGTGGCCCCACTGTTATCAAGACGACGGCGACAACCGCAGCTATGAGTGTCACTACCAGAAAAATGTGGGTGTGCATTGTAAAAAGGACGATAGCCTGTGTAACCCACCTGATACATATCCCTACGATTGGAAATATTACTGCGACCAGACCGGCGAGATGTGCCGGTCTGGTCCCGATGATGTTACAACACGTCGCACCTTGATTCGGAAAACGAGGTGCTTGAATCCTCCAAAAGGCAATCCTATCGCTAGTTCTTCCAAAGACTACGGCGTCACTGCCGTCAAGGGGACATGGTACCCTAATGGTGGTAAACACGGCCAGGGAGAATGCCAATGCGATGGCGCGCCCAACGATCGTGCCTTCCGAGCATTGGTTGCGAACCCGAGGTTCGACATATACCACAATACTCCAACCCTTTTGAACAAAGGGACAGATCAATCCTTACATATGGGATGCGAGGGCTACGCCGATTCAGTATGCCTCCAAGATAATATCCTTACTTTAGGAGACACAAATAGCGGAATCTGCAACGATATGGCTAGTGAAGATGCTTCATACTGTCAGCAGATACAGTACCCACCTTCCGCACAGTTCGCTCGTCCACCATTATTTGCGCATTCGCTGTCTAAATGCGAAGTTGAATGTACAGGAGGAACGTGCTATTCTACCATCGGGCCTATGTGCGAGAAAGGATACACTAAAAAATCGTTATGCACTGAAAAATATTCGGGGAATGATGACCCTGATCCTCCTCAGACCCCTATATCATACAGGTACGAATGCCGCGGCACTGGAGAATTAACCACCGGTTACCCGTACAGATGCATCTCCGAAGGTGGCTCTCCAGGTAACGAACAGAACTGCAAAAACAACATAAAAAACACCTACAATTCTGCGTGGGATGTGATGACTCGGGACCCACACTGCCGAGGAGTCTGCAAAGCAGAGGCAACCAGTGAAATTCCAAATGAGAAAAATCTTACCGATTGCTGGTCTTTAGATTACTCTGGCCACCCTTGGTGTACCCAAACTGACAAATGCACTCGTGTCAAGTCAAGTTCTTGTGGTCCTGGTATGAAAGGTACTGTTACTGAGGCCATCGGTTGCACGCCTACAGCTGACGGGTTGCATGTTCAATTTGATCCCAGCAAAGCCAAATGCGCATGTCTGCCAAATGGAGACCCGAGCTATGAAGGAAAAGCAGGACATGGGGATGCCTGTACAGATGGCGACGACTGCCTAGGAGGGCGCTGCATGGGCACACCAAAAAAATGTGTGCAATATCACGATACAGAAGCACACATGGGGGATGTGACTGAGTGTTCCACTGCATATACAGAAAACGGGTATTGCAAGGCATGGAAAAATGAGGATTTAAGAGGAAATTACTGCGGAATAAGGGACCACGCCTGTTGCAACAACAAAGTCTGTTTTCAAGATACGGCGTGCGATCCGGCAGACAATACGTGTAAAAGTTGTGGTGGACTCGACGAATTGTGTTGCCCAGGGGAGAATGAATGCTCCGAAAATTACAAATGCACAGGTGGCAAATGCAGCGTGCCGTGCGACTGTACGTGTCATTGCCACAGGAAGTTTCTTGACTGCGAACCCAACAGTTCCCCCAACATGACTTGCCCGTCAGGTTATACAGCCAGGCAGCTCGCCTCCGATATTAAATGTGGCGACAAAAAAAACAGAGGTGACTACTGCAGTCTATATTTGGGGAGTGGGGACTGCAAACACGGAGACAACGCTCATTACAACAAATCGTCATGTGAATGCGAATGTATAGAAGAATGAATTCAGCTACGTCTCTCTCCATGATAGCCCCTGCGTGGTGGAGTAGGATCCGATGGCACTGGTGGACGTAGGCGAAAATGCACGATTGGTCTCCTATGCACAAAACCAAAGATGTTGGGCATAGAAAATGTCTGATCGCTTGCAGCCACCTGAACAAGAGGCTGCAGTCATGGCACCTCTAATCGTCCCGAATTCAGACGCACACGGTACCCTGTTCTTCTCTCGTGTCTTGGATCGAAGCGTACGTTCGACGATCAGCAACATACCCTATGCGCCTGTAACTAACATAAAGACGGCGATGGCGGGACCACATGCCCCTCCCACAGTATGCAAATGTGGACGTAGCAACCCAGATAACTGTGTGACTGCAGACAAGCAGATGACGTCTCCTTACTTAGAGTCAACGCTGTCTAAAAGCTATATGCTCTACGGTTTCGGAGAAGCACCTGCAGTGAAAGACACACCGAGTCCTGTAGAAACGTACCTGAGGAACCGAGTGGCTCCTTATCCTTGAGTTTTGCGCATACAATTTTTTAGTTCCCCTTGAAATGTAAATGGGGCAAATCGAGGTCGGGATCATTTCTTTGATTATCATTATCGTCGTCCTGTTATTCCTTCTGGCAATCAGGAATGGAGGGCCAAATTATAAGCCTAGTCAACTAAATGCCTGGAATTACGGTCTCACCAAAACGACACCTCTAACCTGTATGGGGTTTGTCCACGGACCGCAAGGCCTGGACTTTCAATACAATCCGTCCGATCTAGACGGTTCAAAAAATTTACCCAATCCAACAATCGATGCCCTCGATGCAAAGGGTAATGTCCAGAAACTTACAAGAATTCCAACGATGGGAAGGCAGCGTTACGAAAAAGCTTATCTCGTCAAGGATGGGGACAAAGACATAATCGTTACGAAAGGATTTGATGGGTTTGATGGAGACCATAATTCTTGTTGCAATTATGCTATCAATTCGGGGGGACGGGGTGCAGCTGTGTTTGACCCACGCTCACACCGGTGCTATGTTTTTGATTGGATGGGGAAAAAGGACGGAGCATTTCCTACAGGGAAACCAGAAAGGGATGCCAACGGCGCAGAAATGGCTCTCAAAAGGAATACGCTCGTAAATCAGTTTCCTCTGTTCGACCATGAGATGCTCCCCATGGACCAGATACCAAGCACACTCGAGAGCGACGAATATGTGTACATGGTACCTTGTGGAGGCCAGGGACACCTACCCTGCAAAACACAAACGAGAAATCAAAAAGAAACCGGTGTCCTTGAGAAGGCATGGCCGCCCGAACAGGAAGGCTGCAGCCAAAAAGGCGGTAAAGGTGCCATTCATCTATACCGCACGCCCTCGAGGTCTCCTCTGCCCTATAGCGACAAGGAGAATGATCTCTGGGAGCTGTGCGAGACGATGCCGTACATAAAAGGCTTCGGCTACCATCCCGCAGGTTGGTCCCAAGCCAACAAGTGGGACTGGGCAGTAGACCTGCCTAAATTCGACCCCAAGAAACCCGTGCATCCCTTCGATCCAAACACTTCGAACGCTTGGTTTATGACTCCTGATCAAACAGCCGGTTAAGAAATGATTCATAGCATCGAATAAATCAGATGGAATTAAAAACGCTGTTCGTGGAAGATGTCGGAGATAACAAGTCCACATAAGCTCCTTTCCACACGGATTGTGACCGACTTGCTCATAACCGAAGAAGCTCAATGGTTCTGCGCGGTTCACAGTTTATTAGAAAAAATCTTTGTGCGTTCGCGGCGTGCTCATCATATGCATTTCCACGATGGCCTTACTTGGGACCGCGATGCCTCACTAGACAATGATGAAGGGGGTAGTGCACTCCTCACTGAAATTCAAGGACATTTGGGCACAGAAGTAATCTTGCGTAAATCTTTCTTTAAGCGCCTCGTACTTCTGTGCGCTCACGGTCTTCGTTGGCCTCTTCGACGCCTGTCGTCTAGCATCTTTGCAATTGGCTTCAAGCCCCGCCTTCGGGCGCGTCAGAACCTGGCTTTCGAGGTTCTTATCTCTCGTCTCCCTCTGCCATCTGAGCTCATCCAACTGCACCTGTTGCCTTTGCTGGGTGAAAGTTGGTGGGGTGTACATTCGGCATCCGTGTGCTCTTCTGACACGGATGAACAACAGTTCGCAATTAAACTGTTACCGCGCCCCAGAAATATCTTCAAACGCATCTTCCCTTTTCACTTGACGTACGTATTCTTTTCAGTGGATCACCCCGCATTTTTGGAATGGAGGGGCGAGGACAGGTCGTCTCTCACTATACGCACACGGGATATTTGGAACGTGGTCCACCTCATACGACACGTACGGAGGAAAGAAAAATGCAGATCTGAAATTGTGCGCGTGGATGGGCTTGGCGATGTACTGCTTTAAACCACGTTTGAGGGCACATCTAAATACCATACGTCCGTGCAAGCCCCCGCGTCTGAAAAAGTCTCAAAGGGTATCAAGAAGTGACCCTGTACTCCCCACTCTGCCCCCCACGAGTTTCTACATATGAAGCTCTGCACACTGAAGTCGTAGCCGAGGACTAGCACAGCGTGACCGGATATGGATTTCCCCCGATTATCAAATCGGGGCAGCATGAAGCCATAGTCTCTGCACACATTTGCGTTTCTGTGGAACCTGTCTATTTCCACATCGACCTGATAGCCGACAATAAGTGGCAGCCCGCGTCGTAGGACCCTGCGGGCTTCTTTGGTGGAGTTCGTTAGGACAGCGTACTTGGCTCCCAAATTAGTAAGCCTGGAAGCGTACGTATTCTTTAAGCCCTTTGCAATGGCTTCAAAGGATACGCCTCGATTTTTATCCGGAGAGTCTTGCAGAGCTGCCAAAAAAATAGTCATGAGCTCGGGGTAGTAGAAGTTGTCGCTATCGCCTGAATACATGCGCTCGGCACAATACAGCGCCATTGCGAAGGAATGAGCCACACAAGTCACGCTGTTGCCTTGATTTTCTGGAGGGGGGTACGGAAAGCACGAAAACTCACGTAGATCAAAGCGGCATGATTCACCTGGTTCGGGAATCTCTTGTGCGCTAATCGGGTGGCTTGCACGTGGAGCTGTTGGTCGGCTCCAGTACGCACCCATGCTTTTGTTGATATACACACTTACTCATATCAAGATGTTCCAAACTTTAGAGGTCGTCTGAAAATGCGTCTGAGAAGTCAAGAACGGTCTTGTAGTCGAAATGCAAATTCAGCTCAAGAATGAACTCATGCACGCAATATGCGCTTTCGAAGCTAAAAGGACGTTGTCGGAAACCGACAACGGCAGATATATTAGATCGCATCGTCTTCGTTTGCAGGACGGGGTGCCAATGGAGTCAACTCCCTGTAAACGGCGCTTCCTCTAAGACCGTCTACCATTACTTCGCTATGTGGTCCAAAGCGAAGTAATGGTAGACGTGTTTTACTCATGCGCAAGTAGAGCATCCAGGAATGATGAGGGCCCCTTGGTCATGGATACAAGCTACGTCAAAAACGTTCACGGTTTGACGTACTCGGCAGAAATCCGACCGATCGTGGCCGTAAAGCTTCCAAGATCTTGTTGCTCACAAATTCTAGAGGTACTCCCCCTCCGCGCTGTCTTGCACAGAGCTAACAAGAGCAACGTTCTGACTCTCAAACCTACGCTGGAAACATTCCAGCGCAAAGTGAATCATGGCGGGAAATCTACGGAATTACTTGCGGACAAAGGTTACGACGCTTCGCGCTGTCGTAGCGTCTGCCAGCAGCACGGCTTGATAGCGAGCATTCCCAGACGCCGCACACAGGATGTATATATAGATGAAGATACGTTGTAGAACAGACTTTCGGATTTCTGGATCAATTTATCAATTTCGTAGAATTCGTGTTCGATACGAGAAGCTAGCACGTAATTTCAAGTCCATGCACTTTTTGGCTCTCTACGCTATTGTAGTTCGCAGATTCTAGCAATTTGCACTTCCACAGAGAACGCAGGCGAAGCCCTGCCATTTTTGTATATCGTAGCCGCATATGTTCAGGGAGCAGCTCGCGAGCCCCCCCCTGACGCGGCCGTATTATTTGTCGGCGATGGCAGATGCCGAAGGCAAGGAAGCGCAAGAGCGTTGAAGGATTAGATGCCAAAGAGACATACAGAGACATCTCAATCAAAGTTAAGCTAGGGCGGTTGACACCTTCTCCTGACCTACGTGCCGCGATCGAGGATGCGACCAGCAGGGTGCAAGACAGCGTGGCTAGAGGCTTACTCCTCGCCAACTACACTCTCATCCGCGAGCTGGCCTCCAGGAGATTTGCGGATATAACGAGTCAGACCTGGTGGCTACACTGTATCAAGATATGGGGAGCTGGGACGGCCGCGGAGCACCGCGGGAGTTTGACTCTAGGGTGCAAGAGGCCTACGAAACGCTCAAAGATCGCCCTGGGATGAGTCAGGTGCCTATGCATCTCATTGTGCATACGATTAACCAAATAGTCGTAGTTCTAATGGCGAATATCTGGACGCACGTGGCGCAGAGCTTCCATAACTTACACTCCGTAAGGCCTTTCAGCGAGAGCTCTCGATCTTTGAGACAGACGTACGCAAATCACCGTCAAGGAGCGAAGGTGCGCTCGCGAGTGCGCCATGCGGCACTCTTTGCTGACTGGAGAAACGTCTTGGGACCCAGCAGTCCAAGATGACTTGCGAAGCCACAACCTTGGACAGATAAATATGGAAGTGTGAAGGATTCGCAGCAGATAAAAAAGGAGGACTGCCCGGAGCTCATACGCTGGATGGCGGAACTCGCGGCGCATAGAGACAGATGTGCTGTCCGCGAGGATGTAATCTTCTATAAGGGATGTCTGCGGACAC
>Ga0206129_10003456_pt1 | contig 18213 bp, 5 predicted proteins | sample Helgoland_Spring_8_FD_148616 | JGI IMG/M metagenome (GOLD analysis project Ga0206129, IMG submission 148616) | Pelagic subsurface seawater microbial communities from Kabeltonne, Helgoland, North Sea - Helgoland_Spring_Bloom_20160502_2 | ecosystem: Environmental > Aquatic > Marine > Epipelagic ...
CTTCAAATTCTTCTTTCTCCTGACCCGTTTGATCATAGACATACACACTTCCTATAGACTGAAAACCCTTAGAATCACCTATATACATATCTCCATCAGGAGCTATGCCTATTCCATAAAAAGCAATGGCAGAAGTATTCTCAATGAATGTATCATAGCTTTCGCCTCCTATACCGTAACTGTATACGGTCGTGCCACTGTAAAAATAAAGGATAGATAAATCGACATTGGCAGCCATTTTACCAGCTACATTCATTCCTAATGCAATTTCCTGTATCACTTCATCATTGGAGTCAAGTCGTACCAATGAGCCGTTGTTTGCAAGAGTGAAATCCGCATTGTACCCCCCACTGCAAAGGATCCAAAGATCCCCATTTTGGTCTATGATCATCGCAGCAGGTGATGTGCCTACTGTAATCGTTTGAATGATTTCCCGTGTAGTCAAATCCATTATGCTCAAGGTTTTCTCAAAATTATTGCTTACGTAGAGTTTATTATCCCTAATGACCAAAGCCTCTGCTCCAAACCCCACATTAATCGTATCTAAAATCTCATAGGTATTTAAATCCAAAATGGAAATACGACCCCGATCTGAAAAACTTACCCACTCCGATATATAGCCATAATCTCCCTCACTGACCATATACCTGGGTAGAGAGACGTCCGAAATGGTGTGCAATAACTTCATTTCGTCAACATCTACGACCTCTACTTTATTACTATTATTAACCAATATGAAAGCCGTTGTATCGTTGACATACATAGATTGCACCACGTCTCCCAATGGAAGCGATGAATTATTATCAGAAAAAATGTTATTTTGAATCATGTCTTCTGAATGAATAAAAGATATTGATCCATCATTAGATAAAAAATTTCCCTCATTGATGACAAAAATACCAGATGAAAAAGTGCCTAATGTATTCTCATTAGAATCATCCGATGGCAGACTGTCAGGATTCACCTCAGGATCATCGGCACATGAGATAAATAATAAAGTGTTAAAAATTAAAATGAAAGATGTTATTGTTTTAAATATATATTTAAATTGAATCATAATTTAGTTATTATTTGTAATTGAAAATTGATTCCTGGCATGGCCCGGTTTTGAATGTTTTCGTAGTAGCTGTTAAATATATTATTGGCCTTGAGCGAAATTTGAGTCGTGACGCTACCTAGGATAAGTGGGTGATCGATGGCTATATCAAGTAAAAAATAAGGATCTACCGAGTAAGTATCTGATTGATCTAAAGTGGTATACCGTCGACTGGTATAAGATTGATCTAAAGCAATAGTCCACTTTTTAATATGGATTTTATTGGACCAAATAGCCGTAAAATAAGGCACATAAGGTAATTGATTCCCATATGCAGCTTGACTTGGATAAGCAGATTTATTTATAGAACGCTGATAATTTAAGACTACCTCACTTTCTAGCTCCGTTTCATTCAAGAAATATTGGTAACCTAAGGCATACTCAATCCCTGAAATAGCCACTTTTTGGATATTTTCAGGACGCCATATATTTCCTGATTGAGGTAACCATAAAATCCAATCTTGGGCCCAAGTTTGATAAACATTGACCTGGGTATTAAACTTAGGATAACGAAGCTTGAAGCCAATCTCAGTACTCGCACTTTGCTCAGGGTTTAACGATGGGTTTCCACCCGGTAACCAAAACCGATCATTGAGTGTGGGGTATCGAAAGCCTTGCGCTATTTTGGCGTGCGATACCAACGAACTCTTGGGAAATATCCACTTTCGCTCAGCACCCAAAGAAGGCAATAACTTAGATCCACCATCAATCATAAATGATTCACGAAGTCCCCAGGTACTGCTCCATCGGTCATTGATTCTGTAGGTAACTATAACAAAAAAATCTAATTGTTTTTGAGGATTGATATTCTCAAGATTCGAGCCCTTGGCAGCAAGAAAACTTATCAAAAATCCACTATTTAAGTGGAAATGATTACCTATATCATATTCATATCGCTGGGTCAATGTGATCTGCTGAGAACGAATCGCTGGATTTTGGTTATAAATCATTTGATCATTCATCCAACCCAGGGTTGTACTTATTGATCCCTTATTTACATCAATAAAATGCTCTACAACTGATTTAATATTATGGGTTTTAATGAAATCTTGACCCTCATTTTGGGATATGACAGGTTGGCTTTCTCGATGTTGATAAAAGAGCAACAGATCTACAGATAAACGCTGATTGTTCCAAAAATGTTGAAGTTCTTGTCGAAAGCCATAACTCAAAGCGGCTGCATTTTTTTGAGTTTGAATAAGATCTGTTCCTTTTAAAGGATAAGTAAAATCATTATTGATGGCTTCACGATAAATATGGGTCGTTCCTTGAAGCTGATCGTTTTTGTACTCTGATCTTGCTCCCTGGAAATTGTATCCAAAACTGCCCAAGCCCAATCCAATGGCTGCCGTGTTCGTTCGAATCTTATTAAAATGATCAATGAACACAGTACCCCCTATAGAACCTGAACCATATAAGGCCCCTTGATTTCCCGGCTGAATGGCTACATCATCTATCAGCCATGCATGCCATTGTGAAAAATCTGTGGATCCTAAGGTAGGTGCATTGACTGGGATGCCGTGCCAAAGCACATTGGTATGGACAGCGGACGTCCCTCTAAAAGAGATGGTTGACAACTGTTGATGCCCATAATTTTTCATGTAAACTCCTGCCTGGCTAAAAAGTGCCGCGTCCAAGGTCTTTAAAGGATCGACTGTGTGAATCACGCGCACTACGTCCCCTGTGGCATAAGGCACCAGTCCAAAACCCATTATTTCAATAGGCCGCATTAAAACCGTGTCTGATTGCGCCTTTAAAAAGAAAGGACACAAAAAGGTCATCCAGAATACAACAACTTTCACCCGTTAATTATTTAACCGGGCCTATGGTAAATAGAGAAAAATGACTTTCACCTTCCCTAGCTTTCACCCGAAGCTCGAAATTTTATGTTTGAAATAGGCAGGTCTCCTGACTTGGTTCACTTCATGGCCTTCCCATTGAAAACAACAGTGGCATTGTAGATGAAGCATGTAAACCGTACAGTTGCGGGGACAGTTCTTGATTTTAACAAGATTCCCTTTTAATCTTGGCAGCTTAATTTTATGCCAAGAACCGAATTCACGCAAAGTTATGTAAGTTTTAAACTAAAACTAAATAACTCCTTTTTTTTGTTCAATTTTGTTAAATGAATAAATGCTTGGCATTATTTTGTTTTTGTATGCTATTGGGTTGCGAGAAAAACAAGCCTACCGATAGGCTTCATGAGACCCTATCAAGTCAATCCATGGATTATGCAACTAAATTTAATATCCAAGAGGACTATCTAAGGGTGATAGAACCTTGGCCAGGATCAAAGTCTGCCATTGAATATAGATTTGAAAACATTCCCCAGCGGGTAGTCGTCACCAGCACCACCCATCTACCTTATTTAGAATTATTGGGCTTGGAAGATAAACTGGTAGGCTTTGTAGGTACGCCCAATATTTATTCTGAAAAAATCAACGAACGCCTAAAAGTAGGTGAAATAAAAGAGGTTGGTATCAATGGTAAAATAAATTTGGAATTACTGCTAGCCAGTCAACCCGATTTAGTTATTGCCTTTGATCTTGGTGGTGAATCCTCAACACTTGATAAAATTGTCGAAGCGGGCATACCTATTGTTTATAATTCGGATTTTCTAGAAGAAACTGCTTTGGGTCGTGCCGAATGGATCAAGTTTTTTGGTTATATTTTTGATGAAAGTAAAATTGCAGATTCTATTTTTTCTGGCATGGTTGAAAGATACCAATATCTTAAAAACTTAACCCAAAACGTGACAGAAAGACCCAGCGTATTTTCAGGAGTGGTATATGGAGATACCTGGTTTCTGCCAGGTGGAAAAAACTGGTCCGCACAATTCATTAAGGATGCTGGAGGGACCTATGTATGGGAAGATAACCTATCATCAGGATGGTTAGAGCTTAGTTTTGAAACGGTTCTTGATCGGGCCAGGGAAGCACGATTTTGGATTGGGGTTGCCTCTATCAATACCCGCACTGAATTGATAGCTCAAGATGCACGATATGAACTTTTTGAAGCTTATCAAGCGCAGCGCATCTACAATTACAACAAACGTATAGGTAACAATGGTGGCTTTGATTTCTTTGAATCGGCCTATGCTCGACCCGATCTTGTTCTTGCCGATATTATTAGGATATTGCATCCAGAGTTACTACCCGATCATCCTACTTATTATTTTCAAAAGATTCCATGATCACACAATATTTTGATACCTCAATAACAAAGTGGAGACAACTATTTGTTGGTTTAGGGTTATTATTGCTTGTTTTATTTGCTCTAAATATCAGCTTAGGATCTGTGGCCATCCCTTTATCAAGTGTAATTGATTTCATTCTATTGCGCCCTCCCGAAGATAATTCTTGGCATTTGATTATGGCAAAATTTCGTTTACCCAAGGCACTCACAGCCACACTTGTTGGGGGTGGACTCGGTATCTGTGGATTGCAAATGCAAACCTTATTTCGGAATCCTATGGCTGGGCCATTCATTTTAGGTATTAGTTCTGGATCTGGGCTGGGAGTCGCTCTGGTTATTTTTTTAGGGGTTGAAGCTGGACTCCTTTTCGAACTTTCAGGTATTGCCAGAAGTTGGATTATGGTATGTGCGGCAGCACTTGGCTCCTTTGGCGTCTTGTTGGCCATCATATTGGCCTCTGCAAGACTCAAGGATTCGGTTACCTTATTGATATTAGGCTTGATGCTGGGTGCTGCATCAAGCGCTTTGATTAGTATTTTACAATACTTCAGTCAAGCTACAAATATCCAAGCCTATATGATGTGGTCTTTTGGCAGTCTAGGGAGCCTTTCTTGGAATGAATTGATGATCTTCAGTGTGATCATAATTATCGGGATGATCATGTCTATAGGCTTGTCCAAATCACTGAATGCCTTATTACTTGGAGCAAATTATGCTGAAAGTATGGGCGTCGACCTCAAAATCATACGTCTAATGATTATCATTAATACCAGTTTATTGGCGGGTACAATTACTGCCTTTTGTGGACCCATCGCTTTTTTTGGTCTGGCCATGCCCCATATCGCACGCATGCTTTTCAACACTACCAATCATTTATTGTTAACACCCCTCATTATCCTCATTGGCGGTATTTTAATGCTCCTTTTTGATACGGTCTCGCAATTACCAAGTATGGAGGCTACTCTACCTATTAATGCAGTCACTGCATTGTTAGGAGCTCCATTTGTCGTCTATCTCTTATTGAGAAAAAGAAACATTCATTATACTTTCGATAAATGAAGTTAATTCATACCCAATCGCTCGCCATTGGATATATTGAAGGGCGTACAAATAAAGTACTTCAAGAAAACATCAATCTGTCACTTTCATCTGGAGAGATCATCAGCCTTATGGGACAAAATGGGGTCGGTAAAACCACTTTCATAAAAACCCTATCTGGTTTACATAAGAGAATATCGGGATCCGTTTATCATCAGGATCGTCTCATTGATGAATTCTCAAAATCATCTTTGGCTAAACAAATAAGTGTCGTCCTTACCGAAAAACCCTTTGCCGCACACCTTTCTGTCATAGAATTGATCGCCCTAGGTAGACATCCTTATTCCAACTGGCTAGGTCGATTAAGCACATCAGATAAGCAGGCCATAGATCTGGCCATGAGTCAAACAAACATTGATTATTTAGCCCGTAAGAAACTTTATCAGCTCAGTGATGGCCAATTTCAAAAAGTAATGATCGCTCGTGCTTTGGCACAAGAAACAGATTTGATCATTTTAGATGAACCCACCGCACATCTAGATTTGAGCAATAAAATAGAGATCATGCTGCTGTTAAAATCCATTGCTGGAAGTGGGAAAGGGGTGCTCATAGCTACCCACGATCTACAAGTAAGCCTCCAATTGTCGGATCGCTTGTGGCTCTTTAATTTTAATCGGCCCGTATTAGACGGTTGTCCTGAGGATTTAATTTTGCAAGGGGCTATTGATCAGACCCTCTTTCCTATTAATAACAATATCGACCTAACTACAGGAACGGTAAAACATCTAGATGAGCGTAAGGGTAATGTGCTCTTGCAAGGAGATCCTACCATGGTTCACTGGACTGCTCAAGCCCTGCAGCGCAATGGATATGCTGTCAATAAAGATACTCCCACGTCTATAACCATAAATTGTCTTAATTGCCTCTGGAAACTGGAGAGCAAAGACACCAGTACCTCCTTTGATTCCATTGAGAACTTATTGATACATCTCAAGTAGCTATTAAATAATTTGATGTTATTAATCACTGCAGACAACGAGCGCACAGGGGGATGTCCAGTGACAAAATCTTAGCCTAGTCTACATTCCTTCATTCATCATAATTATGATATTCACTTAGTCAATGACAACCAATCTCGCATCAGCTTGGTAGCTGTAATGAACTATCAATTAAGTAGAAGTATTAATAATCAATGATTGCACGAAAAGGTCACTTCCCTCTGACTCGTAAAAAAAAGACTGAATCCTATGGGATCCAGTCTTTTCGAAATTTTCAAGTTAAATGACCTATTAAAACTTAACTATTCTGAAAGTTCTAACTTCACTCGAGTTAAGATCTTTCACAGTCATTAAATAGATACCCGCAACTTCATCAGCGATATCAATGGTCACTCCCGTACGATTCACCTGTTTAGTTTGTACGATACGGCCAGATAAATCACTTACTACTATTTCTAATTGTGATCCTGAAGCTATTTCTACCTCAATCTCACCCGCCGTTGGATTAGGATAGGCCTTCACTGCACGCAGCACCTCATTGAACCCTAATACTTCTTCCTCTACAGCTATAGAAAAGGTAATTTTAGACTCAGCCCCGTAAGGATCCGAGATGCCTATAATCAGCTCTATAGTCGACTCAGGAACTAGGGCATTGGTATTAGCAACGGTCAATTTACCATTTTCTGATAAGGCAACGGCTGCTCCCTCATTTCCTTCGATGATTTTAAATTGAATCATATCATTGTTCTCATCAGTTGCCGCCAACTGGAAGATCTCTTCTCCATTTTGCAATGCTTCAGAAATCGTAACCGAGCCAGACTCCCCTACAGGAGCTTCATTCTTTTCGAGTTTAATCACAATCGTAGCTGTATCAGAAAGTAGTTCATCGCTTCCTGTGACTTGGAGGCTATACTCATCTATTGTTTCAGCATCGAATGGTTCATTGTTGATTACCACAATTTGACCTGTCGATGGATCAATATAAAAAGGTTGATCAATATTTCCTGCAACAATAGCAAAGGTAATATCATCTCCATTTGGATCTGTACCCATCACGTTACCCACTTCAAAGCCATTCTCTACAATATCTCTTATCCCGAACTCATCATCCTGTAAAACAGGAGCCTGATTCACCTCTACACCGCCTCCAGGAAGTAATGTGAACGTTTCCTCGTCTGAGAATACTGAAGATGCATAGGAAGGATCTAGCGCTTGTACCGCCCAATAATAAGTCCCTGGATCTAAGGCAACTGACCAACTCGTATTATGCTCAGTATTTCCCTTTCCACTCGCTTTTCTTGAACCGTCAGCATTAGCCTGAGCATCAAAAATATCACTCTTACCTGAGGCAGTTCCTATTCGAAGCGCATAAGTTAAACCAGCACTCGCAGTATTATCATCTTCCGATGCTGACCAGCTGAACTCCATCATTTGGCGCTCTTCTTGAATACGTGCTGATGGATTATCACCTCCATCTGAAGGTCTTCTAAAGGAATACATCGCAGGTGCATTGTCAACCTTTGTAACTCTACTCGGCTTAGGCGGTGTTGGCGGTTTGTTGACTTTGAATTTACCTACAGTAGCCGTCCTACCTGAAGCAGTATCATCATCCGCAGAATCCAATAATGCTGATTCGTTTCGAACATTGACGTAAAGCTTTGAGATGTATTTATTACTTCCTGGATCGTTCACGTCATAATTCTTGTTCACTCCAGTAAGCGCCATATCTAAATCACTATCCCCGTCATAATCTCCAAAAGCAACTGCTGCATTGGTGAACTGACTCAAGTCAAAATCATCCTCTTTATACGTTCTTGTAACCTGATCATACAAGGCAAGGCCCGTAAATTCCCCTTTACCGACTACTTCACCCGAATACAGCATATCAGCATTACCGTCGCCATCAAAATCTCCCCAACTGGTACGTCCATTCTTCATTGCTGCCAAGCCACTCAAAGTTTCACTAATAGATGTGTATTGGCCTTCATCGTTTCTGTAGAGCTGCAGAACATCTCCATCAAAAGAATCTCCTGATACGACTAAATCAAGATCTCCATCGTTATCGAAATCTACCAAATCTAAGGTACCATCAGATACTCCGGTGATCTGCCCAACATTAGCTGAAGATTTGATCATAATTAATTGACCAGCTTCATTGATACCCTCATTGAGATAAACATCTGTTACTCGACCAGAAGCTGGATTACTTCCTGCTAATATCAAATCATAATCCTGATCGTTGTCTACATCTCCAAATGCGATAGATGATCCAGTCAAGACTGGAAACTCGTTTTCTAATTGAAGTTCATAAGCCTGAAGATTTCCATTTGAGTTATCAAAAGCATACACATAAACAGCAGCAATTCCTGCTGAGGTAGATGAGGTGGATCCTGCATAGATCAATTCAGGTAAGCCATCATTATCAAAATCAATGAACTTAGCTTTGGCATTTACCAAAGGCTTGAATTGAATTCCTGAAAAGCCAAACTCGACATTTCCAGTGAAATCATTAGCTGCCGTTGCAGTCAATAGTCTACCTCCAGCTGAAGTATCATCCATAAAATCTTCTGGACTCCAAACTCCTTGTCTACCCAGATAAACTTGCCAAAAATTGCCATTGCCTACATCAATCTGAGCAAGAAACATATCTTTATTAAGCATAACAAACTTATAAGTCCTAGAAACGATACTCATTGGATCCGTACCATCTGTTAATTCTCCACCATTATAGGCCTTAGGTAATCCAAGGAAGGATCCTACACCCTCAAGAGTTAAAGATCCAAAGGAATCAGCTCCCAAATCAGGATCGTTTATCACCGCAAAAGAGCCAAAATGATCATTATCAAAAGGGGCAATCGGCGCCGAACAAATTCCAGATTCGTCTCCTTCATTCACCTGCCAAGCTTCTACAAAGGTTGTAGCACCATAAACAATACTAAATCCACCATCTGGCCCAAAGGAGTAAACATCATCAGTGAAACAATCACGTTCTCCAAAAGGAAGTGCCCAGAGAATAGTGCCGTCGGTATCAATATTACCGTCATTAGCTACCAACAGTGCTCCATCCATAGGAAGCAACTCCCAATTGCCATACAAAGCTGAAATATCAAATTCAAAATCTTCATCATCAAAACCATCATCTTGATCATTAGAACCATCATCACCCTCTTCAGCTCCTACCTGATCACTGTAGTTCAAGTATAAATTAGCAATTGTTCTGGTCTCATCATTGGGATCTTCTCCGGTCATGAAGACATCCAAGGTACCATCCCCATTGACATCAGCCCAGTCAAAGTCTCCTTTAGTCATCCATTCGAAGTCGAAAATCTTATTGAAACTGCCCGCATTATTGCCAAGCAATCCCAACTCCCATTGTCTATCAGGATTCTTTCCAAATATCCCTAAATCAAAATCCCCATCTCCATCAAAATCTGAGAACTTCAATGAAGCATCTTCACCTGCCGGTAACTTGTTGTCCACAATTCCTCCTAGGTTCAGCTCTTTCCAAGCATACTTCATCTCAAAGTTAATGAATGGACTGAATTTCGAGGCATTATAATTTGCATCCACCGCTTGGACTGAGAAGTAGTATTTTCCAGGGTCTAACTCCAAATACAAGAAATCTTGTAAGGCCGCTGATGGCTTGGCCGTAAGTCTCACACCTGTTTCTAGGTTACTCTCTGTTGTGAAAATATTGGACTGACCTTGCTTATCACCCAGAGCAATCACATAGGATACACTTGACTTTTCTGTGTAGTCATCACTAGAGCGATCCCACGATAATCTTACTTTTCCGAAACCAAAGTCTGTCATAGTAAGATTTGAAGGTACACTTGGTGGCGTATTGACAATATTGCCCGTATTGTTTTCAAATAACTGAGTAATACTATTAGTTGTAGTTTTTCCACTGATAAACACATCCATATCTCCATCGGTATCAAAATCTGCCCAACGGACACTTGACTGCATCACCGAGTCAAAGGGTGTGTTCACTACGAAGAAACTTCCTCCAGCCTGCGCATACAGTATTGTGGTAGGTACCGCATTCTTATCTTTTCCTGAAATCAAAGCATCTAGATCTCCGTCATTATCGAAATCGATCAAGTCAATGTCTCCATCGGCTAGGGACTGAATTTGCTCATTGTCTCTCACCTTGAATTCAATATAAGCCCTTAAAGAGTCTATGGCGTAATATTCATTGGTGAAGATGCGCGTCACATTTTCCCTGACCTCATTGTCTCGGCCCGAAATACCTGTGGCAATGATATCTAAATCTCCATCTGAATCAATATCCCCCACTGAGATACTTGCCTCACCCAACTGTAATTGACCCGAATAATCATAGGTTCCTCCAGTCAGACCTGCACGTGTATTAGCAATAATTCCACCCACAGGATTATCTCCTTTGCCCGTACCCGCATAAATAATTTCTAAATCACCATCATTGTCAAGATCTGCAAATTCAATATCTCCTTTGGTAAAGCCTTCTCTATAGAACTTATCGTTTTTCTCGAAAATAACACTACTCCTTGAAGTGTCGTACTTATTCTCATAGAGGTTCATGATGTAATCAATTTGACCATCACTAACAGTCAGACCTGCCAAGACCATGTCAATATCTCCATCAGCATCCGAGTCTCCAAAGGCCAGCGTAGCATCGGTAACCCCATCAATAGGCGTACCATTATCTACCTTCACAAGGGAACCTGCTCCATCGTTCTTATAAATATTTAATACTGTAGCTGCTTGAAGATCTTTACCCGTTACAACTAGATCCAGATATCCATCATTGTCAAAGTCTACCCAGCCTAAATCTCCTTCAGACTGACGCGCCAGCTCGTTGTTAGAATCAACAAATACTCCTGAATCATTGCGATAAAGTATTGTTTGGTACCCTTGTGAGGTACCCATTAAGGCTAAATCCAAATCTCCATCACGATCATAATCACCCCAAGCCACATTGCCGTTGGCAATTCCAGGTATCGCTTGATCCATTTTCTTGAATGGCTCAGTAGTTGATACGGTTTGTATAGCTGAAAATGCTGAGGTATTGCCAAATTGATCAATGGCCTTGACCTTGAAGTAATATGAATCTGCTAAATCATAAGCATCAAAGACTTGTCTTTTTGATTTTTGGAAGCTTTCAAAGCGATCTGGAAATAATGGATATCCAGATGCATTCAAATTACCCCTACTCAAGTTAAAATTATCGTCTGTACCTACCTGGGCAGCATAACCAATTTTTGCTGTATTGGTGTCTGACCACTTAAGCTCTACTTTATAACCATTGTTCTGACCCATCAAATCGATAGGAACAGCTAGGGCACCCCCAGTGGTCATGCTAGTGTTATTAATAAATCCTATGGTATTCCCATTGTCAGACTGCCTGGTTCGCCCACTGATCACAACATCTACTTTTTGATCAGCATTGATATCAATCAAATTGATAGAACTGATGAAAGAGAAGCCTTTGGCCTCAGTAGCCACCTGAGAAATATATTGGTCTAGTCCCCCGTTTGCGTTTTGCAAGTAGAAGTTCAGTATCGCCTGACCATTCCAAGTATCAGCTGTGTTACTTCCCACACCTACAATATCATTGAGGCCATCGTTATTGATATCTGCAATGGCAAATGAGTTGGTAATAGGCATGCCCTCTAGTGCAAAGTCTGAGTAGGCAATGGCACTATAGGTTTGGCTTTTGTAGTTTACCGGCAACAGTGTAGTCAGGTTTTCTGAAGCTTTTTTCAGGTTCTGGAAGAAATCTCCAGATTTTGATATCTCCATTTTAAGGAAACTAATCTCTCTGGTACGGAAAGCATCTGACCAGTAATCAGCATCTGTTGTATAAGAAAGCATGACGGTATATTTTGAAGAATCTTCCCCAAAAATCTGCATATCGATGATACTCTTATCTGCAAAGCTGTTGAGATAAAATCCTTGAACCGCACCACTACTTTTAGATTCTATAGCATACAGAGCGCTACGTGCAAGGCCTGAGCCAGACATATTGATCGCAATCAAATGGTCTGTATCCCCATCTTTATCTGGATTAAGGTAGGTATGTGCCATTCCTCGATACTCACTTCTTCCACTCGCATCCATTTTTGACCAAAATAATGGTCCTGCCCCTCTATACTGAACACCATTTTCATCGGTATCTTCTCCACGCAACCAAAGAACAGTAGTATCACTAAAATCAGCCGCTTCGATGGAAAAAAGCCCTATACCCCCATCAGATTCACCCCAATTATTAGCATATCCGGTAACCAACTCATCTCGACCATCTTGATCAATATCGATAGATCTATTTAACGAAGTGATGCCACCGCCATTACGACCTCCTCTTATTGCTACTGAGAGCTTGCTGAAAGATTCACTGAAAACACTCACAGAGGAATTCTCATCTATGTTCATCAGTGTAGAAAAAGGTGTTGCTGGCCAATTGTTATCATTATTATCTACAATAACATCTGGTTTACCATTACTATCAAAATCACTGATTACAACACTCGCCTCATTATCGAGCGTGAACGATTTGAAATTATTGTTATCTAAATCAAAAATCTTCATCGTTGCCGGTTGCTCTCCTGAGCCGGACCAAAATCTTTTCTTGACACCATAGGCTTCTGGTTTTACATCGGAATCCATATTAATCAAATGTACTTCATTAAAGAAATCATCCATCAACTCAGTCCCTGCAGCGAAATCTAGTCCCTCGACAGTGAACTCTGGTGAGCTTGCCACAGCAGACACCCCGAACTTGCTATCGATATTTTGAATCGAAACACTGTAAGTACCTTTCTCTAAGAAATATTCTAGCTCCTTGGCTCCAGCACCTGTGTAAACCAGGCCACTTACATCAGCGACTCCGCCTGCAGTGCTTGTAGTATATAATGTATTACAATTAGCTCCACTACATATCTTGATGTTGTAATAATCTGAACTTGTCTTAAAGTTGATGGTTACTTTACTTCCCGCAATGGTAATCGTTGGCACACTCGGTGCTGCTAAATCACTGGTAGGTGTAACAGTATAAGTGTTGGCAAACATGGCTAACCTATTTCTACCGTCACCACTATTCCCCCCTGTTCTTCCTGTAAATGCCATATCTAGAGCTGCTCCGCTGTTCAGTCGTCCCAAATCATAGCTGATCCTTGTATCCCATGGATTCATACTAAAAGTTTCTGAAGAATAATACCCCTTCTTTTGCTCAAGTTCACCAGCTGCATTAACATTAAACAATCCGGGTACAAAATAGCGGTCCCATTCGCCCCCATTTTCAGTGGATACAAGCGCTACAACACTCACTGTACTGTCCTTAAGCATAGCTATTTTTGGGGCAAATACAGCACCATAATAATCCGAAACAGAAATGACCGAATCACTTGAAATTCTTAAGTTCAACGGCACCTCAGTCCAAGTACTATCATTATTGGTTAACTCAAATCTTTTTAAAGCACCACTTGAGTTATTTGCTTTATTGGGTGTGTAAGCCACCAATAAATCTCCAGCACTATCACCATCAAGATCACCAAATGTCAAGGTTAAATCTTTGTTAGAATTATCATCTTGACCTGTTCCTGGAAGCTTATCTATAATTGAAAGACCTGCATTGTAAACAAGATCTCCGTCTTCCTGTAAATAAATAAAGAGATCTTGCGCTTGGCTTTGACCATTCCATCTTCTCTCTAAGATCAAGTCAGTTTTAGTATCTCCGTTAATATCGGCCACAAATGCATTATTAAAATCGCCCAACCATTCATTATTAATATTGTTTAGCTGTTTTGAACTCACTCTCGGCCCATCAGTGAGATATTCATATATGGTAATACCTGACCAGTCTCCAATTACTCCATCAACGCGACCGTCTCCGGTGATGTCACCCCAAACCATTCTTGAAGCCCATTCCGTATTTATTCCATTATTGTCATACTCTTTGGTAGGGGCAGCAAATACGCCAGACCCGTTATTGATTAAATAGGCTGTCTTACTCGAATTTCCAATGACCACATCCAAATAACCATCTTGATTAATATCAAGAGGTTTAGCAAAAGAATATTCACTCCAATCTTCGTGGAGGGTCGTTGAAGTGCTGTCAGCTGCATCAAAAAGCTTCACTATGTAGCTATCATTATCATCTGTTCTTGCAATATAAGCTACCTCATCTACGCCATCATTATCAGCATCAAACATATCAACGGCAGAAAAGTAGCAGCAATGAGGACTGGTTTCCGTTGCGAAATAGGGAGCAAAAATCAAATCTGGTTTGTCAAGTGCATTTTCGTAAGGTCCAATATCAGGCTTAGATCCTGCTGGATTAGGTCTTGTAGTGCCTTTGATATCCAGAACATCACTTGAAGCTATACCTGCTCCAATCAACACACTGGAAGAAGACAATCGATAGTCACGATTGGCCGCATCAACAAAAGCCGTACTGGCACCTATCAAATTACCAGTTCCATATTTATCAATCTCGTAGTCGAGGTAGAAATTACTGTTAACTAAATTATTTTGTATGGTTAATTTACTCGGTTTAGTTGGACCCCACTGACCTAAAATTCTGTCAAGGAAAATGGAATTTTGAACTAATCCAGTATTATTTTCTGCATCTTGAAAGTATAATCCATTTTCAATCAAACTATGATTCACGGTGTATTCTCGGGCATTTCCAATTCTTACAGAATGATCACACCTAGCTTCATTGTCATAAAAAACGCTATTGAGCAAGGTTAATTTATCTAAAAAATATATCATCAAGCCACCTGACGTACAATTGTTGTCTCCTACAGCATTATTATCATAGACGGTCGTATTACTCACAGATAGAACTTGAGACCAAAATACACCTATACCTGCCCCATCTCCATTTTGTACATCATTATTGTAAATTTTCGAATTTGAAATGTTAATTTTCTTTGCATCTCGAGCAAAAACTCCAGCGGCATTGACCCAATCCGATTCACTTACTTGATGATCATAGATATGAACATAGTCAAGATCTACTGATGCTTCACTAATAGCAACTCCAGCACCTTTAACACTTTTTTGCTTGATGTTAACCATTCCAAAATATGCCCATCCATAGTCAGCAGCAATCATTTTATCCCAAATAGCCTCACTATCAATCTTTATAACTGTAGCTTGAGGGATATTCTCCGTTACATTTTGAACCGCATCATCATAAGTAAACCCTGGACCAGCTGTATAAAATGAACGGCTGCCATCAGTAAACCGTAAATTCTTCTCATTATACGGAAATGTGAAAGTTAAAACCTTATCATCAGCAATTGACTGATTATTAGACAGCGTAATGTTATTTTGATCTGTGATTGCTGCCACAGTAACCGTTCCTGATATTCCATCTCCCGTAACTATATCCCCTACCTCAATGGTTCCTACATTAGCATCTATTACCAAAGCAGTAGCACCACTGATCGCTCCATTTACTGCAGCAGTTACTGTGGGAGCCTCGATCCAAATATCACTACAACAACCACCTTCTCCCCATGCCAATGCCTGTTGATTGTCTCCTCTAATCAGACCACTTGGATTTTCATTTCTATCATCTGAAACTATTTTTTCATTATCAGATTCCCAATCAATAATATCTACAATGGCATCAGTAACAACAGTTCCATCTTCATACACCCATCCTCTACTTGAACCAGATTCATCTGTATTGATACCTCCACTTCCTTGAATTGCCAGTCCTCGAATAGTGACTCCCTCAGTATCTAGAATGGATATGACAGATCCTGCATTTACATTACCCTTAATAATAGTTTTTTTGATATCTGCATCACTCATGTTTGCGCTGTAAGATGTAGACTGAATGGTCAATCCTTCATTAATAACCAAATTTTCAGTGTAGGTACCCTCTCCAATTTTAATTGTATCTCTGTTTTGAGCGGCTAAAATCGCTTTGCCAATGGTGGAAAAAGCAGTTGATGTAGAAGTACCATTATTATTATCATCGCCAGCCTTCGAAACATGGAATGCACCACTAGATCTAGATATTTTCAATGTGAAGAATTCAGTCAGTGATGCGGTAAATGTTAATGCCGCATTATCGGACAAAGATTGAGCACTGGTTAGAATAATATTGTTTTGATCCGTGACTTTCTCCACTCTCACTGTTCCAGATATTCCAGTCCCCGTCACAACATCACCTACTTTGATATCTCCTGCATTAGTATCTACTACCAAGGCTTTTTCGGAAGTAATGGCACCATTCACACTCGCAGTTGAAGTACCTACATTATTACTTTCAAACTTAATAGATCCTTTATCATCCACTGAACCAGCAGCCAGTATATATAAAGTACTCTCTCCTGCTACCAAAGTATGTGGAGAGCTTAAATCTGAATACGAACCATTGGTATTTAGCTTCTGAATTTTTAATGCAGTCGCGTTTGATGTGGACAAAATAAATTGTGTGTAATCTAGATCGTTATCAATGTCTTCAAAAATTTCTTCAATGGATACAGCCAGCCGAGTTCCATCAGGAAGCAATTGATCAGGTATAGAATTAACAATAGTGGCTTTATCATCCACATTGTTCACAACAATAGTCATTGTATCGTTCACGGTTCTAAAACCACTTGTCACGCTCACTGGAAGCTTGTAAGTTCCTGTTTTATCCGCTTGGCTCGTAAAGGTGAACTCATCTTCTGCCACCTCATAGGTTACTCGGACAATGTTATTGGTATCATTTTCAATAATTCCATCTGTATTGGCTTCAAGAGAATCAGCTAAATAATCGGCAAAGGATACTTTAATAGAAATAGGATCACTATTGTCTGCATCCGCAAAAAGTACATTGGCTTTAAGTTTAAAAGTCGTGAAATCTTCATCTGGGGACAGAGAATCATTTGCTACCAAAGTAGGTGCATTGTCGATCACCAATTTGACTGTTTTTGTAAAACTCTTACCACTGGCATCTGCAGTGATATGGACATCTCCTGCATACTTAGTATTCGCAGCAACAGCAATATTGAACTGTCCATTACCGATATCAGTAACCATAGAGGTATCTAAATCCGTATATCCAGCAGCAGCGTTTGATAAGTTTGTAAAAGTGATGGTCAATCCATAGCCATCATCATCCACATCTTCGAATCCATTAACGCAATCAATCAATACATCGGTGTTGGCCGATAACTGATTGCTGTAATAATCAACAAATCGATTATCAGGATTTAGCGCCGGTGCATCATCCACGGCTGTGACAATCACACTGATCAGCTGACTGAATACAGTTAAATCAGCGGTATTAGTAGCGGCCACTTCCACCGAAGCTTGTCCATAACCATTGGCTAGTGCACTGATGGTCAAGGTGTCATCGGCCACCGTAGCGCTAATTGCCCCGTTGGCATTGATTTTATTCAGTTTGAAGCTCAATGAATCGTTAGATACAAACAATGCATTCAATGCGTACTTGGCATCTGCAAAGTCTTCAACAAAAGTTAACGTATCTTGTCGAGAGTTATCATCGGCAATTGAATCGTAACTGATTGTTTGGGCACTTAATTGTGCTGCTCCTAAAAGAAAGGAAGTGATAACGGTGAATTTGATTAAAGAGTTTTTCATGGTAATTGTTAATTGTAATGTCTGAATAAAAGTATGAGTTTAAACGCATATCGACGGTAATCATCAAATATAAATATTTTTGGTTCAATCTTCCTAACTAATACATTATTTTTGAAAGAAGTAACCCCTTAAAGCCTAATCTTTTTTAAACCTTAATGATTATAATGCATATTAGGATGCGTATCTAAACCTATCACTAAACCTATCAAACCTCTTTGAAATTGTTTTTAATTAATGCTGTAGTTTGCAACTATAGCATCCCCTTTATTTGCCAAATGAAAATTATTTTAATCTCGC
>Ga0206129_10003463_pt1 | contig 18184 bp, 23 predicted proteins | sample Helgoland_Spring_8_FD_148616 | JGI IMG/M metagenome (GOLD analysis project Ga0206129, IMG submission 148616) | Pelagic subsurface seawater microbial communities from Kabeltonne, Helgoland, North Sea - Helgoland_Spring_Bloom_20160502_2 | ecosystem: Environmental > Aquatic > Marine > Epipelagic ...
TGGCCTGTCGGCTTCAGATCATCATCAGTGTATTCAAATTCGACCTCGCGCACAGCACCGTTGCCATGCACCCCTTTGGGCGACGCATTGGTGATAATCCGCACACCTTTGGAGGCCGCGAGATCCTGTTCATACACGCTCGCGTTCATGCGAACGCGAGAGCGACGGTACACCAAAGTCACATTCAAAGCGCCAAGCAATTTCGCCTGCACCGCTGCATCCACAGCCGTCATACCGCCGCCAATTACGACAACATCGCGTCCAACGGGCACTGAACTTAAGTCGCTCGCTTGGCGAAGATCTGCAATGAAATCAACCGCATCCGCGATACCGTTTTTGTCATCGCCCTCAACACCAAGCCCATTCACACCACCAAGTCCCATTCCAAGGAAGACAGCGTCGTAGTCGTCTTGTAACTCGGCAAGACTCACGTCAGAGCCAAGCGCTACGCCAGGCTTGATCTCGATCCCGCCAATCTGCAAAAGCCAATCGACTTCGCGCGCGGCAAAATCATCGGTGCTTTTATAGGCCGCAATCCCAAACTCGTTCAGCCCGCCCGCTTTCGCGCGCGCATCCATTACAACAACATCATGCCCCTGCATCGCTAGACGATGCGCGCAGGCCAGACCCGCAGGCCCTGCTCCAACGACCGCCACTCGCTTACCAGTAGAGCCAGCGCGCTCAAACGGATGCACCCCTTTAGCCATCAAACCATCTGTCGCATAGCGCTGAAGTTGACCGATCAGAACAGGTTTGCCTTCTGCAACTTCGCGCACGCAAACCTCTTCGCACAATGTCTCTGTCGGACAAACCCGCGCGCACATGCCGCCCATGATATTCTGGCTCAAAATCGTTTTCGCCGCAGCATCTGATGTCCCCGTAGCGATCTGGCGAATGAACAATGGAATATCTATGTCCGTTGGGCAGGCCGTCACACAAGGCGCGTCATAGCAAAAATAACAGCGATCCGCTGCCACCAAAGCCTCATGATCATCCAGCGGCGCATGCAGATCTGCAAAATTCGCCTCATATTGATCAGCGCTTATGCGCCCTGCCTTTATCCCCTGAGCGAGCATATCTGCTGGCATTGACCTCTCCTCGTGACGTTCGATTTCCCTCACGTTTGCAGGGTTTTATTTTTTTATCAACTGGTAAAATTTATTTTCGCTTATTTTCCGCTGCTACGGCTTTGACTTGCCCACGCGCCAAGCGGGCGATAACCAAGTGGCAAGAGGTCCCAACATGAAGAAACAAGATATGAACCGCGATTGGATCGCCACAGCGCAAACGCTCTCTTCCGCGCTCCCGTATTTGCAGCGCTATGACGATGCGACTGTTGTCATCAAGCTTGGTGGTCACGCGATGGGCAGCGACGAAGGCATGGAGAGTTTCGCGCGTGACGTGGTGCTCATGCAGCAAGTCGGCGTGAACCCTGTAATCGTGCATGGTGGCGGGCCAATGATCAACGCAATGCTAGAAAGGCTCGATATCAAATCGGAGTTCGTGAACGGCAAACGCGTCACGGACGCGGCCACCGTCGAAGTCGTCGAAATGGTCCTTTCTGGGCGCGTCAACAAACGCATTGTCCAAGCAATCAACGCACAAGGCGGCAAGGCAGTTGGCCTTTCTGGCAAGGACGCGAACCTGATGGTCTGTGAGCAAACCGACCCAGATCTGGGCTTTGTGGGTACTCCTGTTGAGATGAATCCCGACTTCCTGCGTGGTCTCGCCAAAGATAACATCATTCCTGTTATCGCCCCCCTTGGAACAGGTCGAAACGGCGAAACGTTCAACGTCAATGGCGACACCGCTGCTGGCGCGATAGCGGCAAGCCTTGAGGCGGATCGCCTATTGCTGCTAACAGACGTGGCCGGTGTGAAAGATAGCTCTGGCGAAGTCGTGACAGAACTGACGGCCGCGCAAATCCGTGCACTGACCGCAGATGGCACCATCGCAGGCGGCATGATTCCCAAAACAGAAACCGCGCTTAACGCGATTGAGGGTGGCGTACGCGCTGTTGTCATCCTAGATGGCCGCGCACCCAACGCCTGCTTGCTAGAGCTCTATACAGAGCACGGCGCTGGCTCGCTGATCCGTGATTGAACAAATTCGCGCCGCTGCGCGCTTGGATTTTCTGGATGTGTTTGGCTCCGTCGTTAAAGATGGCGAAACAGTCCTCCTCCTTGGTCCCCATGAGCCCGGCTTCTGGCCGCATGTCACCATATCTGTTGAACTTAATGATGGCGCGCCTAATCCTTTAGATCGATGGTCCAAACGCGTGATTGGCAAGCTTGCCAAGAGCTTTGCAGCCGATGCGCTCTTTCCCTCCGATGGACCTCCCTACCCGCCTTTCATCTCTTGGGCGCTTGCCAGCCAGCAAGCATGGCTCGCCCCTGTTGGTATGTTGGTGCACGACCGCGCAGGCCTGATGACGTCTTATCGCGGCGCGCTAAGGATCAAGGGCCAGTACACTCGCACATCACTCGAACTGTCCCCCTGCGTCCCCTGCGCCAAACCCTGCAAAACTGCCTGCCCTGTCGATGCGCTAAGCGAAACGTCCTATGACGTAGAGGCGTGCAAAACGCATATCCTAGGGCCCGATAGCAAAAACTGCCGCACCATGGGCTGCGCTGCCCGCCGCGCGTGCCCGATCTCGCAAACCTACGGGCGCCTACCCGAACAATCCGCTTTCCACATGCGTGCTTTTTTGGGAGAATAATACCATGAGCAAAACCCTAATCGTCATGCGCCACGCCAAATCAAGCTGGGACTTTCCTTTTGACGACTTTGACCGCCCTCTCAACGCGCGCGGATACAAAGCAGCAAACGCCTTGGGGGATTGGCTGCGCACTCAAAACCTCGCACCAGACCAAACCTTCTGTTCCGCTGCGAAACGTGCTCAAGAAACCGGCGCGGGTCTAGATCTCAGCATTGCGCTCACTCAAATCAAACCCCTCTACATGAGTTCCCCAGACACGCTGCTCGATCACGTCCACCAAGCAAAAGGCGACACTGTCCTCGTGATCGCTCATAACCCCGGTATTGGTGAATTTGTCGAAAACCTCGCAGCCAATGCTCCAAATCACGAACGCTTCTTCGACTACCCGTCAGGTGCCACAACCGTTTTTGAATGCGACATTACAGATTGGCGCGACCTCACGTGGTCATCTGCCAAAGTTGTGCAGTTTGTCATCCCACGCGAACTTCCTTAATCCTCTTCCTCTTTTCAGAAATATCCCGGGGAGTCTCAGCTTGCCTGAGACGGGGCAGAGCCCCCAAACAAAAAAAGACAGGCCCGAAGGCCTGCCCTTTGAAAAACACCAATGTGCCTTGAACTTAGTGACCCAAAATCTGGCTCAAGAACAACTGTGTACGCTCGGACTGCGGGTTGTTAAAGAACGCTTCCGGCTCGTTCTGCTCAACAATCTGCCCTTGGTCCATAAAGATCACGCGGTTCGCAACCTGACGGGCAAAACCCATCTCGTGCGTGACGCAGAGCATCGTCATGCCCTCTTCCGCCAGTTCGATCATCGTATCAAGAACTTCCTTGATCATCTCAGGGTCAAGCGCTGACGTCGGCTCGTCGAACAGCATGATTCGCGGCTGCATGCACAAAGAGCGCGCAATCGCCACACGCTGCTGCTGACCACCAGACAACTGACCGGGATATTTGTCCGCTTGCTCTGGGATCTTCACCTTCTCAAGGAAATGCATCGCCAATTCTTCGGCTTCTTTCTTGGGCGTTTTGCGCACCCAGATCGGAGCCAAGGTACAGTTCTCCAAGATCGACAAATGCGGGAAGAGGTTAAAGTGCTGGAAACACATCCCCACTTCCGAGCGGATCTTGTCGATATTCTTGATGTCGGATGACAAAACTGTGCCATCGACTTCAATGCGACCCTGCTGATGCTCTTCGAGCGCGTTTATGCAGCGAATGAGCGTGGATTTACCGGACCCCGAAGGTCCACATATCACGATGCGCTCGCCGCGGTTTACTGTCAGATCAATGTCGCGCAGCACGTGGAATGTGCCGTACCACTTGTTCATGTTCTCGATTGAGATAGCGATCTCATCGGACACCTGTAGTTTTGCTTCAGCCATGACTGAGACCCCTTCTTATCGGTGACCGGTTGCGAGCTGACGCTCCAACCATTGTGAGTATTGTGAAATGCCGTAGCAGATTGGGAAGAAGAACAAGACAGCTGCAAGCCAGAGCTCCCAATAGACGCCGTTCCATTCTGTGGAGGCCAAGATCGGACCACGGATCATACCGACCAGATCGAACATCGAGATGACCGAAACCAGAACCGTGTCTTTGAACAATCCCACGGCCACGTTCACGATCCCCGGAATGGAAATCTTGAGCGCTTGGGGCAGAATGATCAAACGCATGGACTGGGCATAATCCAACCCCAAGCTGCCTGCGGCTTCTGCTTGACCCTTTGGCAAAGCAGCAAGGCCACCACGCACCACTTCCGCGATATAGGCGGCAGAGAACATGGTGATCATGATGATCACACGCAGGATAAGGTCAAAGTTCGTACCTGGTGGTAGGAAGTATCCAAGAACCACGTTGGCCACGAACAACAATGTAATCAGCGGAACGCCACGAATGAATTCAATGAAGACCACGCAGATCCATTTGATGATCAACATGTCCGACTGACGACCAAGGGCGAGCAGAATGCCCAGCGGCAAGGACAAAGACACGCAGGTTACACCCAGAATGAAGTTCAACATGAACCCACCCATGTCGCGTGAGGGCACAGGCTCTAGCGCCAGAAAACCCGACAGCGGATCAGTGATATAGCCTGACAGCATCCATACGGCCACTGTCGCCACGAGTCCGCCAATCATACCCATCGCAAAGCTTTGATACACAAGGCGCGTGAAGACCACGTAACCCACGATCAAACCAACTGCGACCATGATAGGCACAAGGATGGAGCCGCCCCAGATCAACCAAAAAGCTGCAAATGGGAAGATCGCCGTGACGATCAACAGCTTGCGCGGCAATTTGTTGAATAACACAGGCGCAACGGCAACGAACAAAGCAAAGAATGCGATTGTCGGACGCCAATATTCCTCGGACGGGTATTTGAAGCCGAACAAAAGCTGCGGCCAACGTTCGGTCAGAACCGAAAAGCATCCACCCGTCTTGCCTTGCAAGATTTCACGGCACTCCGCGAGGGAGTCCGTTGTCCAGACCCCGTTGTAAAACCAAGGGAATGCGCCAGACACGATCAAGTAAATGAAGTAGATCGCGACAATTGTCAGGATCGAATTGAACCAGCCGTCAAACAAGTTCTTCTTGATCCAAGCCAATGGTCCCGCCGCTGTTATCGGAGCAGCTTGTTCTGGCAACATTGCATCGCGCACAAAAGCGACAGGTGTGGTGTTGGTATCGCTCATCCTACCGCTCCTTCAATTTTACAGAATTGTTGTACACGTTCATCACCGCAGAGATGCTGAGCGAGATGATCAGGTAGAAAGCCATCAACAGCAGAACCGTCTCAATCGCGCGGCCTGTCTGGTTCAGCGTGATACCACCCAAAGTGCCGGTGATGTCCATGTAACCCACCGCAATCGCCAGCGATGAGTTCTTGGTGATGTTAAGATACTGCGAAATCAGCGGTGGAATAATCACGCGCAAAGCTTGCGGCAAGATCACAAGGTTCATGATGCGACCCGGACGCAGACCCAGCGAAGCGGCTGCCTCTGTCTGTCCGGTCGAAATTGCGAGGATACCCGCACGCACGTTTTCCGCAATAAAAGCTGCCGTGTAGATCGACAACGCGAATGTCAGCGCGATGAAAGAGTTACGCGCATAGATGCCACCTTGGAAGTTGAAGCCCTTCAGAGCGGGATAATCCAGGGTGATCGGCTGGCCCATAATGAAAAACATCAAAATCGTGGGAACGAAGAACAACCCGATAGAGGGCCAAAGCGTCGATACCATGCGACCGTGATCGAACAACTGCTGCTTGGCGTAGCGGCGATAGCCCCAAATCCCAACAAGCGACGCGATAAACGTCAAAACGACGATCATCGACCCTGGCCCAAAGACCGGCTTAGGGAAATAAAAGCCACGACCTGTGAAAGCGAACGATCCTAGTACCATACTCGCAGTCGCATCATCACCGCGAAATTCGCGCGGTTGCGGCAGTACGGCGACAAAGACCGCCATGATGATCAGGATCCAGATAAGGACAGGGACGTTGCGGAAAATTTCCACGTAAACGCCCATCAACTTGTTGACGAGCCAATTCTTGGACAATCGCAAGACGCCAACGATAACGCCGATAATTGTCGCAAAGAAACAGGCGACCACAGCAACAAGCAGCGTGTTCAACGCGCCAACCATCGCAGCGCGAAGGTGTGTGGATTGGGATGTATACTCGATCAAGCGCTGGTTAATGTCGTAGCCCGCAGGCTCGCCCAAGAACCGATACGAGATATTCAGACCCGCCGCTTTGAGGTTGGCAACAAGGTTGCTTCCCAAATAGCCGAAGGCTGCGATCAGCGCGATCAGAGCAATGAATTGGAATGTGTAGGATCGGTAACGCGTATCGTTGATCAACATCGATAAGCGAAATCCGCCCTTGGGAGGGTCAGATAGAGTCGTCATGGACTGTTCCCTGATGTGCTGCCTCTGGTGAAACCTGCCAGTTAATCCGGTCATGGCTCAGGGGCGGCGTTTTCTAGTATTGCCTAAAGGAAAAGGGCGCGGAGTGCTCCGCGCCCTTCCTAGATCAATCCGGATTTAGCGGAATGGTGGAACGTAGAGCAGACCACCGTCTGTCCACTGAGCGTTCAGACCACGACCAAGACCGATTGGTGTGTTCTTCACCAATGTTCTTCTCGAAGATCTCGCCGTAGTTACCGCCAGCCATAATCGCATTCTTCGCCCAGTCAGCGGACAGACCGAGCATTTCGCCCAATGTGCCTTCTGTACCGAGGAGACGGTTGATTTCTGGGTTGTCACCAGCAGCCATAGACATTTCGCCGATGTTTGCAGATGTCACACCCAGCTCTTCAGCTGCGATAAGTGCGTTCAAAGACCAGCGAACAACGTCGCCCCACTCAGAATCGCCGTGACGGACCAGTGGGCCGAGTGGCTCTTTAGAGATGATCTCTGGAAGAACAACGTGATCACCTGGGTTCTCGAATGCGGCACGTGTTGCTGCAAGACCGGATGCGTCTGTTGTGTAAACGTCGCAAGCACCCTCAAGATACAAAGGCTGAGCTTCAGCGTTTGTCTCGATTGGAACTGGCTCATAAGAGATGTTGTTTGTACGGAAGTAGTCCGCCAAGTTCAGCTCTGTTGTTGTACCAGTCTGGATACATACTGTCGCGCCGTCGAGCTCTTTAGCGGAAGATACGCCAAGTGCCTTTGGAACCATAAAGCCCTGACCGTCGTAGTAGTTAACACCTACGAATTCGAACTTCAGGTCAACGTCACGAGAGAACGTCCATGTTGTGTTACGTGCCAGCATGTCGATTTCGCCGGACGCCAACGCTGTGAAGCGTGTTTTACCAGTTGTTGGAACGAACTCGACCGCGGATGGGTCGCCAAGAACAGCAGCTGCGACCGCGCGGCATACGCCCACGTCGAAACCTTGCCATTCGCCGTTCGCATCTGGTGCCGCGAAACCAACGAGACCTGTGGTCACGCCACAGTTCAGCTTGCCGCGCGCTTTAACATCGTCAAGCGTGCCGGCCGCTGCTGCGCCAGCTGCCAAAGCAGCCACAGTCATCGCGCCAAAAAATACGGATTTTTTCATTTTTACCTCTTCCTGATTACCCATCCTTTATGGATGGTTCTTCCCACGAGTGAATGTGGGGTTTCATACCAAAGGCAGGAACTTCCCGCCTCAGTGTCGGAGAGTTTGGCCGCAACACCCCATAAACGTCAAGTGGAACATACGCAGAATAGCCACGAATTTACCATCAGCGACCCAAGGTAAAGCCCCGCAGTAGTAATCTTTAACCCATTGATCAAAAAACGGCGCTAATTTCGGCTCTTTTGGAAGAAATCATAGGCGTGTTCGAAGGCCTCGCCCTTGATTCTCGCCATATCTTCCGCCTCTTCGTCAAGGCCCCACTGCTCTTGCTGATAGCGCTCATCAAGACGCGAAAGCGCCCATAACTCTGCCGGAGTAGCATAGCCCTTCATCGCGGCCAGACCGATCACAAATGATCCCGGTAATGTTATCAGATCATGCATCGCAGTCAGCTCGAACGCACTCAATTTACTAAGTGAAGCGCGCAAAATGTGCAAACTTGATTCGGATTGCGGGGCAAACATCACACCGCTCACAGGCGTCAGAGGTGCTGCAAATACCCGTGTGCACCAGGCAAGCAACGGGTCCCAAGCAGCCTCCTGCCGCGCGACCAATTCCGCGGGCTGGCTGGCGCGGTAACACAGCAAATCGGTCCCCGCGTATTCCCCAAGCATGTCCGCCACCGCGTCAAACTGCGGTGTAACTTTATCGACCGCCGAGTTCGCAGATTTGGTCACTGGCATCGTCTCGGGGTTAACTCCCTCGACCTGCGCATCCCATTCCAGCGCCATCGCCTCAGCCATCACAAGCGTCGGCACAATCAAGTTCGCTTTGCCTGGTGTTTTGATCGCGCGCCCGTCCAGATGCACGGTAAAACCACCCTCAACCTCGACCGCCGCCGCGACCTTCCAGAACCGCTTCATTTTCCACTCAGACATCAGTCTTGCTCCACACCGTCTCAAGCGCGCCCTCAAGCTGCGCGAAATCTTCAATCATGACATCCGCTCCCGCCAGCCGCGCGACCTCATGATAGCCCCAAGCGACCCCGATGAAGGACACACCCGCCGCGGTTGCCATATCCATATCAAAACTCGTATCGCCGATCATAACAGTATCGCGGGCCTCAACGCCCAAGTCCCACATCGCTTGCAAAATCATCGAAGGATTGGGTTTGCTCGGATGATCATCTGCCACTTGCTGCGTGAGGAAAATTCCATCCAGCCCATGCGCCTCGATCAACTTATCCAAACCGCGCCGCGACTTGCCCGTCGCCACCCCGAGCAAGACTTCATCTTGCCCTTTTAAACTCAATAGCGCCTCACGCGCACCCGAATACAATGGTGAAGAAACATCCGCCCCTTGCAGACGGCGCAGCCCCGCATAAGCATCTTTGTAGCCCTGAACCATCCGCGTGCAGGCGGCATGATCACATGTTGGTGCAAGCATCGGGATCGCCACATCCAGCGATAACCCCACAATGCCCAACACCGCATCGCGGCTTGGCGCGCTCAGACCTTCAGCTTCAAACGCGCCCGCCATCGCGGCGAGAATATCCGCTTGGCTGTCGACAAGGGTTCCATCCACATCAAAAATAACGCCTCGCAAGCGCATTACATCAACTCTTCAAATGGATCTTCCGGCACCTCTTTGGGATCCCATGCAAAAGTGTCCCATGTTCGCTGCATATGATCTGGCAAAGGCGCTGTAATATGCAGCGTCGCTTTAGTGCTCGGATGCTCGATCTGCAAAGAGCGCGCATGCAGGTGCAACTTCTTGCTCAGATCACCACCCAGTTGTGATCCCCAACCATCACCCAGATTTTCCTGGCCAGAACCGCCGTATTTGCCATCGCCAACAACAGGATGCCCCATCTCAGACATATGCGCGCGCAACTGATGCGTGCGACCTGTGATCGGGATCAAGGCGCACCACGACGTGCGTTGCCCAGCAGTCTCCAATACCGCGTAATCGGTTAAAGCGCGTTTCGCACCCTCGGTCTGATCCACCTCGCGCGGGTGAATACAAATCATTTTTTCGCCCTCACCGCGCGCGCCGTGACCGGGCGCTTTCATCAGGCCATATTTGATCGTGCCCATACGCGGGTTCGGAACCCCTGCAATCGCAGCCCAATAAATCTTGCGCGTGTTGCGATGCCGAAAAGAGGCCGTCAGGTCCGCCGTCGCGCGCCGCGTGCGTCCAAGGATCAATACGCCGGAGGTGTCTTTGTCCAAACGATGCACCAGTTTCGGGCGTTCCTCAAAATCATACATCAGTGCATCCAGCAGCCCGTCCACATGCCGCGCGTGCCCCGTGCCACCCTGCACAGGCAGACCAGCGGGTTTATTCAACGCAATCACATGATCGTCTTTGTAAATCACGCAAGAGCGAATGAATTTCGTATCCGCCGCACTGACTTTGCTAGGCGCCGCATGCTTAGGCGCAGCACTATCGGGCAGCGGCGGAATACGCAGTTGCATCCCAGTTTCCAAACGCGAATTGGCCTTTACGCGGCCCCCGTCCAGACGCAGCTCACCCTTGCGGCACATTTTCTCGATCATGCCTTGTGTGACTTGCGGAAACTTGCGCTTCAAAAAACGGTCAAGGCGCTGGTCGCCGTCATCTTCTTCAATGATAATCGTTTGAACGCAGCTCATGCCCATAACCCTCTCGCGATGGCAAGACCCGCCATCAATCCTAAAATCGACAGACCCACAGAGAGCCCGATATAAAGCGCTGCTTGGCCGAATGCACCGCGCTCTAGCAATGTGACGCTCTCCAGCGAGAACGCAGAAAACGTCGTAAAACCACCCAAAAGCCCCGTCATCACAAACAGATTGGCCTGCGCATAGCCCTTATGATGCGCGGCGACCACGAATAGGCCCATCAAGAACGAGCCGATGATGTTCACAGGCAAAATCCCGAGCGGAAAACTCATAGGAAGCGCTTTGCTCACCGCATATCCAAACAAATATCGCAGGCTAGAGCCGATCGCGCCACCGAGGGCCACAAGGGAGACATTGAGTAACATCGCAGCCATGTCGCGCGCGCGCGCTCCAGAGTCAAGTTAGCGGCCCCAAGCGCGGCGCCCCCATTTTTCTAGAAAAATCGCTCACCCACCCCGTTGCGCACGGAGTTTTGCAAAATACTCCACGCGCTTTTTCAATTCACGCTCAAACCCGCGCTCCACGGGCGCATACATCACCGGTCGCTCCATCCCCTCTGGGAAATAGTTCTGCCCCGAAAACCCGTCCTCTGCATCATGGTCATAAGCATAATCCGTGCCATAGCCCTGATCCTTCATCAAATCCGTCGGCGCATTCAAAATATGCTTCGGTGGTAGCTTGGATCCCGTCGCTTTGGCCGCGTTGCGCGCGGCCTTATAGGCCACATAATTCGCATTCGATTTTGGCGCGAGCGCGAGATAAATCACCGCCTGAGACAATGCCAATTCCCCTTCGGGCGAGCCTAAACGCTCATATGTTTGCCAACTTTGCAAACACACGGCCTGCGCTTGTGGATCGGCCAAGCCAATATCTTCAACCGCCATACGCACCAAACGCCGCGCCAAGAAACGTGGGTCTTCCCCACCTTCCAGCATACGTGCAAACCAATACAGCGCTGCATCAGGGTCCGAGCCACGCACCGATTTATGCAAGGCAGAGATCAGATTGTAATGCGCATCGCCGGATTTATCATACTGCGCCGCGCGCTTTTGCAAACGTTTGCTCAGCTCTGGCGGTGTCAGCTTGTGATCCGTCTTCCACGCCGCGACCTGCTCAATCAAATTGAGCAAAGCCCGCCCATCGCCGTCCGCCATCTCCAACAAGGCTTCGCGTGCAGGACCATCAAGGTGCAGCTCTTTATTCAACTCCTGCTCCGCGCGCTGCGCCATACGTTCCAGATCCGCAAGGTCGAGCCGCTCGAGCACGAGAACCTGCGCACGCGACAACACGGCTGAATTCAACTCGAACGACGGGTTCTCCGTGGTGGCTCCAACCAACAGGATCGTGCCATCCTCCATATGCGGCAAGAACCCGTCTTGCTGGGCCTTGTTGAAACGGTGAATTTCATCAACGAACAAAAGCGTGCCTTGCCCGTTCTGGCGGCGGATCTTTGCGCCCTCAAATACTTTGCGCAGATCGGGCATGCCCGTAAAAATCGCGCTAATTTGCACGAAATGCAGCTCGGTTTCATGGGCTAACAAACGCGCAATCGTCGTCTTTCCAACGCCCGGTGGTCCCCAGAAAACAATTGACGAGAGCGAGCCTGAGGACAGCATCACTTCCAGCGGTGCGCCTTCGCTCAGAACCTGCTTTTGGCCAATCACCTCGGCCAAGGATTGCGGACGCAAACGATCTGCAAGCGGGCGTGGCCCCTTTTTCGGCTCCCTAGCAGCGCCTGTATCAAAAAGATCAACCACCGCTCACAACCTAAAGCGTAGCAGCACGAGCTGCCCGCCCCTTTCCACAACGAGCGAAACGGATCGTCTTGCCGTGCTCAACGCTTGCAATACGTCTGGGGGCGCGGTGATTTTGCGTCCATCAATCTCTCGCAATATGTCGCCGCGCTGCACGCCAACACGCGGCGCGATGGTGCCAGTCTCCAGCACGACGACACCTTCGGGCAGAATTGGCAACTGGTATTCGGATAATACGGCGGGATTCACATTCGCCACTTTCATGCCTTGTAAAACGTCGCGCTCGCCCAAGGTCACGTCCTCGCGCGGTGGCAAATCCGGTGGGCCAATCATCGCGACGGTATACTCCGCCACGCGGCCCTCGCGAATAGCGCGCACGTCGATTTCAGCGCCGATGCCTGCAACAGTCATATAATACAGCATTTCGGAGGGTGAATTCACCTCGCGCCCACCCGCTGCGACGATGACATCGCCGACCCCCAGACCTACGGCAGCAAACGGACTGCCTTCCTGCACTTGGGTGATCGCCATGCCACCTGCGCGCTCCAATCCAAGGGAGCTAGCCAAATCCGCATCCACCGTTTGCCCGCCCATGCCAGCCCAAGGGCGCCTAAAACGGGTTTCGCCCGCGCGGGCTTGGGTCACGAATTGATCGACCAACGCCGCAGGGATCGCAAAGCCGATCCCGTTGGAGCCACCAGAGCGCGTGACAATCGCGGTGTTCACGCCAATCAACGCACCATCCATCCCGATCAATGCGCCCCCCGAATTGCCCGGATTGATTGGCGCGTCGGTTTGGATGAAATAGCCGCGCTCATTGCCCGTCACCGCGCCAGAGCGCGCGAGGCCAGAGATGATCCCGCTCGACACTGTTTGACCGACACCAAAGGGATTGCCTATGGCCAAAGTGAGTTCGCCCACTTCGACCGTGTTGCTGTTGCGTAAGGGTAAAAACGGAAGGTCCTCCGCGTCTTTGAGCCGTAGGATCGCTAGATCGCTAGCCTTATCGCCAAGCAACACCTCGGCAGAGAATTCGCGGCGGTCTTTTAGGACCACGCGAATGTCGCTCGCGCCGCCCACCACGTGATAGTTCGACACCATAAAGCCATCACGCGACAGAATCACGCCAGAGCCAAGCGAGTTTTGCACGCGTGGCCGCGCAGGGCCGAGATCACCAAAGAAGTTCTTGAAGAAAGGATCGGACGCAAACGGACTGACCCGCGTCTCTACAATGCGTTTGGCGTAAATGTTGACCACGGCAGGTGCCGCGTCACGCACCAAAGGCGCGAAGCTGAGCGAAATCTGCGCTTGGCTGGTAGGGACAGTGCTTTGCGCGGCGACAGCGATAGGTGCCGACAGAAACAGGGATAAGATCAAAGCGCGGAACATGGGTCACCTCATTTGTCTGGGGTCCATGATATGCGAGGTGACGCGCGGCGGTGCAAGGGGGAGCTGCTTTTGACACGTTGGGCAACGCGCGCCCTGTTTGCCTGTGCTTAACTCTAGATCAGCTAAAACACCCCCGGGCTCAAGAACGGCACGATCCATGATCCCATCCTGTTTAAGACCAACGGCAAACATTCCGGTCTGGATGCACAGGTTTTAAAACCAAGTACAAAGCCACGCTTTGTGGGCGCTCAGCAGATACGTTCTCGGCAGGCCTGCCACACCGTTTAGCCTATGATGATCAAGCCCTCCGCCAGCGCATTTGCTGAGCGGAGCGCTAGTGCGCGCAGTTCCTAGTCGTACCAACCGCCGATTTTTCACAATAGCTGCATCGCCGACCAGTGCAGCCGGAGTATCCGCGTTTAAGTGATCGCCATGTTCATATGTCATCACAATCAGATCCGCGGCAAGCTTGTTAGCTTAGAGCGAAGGTTCCCAGACTGGATCACACCCGCTGGCGTTTCCATGATGATGAAGGCGTGGTGAATGGCTTGGACCTGGACCTCGCGCGTTTCTGTTTTGAAGCTGTTGTTGCTGTGCCCGTCCGCGAGTGCGGTGAACGGCAGAACGGTAATCCCTGCACTGGCCGCCTATGGCTTTTAAAAACGAACGTCTAGTCTGGTTCATTTAGAACCCCCTCGCGCCGTTTGCTGCGGGAGGGGTAGCGCTTTTGCAATATTGAGAAAATTCGTCGGGCATTAGTCGAAACCGCAGGTCCCAATGAAAAAGCGCCCTTGGATCTCTCGAAGGGCGCTCGATCTGGTGGCCTTTGGTGCTAAGCACGCAAGGCAACTGGACTACTTTCAGCCTTTTTCTTCAATGATCTCAACCATGTGAGAAATCTTGTTGACCATGCCGCGTACTGCAGGCGTGTCTTCAAGCTCACGTGTTTTGTGCATCTTGTTCAGGCCAAGACCGATAAGTGTCTGGCGCTGCTTTTCTGGGCGGCGGATCGGGGAACCGATCTGCTTTACAACGATTGTTTTAGCCATCTGTCAGGTCTCCTTACGCGTTAGCTGCTTCAGGAGCGGCCGCAGCAGGTGCGTCGTCCTTCTTAAGAATGTCAGCAACTTTCTTGCCACGACGCTGAGCAACAGAGCGTGGGCTGCTTTCTTTCTTCAGACCGTCCATGGTCGCACGGATCATGTTGTAAGGGTTCTGAGAACCGATGGACTTCGCAACAACGTCCTGTACGCCGAGCATCTCGAACACGGCACGCATAGGACCACCGGCAATGATACCAGTACCCTGCGGAGCTGTGCGCATCACAACTTTGCCTGCGCCATGACGGCCCTCGACATCGTGGTGCAACGTGCGGCCTTCACGAAGAGCTACGCGAATCATTTGACGCTTCGCTTGCTCCGTCGCTTTGCGAATAGCCTCTGGAACTTCTTTCGCTTTACCTTTGCCGAAGCCTACGCGACCTTTTTGGTCACCAACAACGACGAGTGCGGCGAAGCCAAAGCGCTTACCACCCTTAACGGTTTTGGAAACGCGGTTGATCGCAACCAAGCGATCCGCAAATTCCGGTGTTTCATCGCGGCGATTGCCACGGCGGTTGTCACGTTCTGCCATGTGGAGCAGTCCTTTTATGAGTGGCGCGTTCGGCACCTAAATTTCTTTCAATCCTAGTGGGTTATGCACCCCCGGATCATCGGAAAGGCGCGCCACTTCTGACACGCCTCTCTCGTTTGACTTAGATCTTCAAACCACCTTCACGTGCGGCTTCAGCAATTGCCTTGACCTTACCGTGGAAGAGGAAGCCGCCACGGTCGAAGTAAACTTCTTCCACGCCAGCTTTCTTTGCGCGCTCAGCGAGCGCTGCACCAACCTTGGTTGCTGCTTCAACATTATTCTTGCCGACAACACCCAAAGACTTCTCCAAAGAGGAAGCCGAGGCGAGTGTTACGCCATTCATATCATCAATCACCTGAGCGCTGATGTTTTTGTTGCTGCGATGAACGGAAAGACGCATGCGTCCCGCGTTGCTGCGGCGTAGTTTGTTCCGGACGCGCAGACGGCGCTTCAGAAACAGTGTTCTTTTGCTATTTGCCATTTGACTGGTCCTTACTTCTTCTTGCCTTCCTTACGGAAGATAAACTCGCCTTTGTAACGAATGCCTTTGCCTTTGTAGGGCTCGGGCTTGCGCCATGCACGAATGTCAGCTGCCACTTGGCCAACCTGCTGTTCGTCGTTGCCTTCGATGACAATTTCGGTCGGCTTGGGGACAGTAATAGTGATGCCCTCAGGGATAGCGAAATCGACGTCGTGAGACAGGCCGAGGTTCAGTTTCACTACGTTACCGGCCAAAGCGGCACGATAACCAACACCGTGAATCTCAAGCTCTTTCTTAGCACCAGTGTTCACACCAGTCACAAGATTTGCGATGCGAGTGCGGGACATGCCCCACTGCTGACGCGAGCGCTTGGAATTGCCACGAGGTGAAACTTTGACAGTGTTTTCCTCAATTGTGAGGGTCACATCGTCTGTTGCGGTGAAGCTACGTGCCCCTTTAGGGCCTTTCACTTCAACAGTCTGACCGGAAACAGAGGCTGTAACACCCGCTGGTAGATCGACTGGTTTTTTACCAATTCGAGACATACGCTTTCCTTAGAAGACTGTGCAAAGCACTTCGCCGCCAACGTGGGCTGCGCGTGCAGAGGCATCCGACATCACACCTTTAGAGGTGGAGACAATCGACACACCCAAGCCCTGACGGACTGTTGGGATGTCATTAGCGCCCATGTAAACGCGACGACCAGGCTTTGAAACCCGCTTTAATTCGCGAATGACAGGGATGCCATCGTAGTATTTCAGGCTGATTTCGATGGCCGGATGGCCGTCTGCACCAGTCGTTGCTTCGTAGCCACGGATGTAGCCTTCGTCTGCGAGTACATCCAGAACCCAAGCACGAATCTTGGACGCAGGTGTCATCACAGTAGACTTGCCACGCATTTGTGCGTTGCGGATCCGTGTGAGCATATCGGCGATAGGATCAGTCATATCTTATCTCCTTACCAGCTCGATTTCACGAAGCCCGGCAGCTGACCATGGGAGGCCAGGTCACGCAGGGCAATACGAGAAACCTTGAGTTTACGATAATACGCGTGAGGACGACCTGTCAGCTGGCAACGGTTGTGCAAGCGTGTGGCCGAGCTGTTGCGCGGTAGTTTTGCAAGCTTCAGGCGCGCTGTGAAACGCTCTTCCATAGTCTTGCTTTCGTCATTCGCGATCTCTTTCAGCGCGGCACGCTTAGCAGCATATTTTGCTACAAGTGCTTCACGCTTCTTTTCGCGTTCGATCATTGCTTTTTTAGCCATAACTCTCTCTCCCGCGCTTAGCTATTGAAAGGCATGTTGAAATGCTTCAACAGTGCTTTTGCTTCAGCGTCGGTTGCAGAAGTGGTGGTGATGATGATGTCCATCCCCCACACTTCGTCCACTTTGTCGTACTCGATCTCTGGGAATACGATATGCTCTTTCATGCCCATGGCGTAGTTGCCACGGCCGTCAAAGCTTTTCCCAGACACACCGCGAAAGTCACGGATACGTGGCATTGCGATGGTGATCAGACGATCAAGGAATTCATACATGCGGTCGCCGCGCAGGGTGACTTTCGTACCCAGTGGCATTTCTTCACGCACGCGGAAACCCGCGATGGACTTCTTCGCTGTGGTTACAACAGCTTTCTGGCCGGCAATCGCACTCAGATCTTCTTGAGCAGACTTGGCTTTCTTGCTGTCACGGACGGCTTCTGCGCCACATCCGATATTCAGAACAATTTTATCCAAACGTGGGATCTGCATGTCGTTCTTGTAACCGAACTCTTCTTTCATAGCTGCGCGGATCGTATCCTTATATTCAGCTTTGAGGCGGGGTGTGTATGTTGCTGCATCAAGCATCGATCACGTCTCCCGTGGTTTTTGCGAAGCGCACTTTCTTGTCGCCTTCCATGCGGAAGCCGACACGAGTTGCTTTGCCGTTTGCATCGATCAAAGACAGGTTGCTCAACTGGATTGGCATCGCTTTCGGGATGCGGCCACCTTGAGATGTCTGGCTCTGGCGTGTTGCGCGGATGGCAATGTTGATGCCGTCTACGATTGCTTTGCCGGTTTTCGGATCAACAGAGCTGATTGTGCCCTCTTTACCCTTATCTTTGCCAGCAAGCACGACGACCTTGTCGCCCTTTTTCAACTTAGCAGCCATATCACAGCACCTCCGGCGCGAGCGAAATGATTTTCATGAAATTCTTGCCACGCAATTCGCGAACAACTGGCCCAAAGATACGTGTACCCACTGGCTCATTATTGTTGTTCAGAATTACCGCGGCATTGCGATCAAAACGGATCACAGTCCCATCTTCACGGAATACTTCTTTGGCGGTACGTACGACGACGGCTTTACGCACGTCACCTTTCTTTACGCGACCGCGCGGGATGGCTTCCTTAACGGATACGACGATGATGTCTCCAACGGAGGCATAACGACGCTTGGAACCACCCAGAACCTTGATGCACTGAACACGGCGAGCGCCGCTG
>Ga0206129_10003464_pt1 | contig 18180 bp, 21 predicted proteins | sample Helgoland_Spring_8_FD_148616 | JGI IMG/M metagenome (GOLD analysis project Ga0206129, IMG submission 148616) | Pelagic subsurface seawater microbial communities from Kabeltonne, Helgoland, North Sea - Helgoland_Spring_Bloom_20160502_2 | ecosystem: Environmental > Aquatic > Marine > Epipelagic ...
TGATCATTGATTACTTGTATTTTTTTCCCTTGCTCTAGACTATGCTTTACCCATAAAATTATATTCGACTTTGACATATTATGTGCGATTCCATAAACCAAAACCGTGCGGACAATCGCACTTTTGACGGGTGAGGCCTTCAATAAATCTTCTGAAGCTAACTTGCTCTTTCCATAATAACTTAAGGGATGGGCTAGCGCCTCTTCGGCGTAAGGACCCGCCAAACCATCAAAAATAAAATCTGTCGAGAGCTGAATGAGTAAAGCATTTGCCTCAATACTACTCGCTATTAAATATTCTAAAGCCGTTACATTTTGTGACCAGCACGCTTCTTGATGAGTTTCGCATTGATCCACATGTGTCATGGCCGCACAATTGATCACCACATCAGGATTAATCTCTTTGAGGATTGTCGACACCTCCTCTCGAGAGGTAACATCTAACTGCCTATATTCATATTTTCCAGGTGGATTACGATTTTCGCCTCTACCCGTAGCGATAAAAGAAATCTCTTGTAGCGAAGCTGATAGACTGATTAATTTCTGCCCTAATAGGCCATTGGCCCCCGTAACTAATAGCTTTATCATAATTATTCAGGATAGCTATAACCGTATTTTTCAGTAATTTCTTTTTTAGGTACCTCCTCGATTTCCATAGTCATAAAAAGTTCCTCAATCGGTCGGTTGGCTCGTCCTACCGATACGCTTGCGATTTGATCAACCACCTCTAAGCCCGCAACCACACGACCAAAAATTGTATATTCATTATCCAAGTGCGGAGCCCCTCCCAAGGTCGTGTAAGCTTCCAATCGATCCAATGCCATCTCTTTGCGCAGTGAAATCCCTTGTACAGACTCCACTAATTCTACATATCTCAGAGCCAATTGATTCATTTCTTTAATTTTGTTTCCCCTTTGCAAATTGATAAATTGTTGGGCTATGGTATCATAGCCGGGATTCTTCATTAACTCACTCAAACCCTGATTTAATGCAAGTTGATCTATTGTTAACTCTTCTTTGCTGAATATTTTACCATGGACTATGTAAAATTGACTTGCCGAGGACATTTTTTCTGGGTTAACCCGATCAGGTTGCCTGGCTGCCGCTAACGCACCTTTAGTATGCATGAAATTACTAATGATTTCGGCAGGAATACGATCCTCTAAAGATTCCTGTGTCCCTTCTTTTTCATTGACATTTCCGCCCTGGACCATAAACCCTTTAATAACTCGATGCCACAAGGAACTATCATATTTTTCCGCACGCACCAACTCGATAAAGTTTTTCTTATGGAGTGGTGTCTCGTCGTATAAAAGTACTTTGATGGTTCCAAATTGGGTATTGATATTGACCAAGATATCTTTATCAGAATTACAACCCTGTAAAACCATCATTAACCCCGTTATAATTACTATTTTTTTCATCTTCTTTCCTAAATTTCAAATTTGTTTCCTTATTTCTTTTAAAATGTTTTGGCCTCCCACTTCTAAAACCTCTAAAGCCAAGCCCCTACCAAGATCTTTAGAATCATGACTGGAGCGCTCTCTTAATATCTTTTGCTTACCATCTAGGCTAATGATACCCCCCCTTAAGATAATGCCATTTTGATCAGAAGTTGCATGTGCAAAAACGGGAATACTACAACCTCCTTCAAATTTTTCAAGAAAGGCACGTTCTGCGATGACCTCGGTCGCCGTATTCGCATCATTTACCTTCGATATAATTTGAGCTCTTATGGAAGGGTCTAATGAACCATGCGCTTCAATGGCAATGCTCCCTTGACCCACGGCGGGAATCCACACTTTTTCATCAAAGACATATTGAATCATACTTTCATAATTCATCCTTTGTACCCCAGCATAAGCCAATATCAAGGCCTCACAATCTCCCGCCTTCATTTTCTCAATTCTCGTCTGTAAGTTTCCTCTCATATCTACTGTTTCTATATGAGGATAAAAATGTCTCAGACAGGCCACGCGGCGTGTTGATGAGGTTCCAATGACAAGCGGTGTAGCTAGATTAACTTTATTTGGACTGATCAAAACATCATTGGGCTGTGCCCTTGGACCAAAGGCGATAATTTCAAATGATTCAGGCAATACCGAAGGCATGTCTTTGGCGCTGTGCACCGCGATATCGATTTCTCCATTTTGGAGTTTTTGTTCTAATTCTTCAGTAAAAACTCCTTTGGAACCTATCTTAGAAATGGCTACATCCAAAACGCGATCGCCTTGAGTTGATATGGGTACAAGCTCTGAAGCAATGCCCTCATTGGCCAGTTGGGTTTTTACCCAATAAGCTTGCCACAAAGCCAGTCTGCTTTTACGCGTTCCTATGACAATGGGCCTATCCACGATGGGTTCTAATAATATGAGAAAGTCTGATACTTAGAGCTAATTGGGCCATCTGTGGATGAGCATGGCGCTCTAGATAATACAAAGTTTCTGAAAGATCTTTATAAATGAGTTCAAGTCCTTGAAGATTAATGGCATTACTAAATTTCAATATGAACACACGCTCAGCGCCTTGCGAGGAAATTAAATCTTCTGCTTCTTTAACCAAAATTGCATTACGAATCATCTCAAGTGCCCAGCGCATTTTAATCTGTTGTTTTGCCCTTGATATTTGCTTGAATTGCTCACTCATCCGAGATAAAAAATCATATTTAGCTCCTATACAATTTCGCATCCAATCAATGAACCAATGCAGCTCATCCTCATTACATTCTTTTAACTCGGCTACTGCATTAGGTAAGCTCCCATTTGAGAATCGATATGCCTTGATCGCATCTTCGGCAGTAGCATCCTGATTTTTAACCAAGTATTCCATCATTTCGTCCTCTGAAAATGAGGGAACGGTAACCAACTGCAAACGAGAGATAATGGTTGTTAGTAAATCTTCATAATGATAAGTAACCATCAAATACAAAGTATTTTCGGGAGGTTCTTCCAACACTTTTAAAATGGCGTTGGCTGCCGCTCCATTCATTTTTTCAGGATACCATATAATCAAAATTTTGAGTCCGCCCTCAAAAGATTTCATACTCACTGTTTGTACAATTTTTTTTGCTTCCGCCTTACTTATCTGATTTTGCTTGTTTTCCGTATCCAGTGCACTGATAAGATCCCCAAGCGCAGCATAAGGCTGTTCAATAATTAATTCCCTCCAAACTTCATTCACCCTAGACTGTTGCTTCCCATCCTCTTTTTCCGGTTTGGCTGAAGGGAAAAAATAATGAACATCAGGATGTATGTGCTTGGTCATTTTTTGGCATGTCAGACAACTTCCACAAGCATCTGCCGATTCTTTATACTCACAGAGCAAATAGGTGGCATAGGCAATGGCCAAAGGTAAGGCGGCACCGCCTTCCTGTCCACTGAATAATTGTGCATGTGCCAGATGGTTTCGTTGATGTGATAAAACCAATGTTTCCTTTAAGGCGAGCAGTCCCGGAATCTCCTCAAATCTCATCTCTTGATGACTCGTTTACTCATTAATTTATCCTTATTTCCCAAGTGCGTTCATATTCAGTTTGGGTAAATACTTTTTTAAGTATTCCCTTCTGATGGTCCTCTAAATGTTTACTCCTTCTCCTCATGACTAGATCCGTTGTCTCAAGCATTTTATCAATCCGATGGGTAATAAAACCTTGTTTTACTCCCCAAGAAAAAGAAGGAATTAAATTTTTTTGTAATCCAGAACCCAAAATATTTGCTCCCACGCCTACCGTGGTCCCGGTATTGAACTGCGAAGCAATACTGCATTTAGTATAATCCCCCATGATCATTCCACAAAACTGCAATCCTGAATCTATGAATTTTTTACTATAAAAATCCCACATCTTAACGGTGGAATAATTCAGCTTCAGATTTGAATTATTAGTTCCTGCTCCTAAATTACACCATTCTCCGATGACCGAGTTTCCCAAAAATCCATCATGGGCTTTATTGGTAAACCCTTGAATCACTGTTTGAGAGATTTCTCCACCTACCTTTGAGTGAGGGCCTATGGTCACTTTTTCTCTAATCGCAGCCCCCATTTTAATTTCACTATGCTCATTCATGGCAAATGGTCCGCGAATAATGGCACCTTCCCCTATTCTACAATTTTTGCCAATATAGATGGGCCCATGCTCCGCATTAAGGATGGCCGCTCTGATGGTCACTCCAGATTCAATATATATGTCGGACCCATAAGTGCGGGTATGGGGATCTGCGATTGGCTGCGATATTTGATCTTGGGTAACTAATTTGAAATCCTTTTTTATCTGTTTGCCATTTTGTTTGAAAATATCCCATCCATAGTTTATTTGATCTAATGAATAATTCCACTGCGTCCAATCGTAATTTGACCCTGCAAATCCCTCATCGGTGTAAAGGGCAATCATAACACCTTCGTAAATGATGCCTGTCCCTTTTTTTAACCCTTTAATAGAGGCTACAAGTTGTTCATTGGGCATTACACTCCCATTGATAACCCATATTCCAGAGGCATCCCTTGGCTTCGTATATTGGCCCGTTAAATAATCTAAAGTAAAATAACCAACCAGATCGGCCTTAAGGTAATGCTCCCATTTTTCTCTAATGGTAAGAATCCCCACCCGCAGCTCACAAGAAGGCTTCGTGTAGGTCAATGGCCATAACCGTTGATGGCGCTCAGGGTCATCCCAAAATGCTATTTTACGCATACCCCAAAAATAAAAAAAGTCTCCAAGAATATTCTTGAAGACTCGCTTTAAATCCTTGCTTATTTTTATTTTTGATATTTCTTCTTGAATTTCTCAACACGTCCCGCCGTATCGACAAATAATTTTTTCCCTGTATAAAAGGGATGTGAGGCTGAGCTTACTTCAATTTTCACCAACGGATATTCATTTCCGTCCTCCCATTTAATGCTATCCGAAGACTTCATTGTTGACTTAGTCAAAAATTTGAAATTACTTGACGTGTCAAGGAACACAACTTCTTTATATTCGGGATGTAAATTTTTTTTCATGAACAGTACTATATAGTTTCAAAAAAGGATTGCAAAGATAGATATAAATTTGTGTAATAAAAAAGTGCACTTTTTAATAAATTCTAAGTTTTTAAGAATATTCACATCAAATGAAACGTCTCTCTTTCCATTAGACTACTTTTGTGTCTCGCAGGGGTATGCGCTCTTGCTTAAACGAATGGGTAAATTAATTGATAACAGGGTGTTTTTAACAGGGTATTATACTTTAAACAACATAAACATCCCCTTTTCACTCCGTTCGGTCGTAACTAATAAACTCCCCGCATGAATACATATTTCAGATTGCTTCAATACGCCAAACCTTACAAATGGTTAATCCCTCAATACTTTGTTTATACGCTGTTATTTGTTCTCTTCAGTATAGTTAACCTTGCTGTTTTAGCCCCTTTACTCAATTTACTGTTTAAGCCCACTTCGACAGCTGCAACCGAAACAACTTCAGTTGACTCTAATCCTTGGTCACTAGAGCAATTTTATACTTATTTAAATGAATTCATTGCTACACAAACCAAAGAAGATGCGCTTTACACTATCTGCCTAATTCTCATCATTTCCGTGGTCTTTGCCAACCTCTTTAATTACCTGACCCTTATGCTTCAAGCAAAAGCGCGAATAAATGCGGTAACAAACCTCAGAAATTCAGTTTTTAATCGAATTACCGAATTGGATATGGGTTATTTTACAGACGCTCGCAAAGGGGACCTCATGACCAAAGTAAGCACCGATGTTCAAAATATAGAAGCTACCATTGTCAATTCGCTCACGGTGCTTTTTAAAGAACCTTTTTTAATTATGGGCTATTTCTTTATCTTATTTTTTATCTCTGCAGAGCTCACTTTGTACACGCTAATTTTAGTTCCTGCCTCTGGATCAGCTATTTCTTACATTGCTAAAAGGCTCAAGAGAAGAGCTCAATTTACTCAAGAATCTATTAGCAGGCTAACCAATATACTAGAAGAAACGTTATCAGGGATAAGAGTCATCAAAGCATTTAATGCACAATGGTACACGCAAAAAAAATTCACAAGCGAGGCTGGCGTTTATGCTCGTCAAAGCATGAAAATGGCCACAAAATCAAATCTTTCAGCACCCCTGGCTCAGGTACTAGGGACCTCAATGCTCTGTTTAATCCTATTAATTGGAGGCCATATGGTATTAAGTCATTCACATCAATTAGATCCTTCCAAATTTATTCTCTTTTTAATCACTTTTGGTCAACTCATCGTCCCTGCCAAGAATATTGCCAATGCATTTACCAATATTCAGAAAGGTTTGGTTTCAAGTGAGCGCGTATTTCAACTAATTGATACACCAATAAAGGTAATTGACCATGCAAATGCACAAGATTTAATAAACTACAAATCACATATCTCCTTCGAGGGGGTTGATTTTGCTTATGAAGATCGAAAAGTGCTCAATGACATCAGTTTCCATATCGCCAAAGGCAGCACTGTGGCCATGGTAGGCCAATCTGGAAGTGGAAAATCAACCATTGCTGATCTCTTGGCCCGATTTTATGATCCCGCAGAAGGCTCAATCAGAGTAGATGGATTAGACATCAAAGACATTACCATCTCCTCGTTAAGAAAAAAAATGGGTATTGTCACCCAAGAGTCCATTTTATTTAATGATACCATCCGTCAAAATATCTCCTTTGGAAAAGCTGAGGCTGACTTAGAAGAAATCATCGCAGCTGCTAAAATCGCAAATGCACACCAGTTTATCATGCAGCTTGAAAAGGGTTATGATACCATCATTGGTGAGCGGGGATCTAAATTGTCTGGAGGACAAAAACAAAGAATGAGCATCGCACGCGCGCTTCTCAAAAATCCTGAAATCCTCATTTTGGATGAGGCCACTTCAGCCCTCGATTCGGAGTCTGAAAAACTGGTACAAGATGCGATACTCAATCTGACAAAAAACAGGACGACCTTAGTGATTGCCCATAGATTAAGTACCATCCAAAATGCCGACCTAATTTTGGTCCTCAAAGAGGGCAAAATCATTCAATCAGGCAGCCATCTGGAATTAATTAAGGAAGCTGGGGTTTATAAAACGCTTCTGGAAATTCAGAATATGCCTCATGCACAAAAAGTATCAAGTTCCCCATAATAATAATGTCATATATCCTTTATACATTAACTGTAGATATCTCATTTGAGCTAAAATGATAAAGTTTAAAAATGCTTTTTTGATTCTTTACCTCGCAGCAGCAATCTCATCTATCATGATGATCTATTACGAGGCTATCATACTCGAGACCATTCAAGATTGGGGCTACTGGTTGGCTCTCAAACAACCCCCAGTGATTGGAGCTAATCTCATTTTACTATTATCGGTGCTGATGTTACTCGAGGTCATTGTTCAAAAGTTCACCATCAACAAGCTTAAAAATAAAATCAAGGAGCAAACGGCTGAGGTCATGTCCATAAAATCAAAATTATATGATCAAATAACCCATGATGACGGCTCCAATTCTGAATCAAACAATGACCCTAATCAACCTCCTTTAGAAGAATATGAAGATTACTAATCAGATTGAAATAATAGAACAAGAGCTGCAAGAAGCCCATCAAGTATTGTCTAACTTCATGGCCGACCCTAAGTTAATCGAAACCATCGCCGAAATGGCTCATCTCATGACCCAAGCCATAGAAAATGGAGGTAAAATAATCACTTGTGGCAACGGGGGTTCGCATTGCGATGCGATGCATTTCGCCGAAGAACTCACCGGTCGATACAGAAATGATCGTAAATCCCTGCCTGCCATCGCTATTTCTGATTCCGCACACCTCACTTGTGTGGGTAATGATTATGGTTATGAATTCATATTTTCAAGATTTATCGAGGGGATGGGCAATAATGGAGATGTGCTTTTAGCCATCACCACGAGTGGCAATTCTATGAATATTGTAAATGCAGTAAAGACCGCAAAAGAAAAGAATATAAAAACCATTGTACTCGCCGGAAAAGATGGGGGGAAGTTGGCAAATATAGCAGATAAAATATTGATTGTACCGCACTTTGGATTTGCAGATAGGATTCAAGAAATACATATCAAGATCATCCACATTATGATCTTATTGCTTGAGCAAAAAATAACTCATTAATGATTTAATATTGAGAATCATTCTTCAAAGAATAGCTTCCTAGCGAGCCTACGCAGATCTCATTATGAAACATTCAGAGTGGTTTCGTAAACTAATAAAATACGATCAATTAAAAGAGACTAGATTCTTACAAAGTAGATCAGTTTAGTAAATCTAGCAATGTGCAGCCACTTAATAGGCATAGGACTTAATTCATTACACAAAAAACCCAGGTTCAAGACATTAAATACTGACTGGGGAAGTAAAGTTGATTCTAGGTTTGTAATTACGACAAGTGTCATGTATTTTGAACTACTCTATCAATGATTATTTAATAAATAATGTTAGTTAAAACCTATGTCAGTGCGGTATACGGTGTTGATGCCTTCATTATAACGATTGAGGTAGATGTTGGCCAAGGAACTCAATTTTTTATGGTAGGACTGCCTGATTCGGCCGTTAAAGAAAGTCAACAGCGGGTGGAGGCAGCAATTAAATTTTATAACTACCACATGCCCCGACAGAAGATTATGGTAAATTTGGCTACAGCCGATATCAATAAAGAAGGCTCCTTTTATGACCTCCCCATTGCATTATCCATCTTAAGGGCCTCTAATCAAGTTGATTTACCCACGCTTAATCAATATTTAGTGATGGGAGAATTCTCCCTCGACGGCCAATTGCGCCCACTCAGAGGTATCCTACCCATTGCAATAGAAGCTCGAAAACAAGGATTTAAAGGATTTATATTACCCAAAGAAAACGAGAGGGAAGCGGCCATTGTAGATCAGTTAGAAATCATTGGTATCACAAAGATCAAAGAAGCGGTAGAACATTTAAATGGGAAAAATATCATTGCTCCCATGCAGTATGATACCCGAGAAAACTTCGAGTTTTATCAAAATGAATACGAGGTAGACTTTTCAGATGTACAAGGGCAAGAAAATGTCAAAAGAGCTTTTGAAATTGCCGCCGCAGGGGGGCATAATGTTATCATGATTGGTCCTCCCGGAGTAGGGAAAATCATGTTGGAAACAGAATTCCTTCAATTTTACCCCCTTTAAACCTTTATGAAGCCCTAGAAACAACTAAAATACATTCTGTTGCAGGAAAACTCGGAACCGATGCTCATCTCACGATACGCCCATTTCAGGCACCCCACCATACGGTAAGTGATGTCGCACTGGTAGGAGGAGGGAGTATTCCACAACCTGGTGAAATTTCTTTGGCCAATAATAGTATTCTTTTTTTAGACGAGCTTCCTGAATTTAAACGTTCGGCCCTTGAGGTCCTCAGACAGCCCCTCGAAGAGCACCATATCACGATCTCTTGAGCTCGAATATCCATTGGTTATCCTGCGAATTTTATGTTGATTGCGAGTATAAACCCTTGCCCCTGTGGCTTTTATAACCACCCAGAAAAAGAATGCATATGCCCCCCAGGTGCCGTACAGCGTTATCTCAACAAAATCAGTGACCCGTTGCTGGATCGTATAGATCTTCATGTGGAGGTAACCCCTATTTCCTTTGATCAGATGACTTCAAATAGAAAGTCTGAAGGTAGTACGGCGATTCGTAATCGCGTCATCTCCGCTCGAAATCGTCAGAAATTAAGATTTGAAAGTCAGCCTGCCATTCATAATAACGCGATGATGCCCCCGCAAATAGTCAAAAATATCTGCTCCATTAATGCAGCAGGTAAGATATTACTAAAAACAGCTATGGATAGATTAGGGCTTTCGGCAAGGGCCTATGATAGAATTTTGAAAGTCGCCCGCACCATTGCCGACTTAGCAGGAAAAGATGATATTCTCATCGAACATCTAGCTGAAGCCATTCAATATCGAAGTTTAGATCGCAAAAATTGAGCGGTTTAGAAGGGCCTGATGCCTCATTATTCATACAAAAAAAAAATTTAGGGTGGATGGCGAAAAAATAATTAGACTTTGGTTCAAGTAACAATTATTGGCCTAAATTTAATCTCATAATATTTGCAGATAATTTCAGCCCCAAAAAATATTGATCCCAGAAGAAATCGCGATAGCATGCTTAAAAAAACGCTCCTCCTCACTTTTGGTCTCCTCATTATTTTTCTTTCCAGCACCCTCACTCATATAGATCGTACCCCATACAAGACGCTTGATTTTTATAAAAAAAGTATCCATGAAATCAATCAGTTAATGACAAAAAATCCCAATCGCTCCATCGGAGATACCTTGTTGATAGGGTTTGCCCGGGCCAACTTGACCCCTTCCGAATTGGCTCCTTTAGCGGGTTATGGGAATCGACGACCCAAAGAAATGACAAGCGTTCATGACTCCATCTACGTGAGCACTACCGTCATAAACAATGGTAAAAATAAAATCGCCATCGTCTCAGCAGACCTGTTGATTATTCCGCCAGAAGTAACTGCCCTTTTAAAAGAAAAGCTTTTTAATACGGGTTGGTCCGTACCGGAAGTTTTTCTTTCGGCCACCCATACGCATTCCAGTTTAGGGGGTTGGGCACCCGGTTTGGTAGGCAATATGATCGCAGGAACTTACGATGCCAAGTACCCTGAATTTATCGCCAATCAAATCGTAGCCAGTATTCAGATGGCCGAGAAAAGGTTAAATGCTGGTGCCTGGAGTTTTAATGAATTATCTATTCCTACATTGATTACTAATCGCCTCATTGGTACCCAAGGCATTACCGATCCCTCCTTAAAACTCATGGCCTTAAAATCAGGCATACAAGAAGGAGTACATGTCTTTTACGGTGCCCATGCCACATGCCTTTCTGGTGAAAATAAACAAATGTCTAGAGATTATCCCGGCATTTTTTCTGATTGGATGGTGAACCATACTCCCCTCGATTTTGCTGTTTACAGCGCCGGCGCCGTAGCAAGCATGGGTCCAGAAACCGGTCCAAGACAAGGATTTGATCGCGCTCAATTTATGGGTGAAGAAATGGCCAAGCAAGTTGCTTTAATTCAGCAATTTGGATTTCCTTATGAAAACCAATTAAATCTTAGCTTTATTAGAATACCCCTTTTTTTAAGACAGCCTATGGTCAAAATTTCTGAAAACTGGGCGCTTCGTCCATGGATCTTTAAATGGGCATTTGGTCACTCCCCATTGGAAATCTCCATGATTCAGCTCAATGATTTGGTCATGATTGGATTGCCTTGTGATTTCTCTGGGGAATTGGCAGTGGAGTTGTATGCCTATGCCAAGTCCAAAAATCTAAATCTAATTATCTCATCATTTAACGGTGGATATGCAGGATATGTCCCTGATGACAAATGGTATGATTTGGAAAAATACGAGCCCCGTTCCATGAGTTGGTATGGGCATGATAATGGTGCCTATTTTGTTGAGATCATCAAACTTTTAATCGATTACAATCAATCATGAAAATCACTCGACCTACTTTAATCATCGATGAAGTCAAAGCAAGAAAAAACATTGCCTTTATGGCTGACAAGGCCAAAAAATATAATCTGCTGTTTAGGCCCCATTTTAAAACCCATCAATCTGCGACCGTAGCGCGGTGGTTCCGTGAAATGGGTGTAAACCACATTGCTGTTTCTTCACTCGCCATGGCCCATTATTTTTATAAGCATGGTTGGGATGACATCCATATTGCCTTCCCCTATAACTTATTGGAACATCAAAAACTCAATGAATTAGCCACGCACATTAAGCTGACTGTATCAATCGAATCTCAGCAAGCCTTAACACATCTTAAATCCCATATGAAAACCCCCATCCACTACATGATTAAAACAGATGTCGGTTATGGAAGAACGGGAATTGATGCGAGTAATTGGGAATCTATTTTATCATTGGCCGATCAAAGAAATTCAATATGTCAATTTTCTGGATTGATGGCACATGCCGGGCATACTTATGATGCTCATGGTACAGATGAGATTGAAAAAGCGCATAAAACAAGTCTCCAAAAACTGGAACTCTTAGTCAACCGATTTATAGACCCTCCCTTTGTAAGCTATGGGGATACCCCTTCTTGTTCTGTCTCTGAAAATTTTAACTTGATCTCCGAATTTCGCTGCGGAAACTTCGTTTATTATGATCTGACACAAGTGGCGGTAGGCTCTTGTACGGTTGATCAAATCGCAGTGGCTATGGCTTGCCCAATTGTGGCAGAACATTATGATCGTAATGAAGTGGTCATCTATGGTGGTGCCGTCCATTTTTCTAAAGATTTCGTCATGAGTCCTCATAAGCATTTTGGCCAAATTGTAACTTTTAATCAAAATGGCTGGGCAGTTTTAGAGGGTGTCTACCTCAATAAAATATCTCAAGAGCACGGCATCATTCATTTACCCAAAAATGTTGACAAAAATCAATTCTCACTCGGCCATATTATCGGTATCTTACCAGTCCATTCATGCCTTACATCAGATCTCATGATGGGACAAGAAACACTCAGTGGTCACCCAATAGATAAAATGATGCGAATATGAAAAAAATTAGTATTATATCACTTTCTATGCTCTTCTTTTATTGTGCGATAGGTGAGCCAAAAGACTCCTTGGATATTATGATTGGTCAAATGATTCAGATAGGAATTACTGATTTTGGTGATGCTTCGGTGCGTAACGAATTACGTAATCTCATCAAAACCGGTAAAGTCGGTGGGGTCATCCTTTTTGAAAAAAATATGCAAAAAGAAGATACAAAAGTGGCATTAAAAAAAATGATTGAGGAGCTCCAAAAAGAGGCCAACATACCTTTGTTTATTGCCATTGATGAAGAAGGAGGCTATGTCAATCGCTTGAAACCTAAATATGGCTTCCCAAAAACTGTTTCGGCTGCCTATTTGGGGGCCATGGATGACCTAGATTCAACAAAATTCTATAGTACCCAAACCGCTCAAACTCTTAGTTCTCTTGGTTTTAATGTAAACTATGCACCATCAGTAGATGTGGCCATTAATCCTAGTAATCCGGTGATTGTAAAAAATGAGCGGAGCTATTCAAAAGATCCAAAAACGGTCGCCCGACATGCGACTGCTTATATTGAAGGGCACAAACCTTTTAATGTGGCTACTGTACTCAAGCATTTTCCAGGTCATGGTTCCTCTCAAGTAGATACGCATTTAGGCGTCGCCGACGTTTCTAATAGCTGGCAAAAAAAAGAGTTAGAACCTTATATTACATTGATCAAAACAGGATCTGTTCAAGCCATAATGACCGCACACATTATTAACCAAAACCTAGACGAAGACCTATTTCCAGCTACACTCTCCAAGCGAATAATTACAGACCTTCTTCGGAAAGAATTAGGATACGAAGGAGTCATTTTTAGTGATGATATGCACATGGCAGCCATTATTAAAAACTATGGCTTCAAGGAAGCCGTAGTTTTAGCCATCAATGCAGGTATCGATTGCCTGATTTTTTCGAACAATATTTATTCTGATGAAATCATTTCTGCCAAGGCCCTTCATCATCACATCAAAACTCAAGTTTTGATGGGTACAATAGATGCAAACAGCATCGATCAATCCTACCGTAGACTAATCAAACTAAAATCTGCACTCGGTCTCAACTCCTTAAAGTATTGACCCTCAATATTGACAGAAAAAATAAAGCACCTTTATTCTAAAAAATTTGGATTAAGCTGTTATTTCAAAGGATTCTATAAGAAATTTGTTAATTAATAGTATTACTATTATTATTGCATATATAAATGACCAATTTAGATTATTTACTACCAATAATAACGGCCAAAGTAAATATGCTTTAAGGAAACGCATAAAAGGTAACATTAGAGCCCTAAAAATTTTCAGTTATTGGTTATTTGAAAAAAGTCATACGAATAGCATACTTTAAAAATATGATAAAATATAACCCTAAATCCTGGGCATCCCTCATTTTTGATGTCTACAGTAGATATGTATTTAAATCATTACTGCCTCTCATTTTATTCATGGGTGTCTTTTCGACCGCTTATGTAGCCATCGTCGTTGATCTTGCGCAACTCAATTATGAAAGTACCATACAATTTCATTCTATTATTGGTGTGATGCTCGGGCTGTTTCTAGTCTTCAGAATCAATACCGCTTATGATCGTTGGTGGGAGGGAAGAAAATTATGGGGAAAATTAGTCAATGATACACGCTATTTGGCCATAAAAATAAATAATATACTCCCCGCTGATAGAACAGCCGATCGAGAATTTTTTATTGACATGATTGCGAATATTGCTTTCGCAACCAAGGAACATCTTCGAGACAGTATTCTTGTCAGTGAATTGTCATTGCCTGATGAGACCTTAAGGAATAACGTCATCTCTAGTACGCACAGACCTAATAAATTGGCTGACATCTTATTTGAAAGAACCAATCAGCTTTATAAGGATCAGATAATTGATGGGTACCAACTTTATATTCTAGATAAAGAATTAAAGGGTTTTGTGGATATGATAGGAGGCTGCGAACGTATCAAAACAACTCCCATTCCTTTTTCATTCAGCATGTTTATCAAGAAATTTTTGTTCATTTACTCTTTAACACTTCCAGTCAGCTTTGCTTGGCAATTTGGTTATTGGACAACGCCTATCGTGATTCTTACTTTTTATTTTTTAGTAAGTGTCGAACTCATCTCAGAAGAAATTGAAGACCCTTTTGGGGAAGATATCAATGATTTACCCCTTGATGAAATCTGTTTCAAGATCAAAAAGAACGTTGAGGAGATCATGCTCAAAAATTAAGCTGTTTTTTGAGGTCTCGATCTTTTTGAATAATGATTAAAGAGATATGCCTTTAATCTAGAGATACGTTTACATGCCTTTCAGCATGATATGATGAGCGTACTAAAGGACCCGACTCAACATATTTCAGTCCCCTCCTTAAGCCTTCCTCCTTGTACTTTTCAAATTGATCCGGATGGATGAACTCTGCTACGTCAATATGCATTTTAGTGGGTTGTAGATATTGTCCCAATGTCAAAATATGTAATCCGGACTCCACCAAATCATCTATAGCCTTAAAAACTTCTTCTTCAGTTTCTCCAAGACCTAGCATAATCCCTGATTTGGTTCGCTTACCCATCTTGTAAGTACGTAGAGTTTGTTCTAGACTTCTCGCATATCTTGCCTGAGGCCTGACTCTTCTGTACAATCTTTCGACCGTTTCCATATTATGAGAAACAACCTCTTGTCCTCCTTCAACCATTCGCTGTAAGGCATCCCAATTGTTCTTAACATCTGGTATTAAGGTTTCAATAGTCGTTGATGGACTTAGTTCTTTTACCAATTTTACCGTCTGATACCATATTTCTGCACCCCGATCTTTGAGCTCATCTCGATTGACCGAAGTAAGTACCGCATGTTTTACCCCCATGGTGGCAATGGCTTCTGCAACGCGTTGGGGCTCAGCCTCATCATATTTAAGAGGTCGTCCCGTAGCTACCGCACAGAAGGTACAACTTCGTGTGCAGACATTTCCTAAAATCATGAAGGTAGCCGTTCCTGCACCCCAACATTCTCCCATGTTTGGACAGTTTCCACTCTCGCAAATGGTATGCAGCTTATTTTCATCTACAATTTTACGAACCTTCGCATAAGCTTCGCCAACTGGGAGTTTTACGCGCAGCCAATTTGGTTTTTTTATATGCTTACTAGACGCTGCTGAAATTACAGGTAATTCTATCATTCGGTTATTTAAATTAACTCAAAATTAATAAATTCTCTTCCCCCAAAAGAAAGTAAAAAAAGCGGAGATGTACAAAGCCCTATTGGGCTTGGTGGGTACAATAACTATTTGTTTGACATAGCCTTCAGCCATCACACCAAACTCAATCCCAATCACATTCCTCATAAAACTGCCAAATTCAAAATCTAATGCCGCTTTGATATTGATTCCAGGGATTATTTTTGACTCTCCAAAGCCTTGTAAAAATTTACCTGAGCCCTGGATAGATTGTAAATTCGTATACCTTACTGGATCATATACCACATATTCTCCACCAGAGGTAAGCACATAATAGGGGATGACAATACCAATGGTTGGTCCTGCGGCTATATTGGCATTAATTTGAACTCCTTTCTGGCTTTCCTTTCCATATATAATTTTATCCCTCCCATATTGCCCTCTAATAGCCAATAATCTATTTTGCTTTCCCCAAATGAAGGTGCTTCCATTTTGTGAGGAAGTATATTTTAGCTCACTAGGATGTGCTACGTTTACCAACTCAAAACCGAAAGTTTCGAAAATATCCTCTTTGTGACTTCTTCCGTATCTAAAAACTACTCCTCCAATCAAACTACTATTGGTATTGGTCGTCACTCCCCAAATAAATTCTTTTACATATTTATCTTCGTCATCAAATTGGGAAAATCCCAAAAAGACGCTTAAAATCATAAAAAAAGTTAAAATCCCTTTAAACATTAATCGATTTATTCTACAGATGTAACGTGGATGTAAAGATAAAAGTTTGTAAATGCAATTCAAATCGAATTATCAAGGAAGATTAAGAACTTCAATCATGCATCAAGGTTCTGGAGATATGCTCCTTACCGATACACCCAAAGATAACTAAGGTCAAGGTGAATCTTTTTTACCAACCGATCTGGTGGCAGCAGCTTTAGGTAGTTGCATAGCAACCATAATGGGTATAGAAATTGATAAAATGAATGTTAACCTTAATGGCCTGACTATGGAGACCACCAAAGATATGCAAACCCATCCAAGAACCATTGGAAAGATTAAGGTCCATTTTAGTTGGGAGAACTTCGGAATTTCTTTTAAACAACGTATTATGTTAAAAAAACAAAGGCCTGGCCTGCCCCGTCATGATGACGCTCTCACCCATCATCACACAAGAAATTACCTTCGACTTTTAATCCTTTTGAATATAAGCCAGTAACATTTGGTAATCTATACCGAAATGCGAATCATGATACGTAACCGATCCCCCTTCAACAACTAATAACTGGGGTGATTCATGGCGTACGTCAAAATCAATGGAAATTTGATCAGAGATACGGCGGTACCTGAGCAAATCTAAAAAATAGATGGATAAGTCCCTTATCTCATCCCCACGCCATTTTCGTTCGAACCGATCAAGCACCATGGCACTGGTTGAACAGCTGGTGCTGTGCTTGAATATCATCACAGGCTGTTCTTGAGACGCCTGTTTTATTTCTAGCAATTGATCTTCATTTATGAGAGGTATCCAGTTCATTAATTATTCCAAATTTTGCGTTCTTTTTTATCAAATTTTGCGGGGCTTACCTTCTCCTTGATCCCTTCAGGAGTACGGGTACTTGGTCCCAAGTTCACCCATAATAAATTCCAATCCCTATTTTTAGAATTTAAATACCATCCTTGGTCTGATTTTTTAATACTTACATCTGTGATAGTTGGAATCCTTAAGGAAGTCCAGGGCTTACTTTTTATAAATAAATCAAATGTAGACCAGCTCAAGACACTTGCATTAAAATAATTTCTTTGTCCCGATACACTTCTAATTCTACTTTTTTCAAAATCGTTTTTTTCAAACTCCACATATTTTAGACTCTTACGCAAAACATTAGCAACCCGACTCAAATCACTTGCATTAAAGTGATTTTTATGCCCCATGACACTTCTAATTTTGTTGTTTTCAAACTCATGACTTGTAAACTTCCCATGTTTCAACCGTTTACCCAAAACATAAGCCCCGTCACCTTCAAGAGGCCTCTTTTGATTTTTATTCCAATTAAATATCCTGCGACCCTTTTTCTTGACCTTTATCGTTCTCAGTTTAATATCGCTATCAGGTATTATTTGAGCCTGTACTTTAAAAGAAATACAGCACAAAAAAAATGCCGATAATAAAAACAGTATGTAAGGTAACCTCTTCAAAACTTTAATGTAAATTAATCAAATTAATATTTGAGTAAATAATTTAGCTGTTCAAGTAACCGTATTTTAGGTAAAAAATTTTGCTCTAATGCATTAGAAAATGGAACAGGCGTGTCCAAACTTCCTACTCTCAAAACAGGCGCATCTAGATCTTCAAAGCAATGAGTACCTATCCAAGCGGCAATTTCTGCACCAATACCACCTGTTATGCAATCTTCGTGA
>Ga0206129_10003468_pt1 | contig 18168 bp, 17 predicted proteins | sample Helgoland_Spring_8_FD_148616 | JGI IMG/M metagenome (GOLD analysis project Ga0206129, IMG submission 148616) | Pelagic subsurface seawater microbial communities from Kabeltonne, Helgoland, North Sea - Helgoland_Spring_Bloom_20160502_2 | ecosystem: Environmental > Aquatic > Marine > Epipelagic ...
CTTCGGGAAGGGCAATGAGCGCGATCTGGGTATCGCGAGTGAACCCGCCCAGTGTGTCGGGTGTCCCAATCGACTGCCCGCTAAAGAACTGATTGATGGCTGGGCGGAGCTCTTCACCATTCACGACTACCAGCGCGGAGGTGATGCGTTTCTCTGCCAGGTCCTGGATCTCGATGCCCTCGTATTGGAAGGACATGTCCGCAAACTCGATCGCCTCGCCCGCGGTCAGCGTGACTTCGGTCTGGCGCAAATAACTGTTCGACGCCGCAAAGGCAATCGCAACAATGATCACACCAAGATGCACGATCATGCCGCCATTGGTGCGACCGACCAATCCACGCCAACCGTTACGGCGGGTAGCCAAAACGATCTGACGGAGCGCCGCACCAGCCGCAAACCCGGCCAAGGTAAACGCAATCAGCGGCGTAAGGCCACGAGCCCCCACGAACACGGCCAACACGAGTGAGGCCACAGCGAACCATGCTGGCCACTCGAGCCGCTTGCGAAGTAGTTCACCGCTTGCTTTACGCCACGGCAGTACCGGTGCAACGGCCATCAGGAACAACATGACCATGCCCACCGGCATTGTCATGCGTTCGAAGTACGGAACCCCGACCGAGATGCGTTCGTCTTGCACCGCCTCGACAATCAACGGGAAAACCGTGCCGAGCAGGATCACGAATGCAAAGACAGCAAAGAGCAGATTGTTCGCCAAGAACGAACCCTCGCGGCTGATAGGTGAGTCGATGCGGCCCGGCGCTCGCAACCGGTCGCCACGCCAGCCAATCAAACCAATAGACACCGCAGCGATCACGCCGAAGAAGGCCAGGAACAGCGGGCCGATCGAACTCTCGCTGAACGCGTGCACCGATTCAAGAACACCAGAACGGGTAATGAACGTTCCCAGAATCGTCAGGCTGAACGTGGCGCACAACAACGAAAGATTCCAGACACGCAGCATGCCTCGTCGTTCCTGGATCATCACGGAATGCAGATACGCAGTACCGGTAAGCCACGGCAGGAACGAAGCGTTCTCGACCGGATCCCAACCCCAGTAGCCGCCCCATCCAAGCACGTCGTAGCTCCACCACGAACCAAGCACGATGCCAAGCGTGAGGAAACCCCAGGCAAACAAGGTCCAGCGCCGGGTCTCAACAAGCCAGCCTTCGCCGACTCGGCCCGTGATCAGCGCGGCAATTGCGAACGCAAACGGAATGGTGAATCCGACATACCCGAGGTAGAGCATGGGGGGATGAACGGCCATGAGCACATTATTCTGGAGCAATGGGTTCGGGCCAGGGCCGTCGACGAAACCGGGTGGCAGCTCGACGCTGATGAACGGGTCAGCCGGTCCGAGCATAAGCGCAAAGAAGAAGGCCGTAACCAGCAGCACGACAACCAGCGCCCAGGTCACTAACGGATCGGCGATGCGACTGCGGAACTTTGTGAGCACCACCCCGACGTATCCGGCCAGCACAAGTCCCCACAGCAAAATTGAACCTTCGAGCGAGGCCCACGCAGTGGCGAAGTTGTAGATCGGCGGGGTGCGATGACTGCCGTTGTCGAAGACATATTTAACGGTGAAGTCGCGGGTAATGAGCGCACGTTCTAACGCAACGAAGCCAACAATTGCGCCAATAACTACTAGCCAGGCGACCTGCACACCAGTTCGTCGAAGCCGTGCATCATCGTTGCGTAGGGCGACGAGCAGCGTGACCGACGCCACGATCGACGCGACAAAAGCGACGACGACACCAGCGTCGCCGATGGCAACGTTCACGGTGTGCTCTCAGCCTGCGGCGGAGCAAAGGACGCGCACCTGGTACACGCCCCTTCGGAAGAGGCGAAGATCATGTTTTAGGAGCGAAGCCGCCGGTGTCGGCCTCGTTTATCCGTTCTTCGTTGTCGTTGCGGTATTCGTTGTCGTGTTTCACGATCATCTCGGTGCTCGCAAAATGCCAGCCGTCGTTCGCCCCTTGGCCCAGGGAATCGACTCCGGCGGGCAAACCTGGTTGCCATGTGCCCTCGAGCACGACCGGCACGCCCGGCTGAAACAGCTCGGCGGGTGACCCAATGTGCACGACATCGACCACGCTGCCGTCGAAACGGATCGGGAAGGCGACGCCGATTTCTTGGCGACCATTGCGGTCGATCTCGACCGCCACGGGTTCACCGAACGGTGTGCCCTGCACGCGGAAACGTTGCTCGACGAGTTCGTCTCGCCGTTCAACAGCCTCGTCGGCGTTATAAAAGAACAGCGCTGCGCTACCAAGGGTCTGTAGCAGGACGAAACCCAGGCCAACGACAACGCCGGCCAGAACCAGCAGGGGCAAAATTTGCTTGCGGCGTGACCCTGATGCCACATCGACGGCGCGGGGCGTGAGATCGAGGCCACTGTCGTTCGGGATGTCTGGGTTATCGATGTCTGGGTTCTCGAAATCAGTGTCGTCAGCCATCGGTCGTCATCCATCGACGTCGGTCAGCGGGGACCCGGGCACTTAATGCCTTGCCTCGGCGAATCAGCGACACGGCATATACCGCAACCGCTCCGAGCACAACTGCCCAGCCTGCGATGAGATAACCCAAGTAGTCCACTAGTCAGATCCTGTCTCATGTGAGGGTCGCGAATCAGTCACCGCGTCGAGGATGGCCGCCGGCGTCTGTGCTCGGCGTTCTTCAATTGCGGCTTCGAGTCCGACCGTTTCGGTCTGATGTTCGAGCCAACCTATGCGGAAGCGATGAATCATGAGCCAGGCAAAGATCGCCACGAAGACAACCATGCCGAAGATCATGGCGAACAGCGTGAGGTCTTCGATGCTCCGGTCCCGCAGTGTTGACTGCTGGTGCAACGTGCGGTTCTGCCACCAATCGACCGATTTGTAGACAATCGGGATATTGATCGCACCGATAAGGCCGACCACGGCACTGCGTTTCGCGCGAACTCGTGAGTCCGTCATCGTGCGGCGATAGGCCAGATACCCCACAAAGATCAGGAACAAGATCGTGGTGGTCATGAGGCGGACATCGCCCCACTTCCACCAGGTATTCCAGATTGGGCGTCCCCAAATCGAACCGGTCACCAGCGTGAGTCCACAGAACAGCACGCCGACCTCGGCTGCGGCCGCTGCGGTGTTATCCCACCACGTCGATTTCTTCCACAACACAGCGATGCTGCCAACGGCGTTCAGGCTGAAGGCGATATAGGTGACCATTGCGACTGGGAAATGCACGTAGAGCAAGCGGACAGCGTCGCCTTGGCCGGTCAGCAGCGGTTCCAGATCTGCGCCCCGATCAAACACCCGCTGATCCGGATCCGTGATCACGAACGCCAGGACAAGCAACACCGCAAGTCCCACCAGAGACGCGAGTCCAAGCACGCGGGTCGCGGTTGATCCCGTGGACCCAGGATTGTTGGCCACCGAGTTGGTCTGAGGCGCTGCGGAGGTAATGGTCATCAGGTGTCCTCGATTACTACGGCGTACGCAAGCGCACCGACGGTTGCATAGATGATGGCAAGCAAGGCAAGGAGTCCGGTCCACGTCCAGCCATCGAGTGCCGCCGTGCCAAGACCATCGCCGAAGGCCCGGGTGGCTGCAACAAGTACGGGCATCATGATTGGGAGCAGCAGCATCGGCAAGATCGTGTCTCGAACACCCATCCCGACAGCCAGCACACCGTAAAGGCTACCCGCCGAAGCGATCGCGATTGTCGCGGCGACGGCGGCCGTGACGACAAGCACAGGGTCTTCGAACTCAGATCGATACAGGACCACGATTCCTAAGGCGAGCACCGCTTCGACGGCGAGCAATTGCACACCAACCGCGAGAGCCTTACCCGCGAACAGTTTCCAGCCGGGAGCACCGGAAAGGCGTAAGGCTTCAAACGTTGACGAGAGCGTCTCGACGGCAACCGAACGTTGGATGGTGAGCACGCCAGCAAACAGGGTTGCGACCCAGAACAGGCCGGGTGCCAGATCTCGGAGTGTGCGGCTGTCCGCGTCGAGCGCCAGGCCGAACAGAATCAGCACCACCATCGCGAATGGCACGACTTGGGTAGCAACAACCTTCGATCGGGCCTCGATGAGCAGGTCCTTGCGAGCCAAGGCCCAGATCTCATGCACCGGCGTCGCCCCGACTCGTCGTCTCAAACGAATGCATGATGCCGCCAGCGACCGTGGCGACGTGGGTGGCCAGCGGTCGCACACGATCAAGCTCGTGCGATGCGACCACAACGGTTGCGCCGGCAGCGATCGCTTCTTCGATCAAACCGTCGACGATGTCTCGGCCTGACTGGTCAAGACCGGCGTGTGGTTCATCGAGCAGCCACAGGCGGGGTCGCCGAATAGCGACAACGGCAATTGCTGCCCGGCGCCGCTGGCCGGTCGACAGCGTGACCACCTGCTGGTCAGCGAAGGCGGTCATGGACACTCGTTCGAGCGCCGCCATGGGATCGACATCGTCGTGGCCAGCAAGCGTGGACCAAAAGGAGAGGTTCTCCGCGATTGTCAGGTCGTCGTACAACATGGTCTGAGGGCTAAGGAGTCCGACCGATGCTCGGACGAGCCGCTGTTGGGTAGACACATCGTGGCCAAGAACGGTTGCGCTACCCCGCTCGAGCGGCGCCAAACCAGCAATCATGCGCAAAAGTGTCGTCTTACCTGCACCGTTCGGGCCTTGCACCAGTGTCACGGTGCCCGGATCAAGGGTCAGGCTCAGTCCTGCTAACGCCGGAAATCGGTCAAGAAGAACGACGGCATCGTGTACCTCTACCGCATGCTCCACGTCTGCCTCCGTCACGTCGCCCGAGGATACGCCTCACCACCGGCCAATGCGGCACCGAACCGCCGATGCATCGCGAGCGAGCGCGTCAGACTCGGGCCGCCGACACGTGCCCGACTCGGGGCCATCACGTGATCAAGGCTGAAACTTTCATCCGCGAGATGAGGCAACTGCGGTTCCTCATCTGAACGGAACGGGCGCCACAGATGGCGGCACGACCGTGCCCCGAACGGGCTGCAAAAGTTCAGCAGCTCTCATTTTGGGCCACGACCACAGAGGCCGCGACCAGCTGCAACCCGACGACGAGGCCTCTGCATTCCCAGAACAGGCCTGACTTTTCACGTGACAAATTTGACCCAGATTCTGTCCAACCCGCGACCGTCGCGGGCCATCGCCGGTCCATACTGTCGGGCATGAGATTGGCACGAGTACTTGGCGCACTTGGGCGTGGACTGATTAGCGCTGGAGTAATCGTTCTGCTCTTTGTTGCCTACCAGCTGTGGGGCACGGGCCTGCAAGCGGCTGCGGCACAGGGCGACCTTGGCAATGAGTTCGCCGCATCAACAGGGATCGAAACCGACACCTCCGACGTTGTGTCGCTCGTCGAGGAGGCCCGAGCGAGCCAAGCCCGTATCGAGAGTGGTCAGATCTTCGCCAACGACACCGAGGCAGTTTTGGCCGTCGCTAACGACGCCACCAACGACGACGGCAGATCCGCTGATTCTGGACCTCGGTCTGTCGGCAATGCGACTGCCGACCTGTTCGAAGGCACCTTCGATACCGCCGAGCGCCAGGAGATTCTGGCCAGGTTGTATCCGGATGCTGGCGAGGCTTTTGCCCGTATCTTCATCCCTGACATCAATGTCGACCAGATCACTGTCGAGGGCGTCTCGGTCGAGGACCTGCGCAAGGGTCCTGGCCACTACCAGACCACACCGAATCCCGGTCAAGCAGGCAATGCCGCCATTGCTGGACACCGCACCACCTACGGCGCACCGTTTCACCGGATCGATGAACTACAACCTGGCGACCCCATTTTCGTGACTACAGCCCAGGGCACGTTCGAATATCGCGTGCTCGGTTTCGAAGACCCCCGAGACCCCGCAGGCCCCGACCTTGGATATTTCATTGTGGCCCCGAGTGGCACTCAGGTACTTGACCAGAAGGAGGGTCAGAACATCTTGACCCTGACCGCGTGTCATCCGAAGTACAGCGCGCGGCAGCGCATCATCGTGCAGGCTGAGCTTGTCGGCGAACCAGCGCCGACCATTCCACGCGCAGACGCAGCTGAACTCGGAGCAGTGACACTCGCCAATGAAGACATCGACGAACGAGCGGCTGCCGCCCAAGCTGTCGACGGCGACGCCGAGGTCCGTGAAGAGGAACAAGTAATCATCGGCGACGACGTTGCAGCCGACGATGACCCAAGCGTCGATGCCGACGGCAATCCCATCGAGCCTGGTGACGACGACGTCGCTGCTGGTCCCGGGAGCGCAGACGATGACAGCGCCGATTCCCAACCCGGCGCTGCCGACGAGGCGACCACCGAAGTCGCAGACGCCGCCGAAGGTGTAGATGGCGACGTCGTCGCTGACGATGAGGCCGACGTCGTGGATCTGACCGGAGATGGGGCTGAACTCGCTTCGTCTCAAACCACACAAAGCACCGACGACTTTGGCGAAGGCCTAAACGGCGATTCAACAAAGGTGAAACCTGCCGTCATGTGGGGAATCTCTGGACTCTTTATCTGGATCGCAGCCTGGTTCATGGGCAATCGCCTCGACCGCAAATGGACGTTGTACGCAGTGGGTCTTGTTCCGTTCGCGATCGTATTGTGGTCTACGTTCGTCAACGTTGACCAGGCCTTGCCCAGCTACTAGCGGGGCAAGACTCTACGCTCGTCTCATGCGTTGGTTTCTACTTGGGTGCGCGCTCGCACTCACCGCGGTGGCATGCGCTCGTGGCAGCGCCGACGGCGAAACCATCGGACCCGAGATCATCGTCGAAGCTGAACCAACATCCGACACCTTCGACGCCAGCGACCCGGAACAACTTTCCGGTGTGTCGACAAACCCATCGAATATCACAGCAGGCGACTGCTTCAACGAGTACGTCTATCAAGACCGGGCTGACTTCCTGCAGCAGATCACCACGCTCGTAGGTTGCGATGGTCCCCATGACCGCGAGGCCTACTTCCTCACGGAGTACCCAGCCGACGACGACGACCCCGCCCCTGCTGAAGAGACGTTGCGTCGGTGGGCCGAGCGTGCGTGCCTCGACGAGTTCGAGTCGTTCGTTGGCCTGGAGTACGTGCTATCGAAACTTGAGATCGGCGCCATTGTGCCGAGCTTTGAGACCTGGACCGACGAAGGCGACCGCAATGTGATCTGTTTCGTCTTCCCTGACGAAGACGGCCGCCGGTTGCGCACCTCGGTTGCCGACTCGGGACTCTAGCTCCACCCGTCGACGCACATCCTGGGTCTCTCGGTCGGCTGCAAGCTACTGGACGGCGGCGGTACCGTTCGCTGGTGGCGAACCGTCCAGAACCTGAGATCGAGATCACGCAACCTTTGGTTCGAGCGCTGCTACGCGACCAATGCCCGGCCCTCGCCGACCTCCCATTGCGAGAGCTCTCACGGGGTTGGGACAACACTAACTTCCGCCTGGGTGATGATGCGATCGTACGAGTGCCGCACCGACAGGTGGCCGCCCCATTGGTCCTGCACGAACAGTCGTGGTTGCCGATCCTTGCAGCTCAACTCGACATGCCCATTCCGTCGCCCATCCACGCCGGTGCACCAACGTTGGACTACCCCTGGCCGTGGTCGGTCACGCCGTTCTTCGCTGGAGCCGATGCTGTTGGCCACACTCTCAATAATCCGGCAAACACCGCCACGATGCTTGGCACGTTCTTTCGACAACTGCACACCACTGCGCCGACTGATGCTCCGCTCAACAAGTTCCGTGGTTGCCCACTCGTTGATCGAGCCGCATCCTTCGCCACGAATGTGGACCGAATCGACAGCCGGTTCGACCGGGATCGCATCACGGCAATCTTCGACACAGCCTGTGCGATCCCGCCTTCTTCCGAACACGTCTGGCTGCACGGCGACCTCCACATCCGCAATATGGTCGTCGACCATGGCGAACTCAGCGCGGTGATCGACTGGGGCGACATCTGTGCCGGTGACCGGGCAACCGATCTTGCTGGTGCTTTTATGCTCGTGCCCGGCCACATCGATACGGTCGCCGACCACGCTGGTGCCGATGACGCAGCATGGGAACGGGCACGAGGCTGGGCTGCCCACTTCGCTGTCGTCTATCTCGCTCATAGCGACGATGACCCCATCATGGAACGTATCGGCACCGATCTGTTCACCACCCTGCTTGCGCTCTAGCTGCAACGATCCCTGAGAACCAACACACCTGGACAATTCAGCATGAGATCAGCTGTTGTATCGTCGAGCAACCACCAGAAACCGAGCAACCACCAGAAACACGGAGTATTGCTATGCCTGCAGAGATGATCGAATTCGCCGTCAACGGCACCAACGCTCGGGGATACCTCGCAACCCCGACAAGCGGCAGTGGTCCCGGAATTATTGTGCTCCAAGAATGGTGGGGTCTGGTCCCCCAGATCAAAGCGGTGTGTGACCGGTTAGCCGACGCCGGATACACCGCGCTGGCACCCGATCTGTACCACGGCGAAATGGCCGAACACACCGAGATGGACAAGGCGGGTGAACTCATGACCAACTTGCCGCCTGAGCGTGCGGCTAAGGACATGTTGGGTGCGGTCGAAGCTCTCCTCGCACACGACGCATGCACCAGCAGCACCGTCGGTGTGACCGGATTCTGCATGGGTGGACTACTCACCCTGCGGTTGTGCGCGCTCGGCGGCGACAAGATCAGCGTGGCTGCCCCGTTCTATGGCGCACCACTTGGCGATGACTCCATCGACTGGTCCAACCTCAGCGCCAAGATCGAAGGCCACTTTGCGGCGAACGATGACTTCTTCCCACCTGAAGCGTGTGAGGCGCTCGCTGCCCAACTTCGCGACCTGGGCAAGAACGTGAACTTCCACGTATATCCCGGCACAAGCCATGGGTTCACCAACGAAGAGAATCCTATGGGTGCATGGGACGAAGCCGCCACCGAAACCGCGTGGACACGCACACTTGCCTTACTCGACACCGTCGCTTAGTGGCCGGAGCGCCCGCAGTCGAGCGGTTCGTCGCCGCTGCAACCAAACTCGGCATCCAACCCGAGGTGAAGACGTTCCCGAAAGACACCCGCACCGCTCAACAGGCAGCAGAAGCACTCGGCTGCGACCTCGGCCAGATCGTCAAATCGCTCATCTTCAAAGCTGGTGATGAACTCGTGCTTGTGCTCACGTCAGGAGTCAACCGGGTCGACGAAACCAAAACCGCCACGGTTTTTGGTGTCGACAAGCTGGGCAAAGCCAACCCCGACGAGGCCAGAGCTGCCACTGGGTTTGCCATCGGCGGAATCCCTCCGTGTGGCCATCCAACGCTGCTGCGGTCAGTGATCGATAACGACCTGTTGACATGGCAAACGGTGTGGGCTGCGGCGGGTGCGCCGGATGCGGTATTCGAAGTCGCACCCGAGCGCCTTGTCGAAATCACCGGTGCGACATCGGCTGAGGTCAGCTAGGGGGCAACGGCCCACGACCTCACCACCGTATTCACCCGATCGACGGACGGACAGCTAGCGTCGTAGCGGACCCATACCCGCCTCAAGGAGCCGATCACAGATGAACGTCACGGATGCAGTGATGATGCGAAAGTCAACCCGCGACTTCCTGCCCGATCCCGTCGACGACCCAGTGATCCGAGAGCTGCTTGAGAAAGCGTCGCGATCACCATCGGGCGGCAACGTGCAACCGTGGAAGATCTGGGTCATCAATGGTGACTCGATGGCTGGCTTCCGTCAGCACATGGTCGATGAACCTGCCACCACCGAGATGGAATACGACATCTACCCACCGAGCCTGTGGGACCCGTATCGCACCTATCGATTCGAGTTGGGCGAGCAGATGTATGCAAGCATCGGCGTCGGTCGCGATGACAAACCGGGTCGACTCAAGCAGTTCGCCCGCAACATGGACTTCTTCGGAGCACCTGCTGCGATCTTCTGTTACGTCGATCGGGGCATGGGTAAACCCCAGTGGTCTGATCTCGGCATGTTCCTCCAGACGTTCATGCTGCTCGCAGAAGAGGCTGGCTATCAAACGTGCCCCCAGGAGGCCTGGTCGGCGGCTCACGAACAGGTTCGCAGCTTCACCAATGCGCCCGAAGAACTCATGCTGTTCTGCGGCGTCGCCATCGGCAAGGCAAACGCCGACCATCCCATCAACTCACTGGTCAGTGAACGGGCAACCGTCGATGAGTTCGCGACCTTCCTATGAGCCAAGTACCAGTCATCGATCTGTCAGCGCCAACACCTGAGTCGACCGCTGCGCTCGACGAAGCCTGTCGCGAACACGGCTTCTTCCTGATCAGTGGCCACGGAGCCGATGCACTGATCGAACGCACCTGGGAACAGGCTGCCCGTTTCTTCGACGCAGGTCCGCAGGTGACCGAACCGCTGCGCCGCACCGAAAACAACCCGCTGGGATACTTCGATCGCGAACTCACCAAACGCAAACGCGACCACAAGCAGGTTTTCGACTTCACCGATCCGAACACGCCGGAGCGAGACAAGTACAACCGGTGGCCCGAGAATCTGGCTGGCTTTCGCGACGCCATGGTCGAGTTCCACACCGAGTTCACGTCGCTAGCCACTCGCACCCTTGGCCTGCTCCACCAGGTCCTCGAACTGGGTCCCGAGTCACAAACCAAGATGGCGTTCAATTCCGCCAACAGCCCGGTCCGCCTCAATCACTACCCCGTGGGCGATCCCGTACCCGAAGATCAGCGCGACGGACTGATCGAGCTAGGCGAAACCGCACTTGGCTACCACACCGATCCGGGAACTCTGACCCTGCTTCTGCAGGACAGTACCGGAGGACTGCAAACCGAAGACCGTGACGGCAACTGGATCGATGTGCCACCAGAGCCTGGCACGATCGTCGTGAACCTGGCCGACGCTGTGCAGGTGCAGACCAATGATCGGTGGCGAGCCGCGGTGCACCGGGTTATCCCAATGACCACCAAACGTCGGTTCAGCATTCCGTACTTCGCCAACCCTTCTCGACACGCCCTCATCGAACCATTGCATGAACTTGCGGCCGACCCGCTGTATCGCTCGTTCGACTGGACGGAGTTCATGGCAGCTCGCACTGCGGACAATTTCGCCGATCTTGGCACTGACGATGCCCAGATCACCGACTACTTACTGTCGGCTACCCGGTAGGGACTCCATTACCCATGGACATACATAATCTCCCGCTTGCGTTGACCTACGACGATGTCCTTCTCGTCCCTCAGCGCTCCAACATCCGTTCACGCTCACAGGTCAGTCTTTCTTCTCGACTAACCCGTGATATCCCCATGGCAACGCCTGTTATTGCTGCGAACATGGACACGGTGTGCGGATGGGAGATGGCCGCCACCATGTCGCAACTCGGAGCGGTCGGCATCATTCATCGTTTCCTGCCTATCGAGGATCAGCAGGCCGAGGTTCGCAAAGCGTTCGAAGCAAGCGGTGGCGGGACCATCGGCGCCGCTATCGGCACCGATCACGACATGATCGAACGGACGTTGGCATGTTCACATGCCGGCGCAACCGTGGTGGTCCTCGATATCGCTCACGGCCATGCCGAACATGCCATCGAAGGTATCAAAAGGCTCAAAGGCGAAGCACCACACATGCAGGTCATTGCCGGCAATGTGGCCACAGGCCGAGGAGCAATCGATCTGGCCCAGGCTGGCGCGGATGCAATCAAGGTCGGGGTCGGACCGGGCGGGGTCTGCACCACCCGACTTGTTGCCGGCGTCGGCGTGCCTCAGCTCACCGCTGTGAGCCAGGCCGTCGAAGCCAACTGTGGTGTACCAATCATCGCCGACGGCGGCATCCGCACATCGGGTGACATCGCCAAAGCTCTGGCTGTCGGCGCTGACAGCGTGATGATCGGCTCGATGTTTGCTGGCACCAAAGAAGCACCCGGAGAGGTAGAACAGACCGATCGTGGTTTATTCAAACGGATTCGTGGCATGGCCTCTCGGGAGGCGGCCGAGCACCGCGCCGCCCGTGCTGGCGAGGAACTCGACGACGAGTACTTCGAGCACCGCGCTGCCGAAGGGGTCGAGGGCCTGGTCCCGTACCGCGGCTCGGTTGAGCTTCTTGTCAACGAACTCATGGCCGGGCTCAAAAGCTCCATGTCCTACTCGAACTCGGCCACGTTGGCTGACTTCCGGGCACGAGCACAGATGGTCCGCATCACCGGCGCCGGGCTCAACGAAAACCACCCCCACGCCACGGTCTAAGGGTGACGGCCTAAGGGTGACGGCCTAAGGGTGACGGTCTAAGGGTGACGGTCTAAGGGTGACGGCCTGAGCGCCACGGCCTGAGCGCCACGGCTCGCCCGACGATGTTGGCTGGGTTGTTGGACCTGTCTGGTTATTGCAGGTGTTCGGCCACGTAGGGAAGGTTTCGGCCGTATTCTCCGGCGTCGAGGCCATACCCGACCACGAACGCTGGTGGCAGTTCAAAACCCACGTATTTGATGCGGCTTCCCTCGTGCTGCCGGCCTTCGCGAACGAGCAGCGCACACATCTCAACGCTTGACGCTCCCGCAGTGGCGAGATGTTCCTCGAGATAGCTGAGAGTCAGTCCGGTGTCAACGATGTCTTCGACGAGGACTACATCTCGTCCCTGCACCGGCTCGTTGAGATCCATCAGGATGCGGACGATGCCGCTGGTTTCAGTCGACCGCCCGTACGACGAAAGCGCCATGAAGTCGACTTCGGCATCGAGATCGACAGCCCGCACAAGATCCGCCATAAACACAAACGCACCCTTGAGGACACCCACAAAGAGCGGGGCCCGTTCCGTGTAGTCGGCAGTGATCTCAGCGCCGAGCTCGCGTACCCGATCAGCAATCTGGCTCTCGGACAACAAGATCTCGCCGTGAGGACGGCGGCCGTTTCGTTCTTCGGTCACCGCCGGAGGTTATCGACCGCCCAACCGATCCGCCGCATCTGCTGCAGCATCCAAGCCCGCCAACACCCGTGACGGGGTGAGTGGGAACTCGTTGAACCAGACGCCGGTTGCGTCATGTAGTGCCGCTACCACTGCGGGGGCATAGGTGATGTACGGCATCTCGGCGACCCCTCGGGCACCAAATGGTCCAAGGGGGTCGGACAGTTCGAGCACGTCGGTGTCGACTTCAGTCGGCACGTCGCCGATACCAGGAATGAGATACGACGAGAAACGAGGATTCAGAATCATTCCATTGGCAACCTGAAGATTCTCGCTGAGCACATACCCGTGCGCTTGCACGACCGCCCCTTCGACCTGGCCCCGAAGCAGCTCCGGATTGATGGTGCGTCCCACATCATGGGTCGACGTGACCCGATCGATGCGGATGTGTCCGGTCTCGGTGTCGACCGTGAGTTCGACCGCTTGGGCCATATAGCCATAGCTGAAGTTCGGCTGACCCTGGCCAGTCTCGGCATCGAGCATGTCTGTTTCGGGCGGCTCGTAACGAGCGAAACCGACCGCTGGTCGGTCGCCTTCGGCCCATGCCTTGGCCGCGACCTCGGCCGCAGCGACGATGGAGTTGCCGGCCATAAAAGTCAACCGACTGGCAGAGGCTGACCCAGAGTCGCCGGTGTTGGTCGTGTCGCTGAAATGCCCCTCGAAATGATCGAGTGCCACGCCGGTTGCTTCGGCCGCCATTTGTAGGAATGCCTGGTGTGCCCCTTGCCCGACCTCGGCGCCGGCATGAAACAGATCAGCCTTGATGGGTTCAGTGTCATCGGACTCGCCGTGCAAATGAATCTCGGCCTCGCAACGTTCGGGGAACCCAAACGAGAAGCCGACGTTCTTAAGCCCGGCCGCGAAGCCACGGCCCCGTCTTACCGCAGCGGGGTTGGCCGGCAATGACGCAAACGGAGAAAACGGTTCGCCCTGGTCGAGTGGTTGGTCGAAACCAGAGCGTTCGGCACACGACTCGATGACCTGCGGTAACGAAACTCCGGCTGGGTACACCGCGCCGGTAACGCCGATGCTGCCGTCGCTTATCTGATTTCGCCGGCGAAGTTCAACCGGATCGATCCCGAGCACGTCGGCCATGCGATTCATCTGCATCTCGGCAACGAAGGCCCCTTGAGGACCACCGAAGCCACGAAAAGCGCCGCCCGGCGGGCTGGTCGTATAGATGGCGAAACTGTCGACGGTCGCGTTAGGGATCTCGTATGGTCCAGTCACACACAGGTGAGCGTTGCCGAGGACCTTGTTCGAGGTGTAGTTGTAGGCCCCGGCGTCGAGAAGTACTTGGGCATGGACCGCGGTGATCTTGCCGTCGGATGTGGCACCAAGTTTCGCGTGGATACGACCGCGGTGGCGTTTGTGATGGCCAACAATCGACTCTTCGCGGCTCCACTGTGTTTGCACCGGCCGGTGCACGCCGAGCGTTGCCAGCTTCTGCACTGCGACTGCCATGACGACCTGCACCGACATGTCTTCGCGGCCGCCGAATGCACCACCGATCGACGGATAGATGACCCGCACCTGGGCCAGGTCCAGCCTGAGCGCGTGTGCAATCTGCTCTTGATCTTCGTGGGTCCATTGACCGGCAACCTCGACAGTCAGACGACCTGACTCATCGATCCACGCTGAGGCTGCCTCGGGCTGGAGGTACGCATGTTCTTGGTATGGGACCTCGTACGTGTGCTCGACGACGACATCAGCGTCGGCGAATCCTTGATCTGTGTCACCATGGCGGATCTTGAGGTGGGTATACCTATTGGTGCCGTCCTGAGGATGTACGAGAACCGTGTCGTCAAGCGCTGCATCGATGTCCGGTACAAGAGCCAGCTGTTCCCACTCGGCCAGAATGGCAACGGCACCAGCGTTGGCGGCATCGAGCGACTCGGCGACAACCATTGCCAGATGGTCTGCTTCCCACCTACTGACATTGGTGGCAACGGCAACACTGTCGTCGTCACTCGGGCTAATGAACACCGGTTGGTCGAACTTGGTCAGGCCGTATTCGTTGCGGGGCACGTCGGCGGCGGTGATAACCGTGACCACACCTGGTACTGCCTCGGCCGCACTTATGTCCAAACTCACCAACCGAGCGTGAGGTTGGCCGGTGAAGACGATCTTGGCGACAAGTGCATCGTCAAGCTGACGGTCGCCGGGGTAGATAGCGGTGCCGTGAGTCTTCGACAACGCATCGAATCGAACGGGCGATGACCCAACGCTCATGCCAGTCCTCCTTCGATGGCGGTGATCACCGCATCAATGATGTTGTAGTACCCCGTACAGCGGCACAGGTTTCCCGACAGAGCGAGCTCGATTTCTTCTCGAGTCGGCACCGAATCGAACTCGTGGGACAGACGCTCAGCCGCCATGATGAAACCAGGTATGCAATACCCACACTGCACCGCGAACTTGTCGACGAATGCCTGCTTCATCGGGTGTAGGTCGGCTTCGGTACCGAGGCCCTCGATCGTCTGCACCGAGGCCCCGGTGGCCTGGGCTGCGGGCACCAAACAACTCATGACCGCATCACCGTTTAACGAAACGGTGCATGCGCCACACTCACCTTCGGCGCAAGCTTCTTTGGTGCCTGGCCCGACGTTCTCTCGGAGCCAATCGAGCAACGTACCGGTGCCTACTGATTCACCAGCATGACGGTCATTGTTCACGTCGAGAGTGATCCGACCGGTTGCGACCGGTGCTTGTTCTGCCATGTCTGCACGAACAGACAACAACGGGATACGAACTGGCCATCGGTCACGTTCACCACCAGCCGCCAACGTGGAGAGTGCTCGTGACACAACCGTTCGGACAGAACTAGATCGGTACTCGGCAGTGGCTCGACCATCAGCGATCGGCGTGACACTGGCTACTGCGGCATCGGCCGCAGCCGCAATCGTTTCAGGAGTCAGCGGGGAACCAACCAATTCCCGGGCGGCGGGTTCGTTGACTGCCACGGTTGGGCCGACGCTGCCAAGAGCGATGCGGGCCATCGTGACCGTGCCGTCGGCATCAAAATCCAGATTGAAGCCTGCGTGCACCACCGAGATTGCCTGCGCTTTGCGAAGCCCAGCCTTGACCCAAAGCCCCCGTTGCCGCGGTTTTGGCTGCGGGACCACCGATCTGGTAACCAGTTCACCGGGTCGGAGCACGGTCGACCGGAAGCCGTCGTAGAAGTCGTGGAGATGCACTTGGCGTTCGGCCACGGCACCGGATTCGAGGCTGGCGATAACGACGACGGCATCGAGTGCGATCAACGCGGAGATGGTGTCATTGGCCGGGCTTGCCGTGACGAGGTTTCCAACAACGGTTGCTCGGTTGCGTAGCTGGGGTGAACCAATCTCGAGGCACGCCTGGGCCAAGGGAAGAATACGTTCGGCGACAAGTGGCTCGGCCAGGATGTCGGCATGGGTCACGCCCGCGCCGATGACGATCGTGTCGTCGGCGAGGTCGAGCACTCGGAAGCCGTCGACGTGAGTCAGATCGAGCAGGTCGACCTGGCCACCAACGCCGCTGCGGGCCAGCTCAAGAACAAGATCAGTGCCGCCGGCAACCGGTCGCAGTGACGGGTCATCGGCCAACATGTGGAGCGCTTCGAGCACCGTCGTCGGGTGCTGCATGCCCCGCATGCTGGTTCCCGGCCGTTGCACCCAGTGCAGATCTATGGCCGACACACTCATGAACGATCAACTCCTGTAAAGACAACGACGACATGCTCATTCGCCGGGGCTGGTTCAGTCAATAACCCGGCGAAACCGGCGGTTCCCGTTGAGCACACATTGACGTCGGTGTGCTCATGAGCGAGTGCATACGCCTGCTCGATGAGCGACTCTGGAGCGACGATTGGGTGGCCACCGGTTACCCGAGTTCGCTCAAGCAGCGGAACCCAGTCATAGGTCACATCATCGAGGATGCCGGTGGCGAAACTGTGCGGATCTTCCCACGGAGTCATGATCTGCTGGTCAGGCGCGCTCGCTGCTTCGGGGTCGAAGTCGGGACCCCATCGATCCCATGCCCGACGTAGTGGGGCGCAACCCTCGGCTTGCACCGGGTGGAGACGGGCGTTGGGCAACGCGAGAGACACCGAGGTCGCGAGTGCTCCCCCGCCAACCTGGATGTACAACGCATCTACGGCGTTGGCCGAAGGGCTGCTGAGGCCAGATGAAGTCTGTTCTGCGATCTCCCAGCCGAGCGTACGGGCGCCATCGAACGTTGTCGGCGTGTCGGTGCCTTGCACACTGAACGCCTGGGATCCGGCATCGACGGCTTCGCGGAACCGCAAGTAGCACGGGTCACCGGCCTCTCCGGCACGTCGCTCACAGCGATTGACTCGAGCACCAAACGCATCTAGTTGGGAAACGACCGCTTCGTCGGCCCAGGTAGGAACGAATACATCAAGCTTGCGGCCGAGCGCCCGAGAGACAACCGCAGCTCCTAGCGCCGCGTTGCCACAGCTGGCGATTGCGAAGTTGTCTGCGGCGGGGCCGCCGAGCCGTTCGGCTATGAGTTTGTCGATCGCAACACCCATGAGGTGGCGAGACTTGTGGGAGCCACCGACGTTGTTGGCTTCGACCTTGATCGACAACCGTGCTTCGAGGCCGCTCGCACCCGCGAGCGCACTTCCGTCGAGCAGCGGCGATACCAGAAATCCTCGGCTCCATATCTGGGCGACGTTCTGATCGATTTCGGACACCAGATCGACGAACTGTTCGTCGGACATACGCCCATCACGGACCGCTGCGTAGGAGTCCAGCCGTTCGCGGTATCGAAGAAACGGATTCTGCTCTCCAGCGAGCGAACCTGCAACAGCTCCAGCGCTCTTCACGGTCAAATCGTCACGCCCGTGGCAGCGTTGAAGTCTTCGATCATCGTGTCCCATTCGCCGATGAGCGGACGCAGGCTGTCCCACCAACCCTGGTCGCGACGCATCTCGAAGTCGGGGATGTTGACACCTTGTTGTTCGACCCAGGTGAAATAACCAAGGTTGAAGACCCGGTTGCGAGTTGCTTCGTCCATTTCCATGGCTTCGGTGGGCACACCCATGAGATGGGTATCAAACGTTTCGACCGCATGGGTGTCGTCGAAGCCGCCCGCAAAGTGGGTGGCCATAATGCGCTCGCGATCTGAGTTGTACAGATCGCTGCCGTCGGTTGCCACCGACATGATGACATCGTCGGAACCAAGGCCCCATTGCTTGGCCGCGGTGATCGCTGCCAGAGTG
>Ga0206129_10003475_pt1 | contig 18137 bp, 17 predicted proteins | sample Helgoland_Spring_8_FD_148616 | JGI IMG/M metagenome (GOLD analysis project Ga0206129, IMG submission 148616) | Pelagic subsurface seawater microbial communities from Kabeltonne, Helgoland, North Sea - Helgoland_Spring_Bloom_20160502_2 | ecosystem: Environmental > Aquatic > Marine > Epipelagic ...
ACCTGGGCGCTCGGCGTCTACCACGGCCTGCGGCGGAAGCACCTGCAAGCCTACCTCGACGAGTTTGTTTTCCGATTCAACCGCCGCCGCACCCGACACGCAGCCTTTCGATCCCTCTTGGGCATCGTTACCTCCAAAGAACCCATCACCTACGAGATGTTGATTGCGCCGGAAGCAAAGGGATAAGCCTTTACCAATAATGAGACTGTTGTACAAAAACGGTAATCGCCTGACAGTGCCGTCCTTGGGTAGGGGTTAGGCAGTAGACTCATAAGCTCAGGCACCAGATCCTCACGGCCACGAGCTTGACAGCGGCCATATAATTCTCCGGTCGTTTGTCGTAGCGCGCACCGTACACGACTCACGCGGGTCCGGCGGGCTGAACGGACCTTCGCGGGCATGTACTGGCCCACGCATCGAGTCCATGGCCGGGCTGATGGATGATCCAGTTGCGCAAGGAATCGAAACCGGTTCGGAACCATGACTTTTCGTGTCTGCCATGGGTTTTTCTGGGGATGGCCGTCCTTCCTATGGCGCGCGTGGCGAGCTTGTCGGGGGTGGTGATATGAGTGTCCTCGATGTTGAGGCCACGGGTCTTTGCGTCGGCGAACAGGCATTCGATGCCCCACCGCTTGCGATAGAGGTTCGGGCCGCTCACGCCTTCCTCGGGATTGGTGGCGACGATGGGCAACTCGGCCCCCTTGATGCGTTTTGCTGCGACGCGCAGCCGGTTGGCGGGGGTCGCGTCCATGCCGTTCAGCCATCCCTCCCATGTGCCGCGCCGGCGTTTGCGAAGCAGGGTTCGGAACCGGAACAGGCGACCGTCCGCGGGCTGGATCTGCAAGTTCTCGCGCAGCCGGATGGCGAACGGGACATTGTTTTCACATAAGAATTTCAGCCGGCCGGCCCCCTATTTCAATCATCCGGCGGTTCGATTCAGCCAACGGATGGGGACCGTCTGTCACCATCGAATTGAAAGGCCGCCATTTCGACCGGACAAACTAGGGGTGGCCATTTGTAAGGCGAGAGGTACGTTTTGCGGCATGTGTTGCGAGTTGCGCGCGCCCCTCACAACAACATCAACGCCGGGTTCTCGATCATCGGCTTGAAGGCGGCCAGGAACTCTGCCCCCAGCGCCCCGTCAATGGCGCGGTGGTCGACCGACAGCGTGCAACTCATCACCGTCGCCACGGCCAGCGCTCCGTTCTTCACAACCGGCCGCTGCTCGCCCGCGCCGACCGCCAGGATGGCGCCCTGGGGCGGGTTGATGACGGCGTCGAACTGTTTGATGCCGAACATGCCCAGGTTGGAGATCGAGAACGTGCCGCCGGTGAACTCCATCGGCCGCAGCTTGCCCTCCCGTGCCCGCTTGGCGAGGTCGGCCATCTCGGCGGAGATGTCGGCGAGGCCCTTCTTGTGCGCCTCCCGGATGATCGGCGTGATCAGGCCGCCCGGGATCGCCACCGCCACCGAAATGTCGGCAGAGGTGAACTTCAGCAGCCCCTCGTCAACATAGGCGGCGTTGGCGTCCGGCACCCGCATCAGCGCCATGGCGGCGGCCTTGATGACGAAGTCGTTGACCGAGACCTTCACCCCTTCCGGTGCGTTCGCGTTGATCTGCTTGCGCGTCTCCAGCAGGGTGTCGAGCTCTACGTCCACGGTCATGTAGAAGTGCGGCACGGTCTGCTTGGAAGCGGTCAGGCGGCGGGCGATGGTCTTGCGGATGCCGGTGTGCGGCACCAACTCGTAATCCGGCAGGCCGGCGAGCTCCGGCTTGTCCAGCTTCGGCTGGGCCGCCGGCGTCTCTGCCTCGGAGGCCGCGGGCGCGGCGTCCTCCGCCAGCGCTGGCAGGCCGTCGCGCTGCACCCGCTCGATGTCGCGGCGGATAATGCGCCCGTTCGGGCCGGAGCCGTCGATCCGCTCCAGCGGCAACTCGGCCTCCTTCGCCATGCGCCGGGCCAGCGGGCTGGCGAACAGGCGCCCATTGCCGCCGGCCGCCGCGGCAGCGCCGGCGGGGGCGTTGCTGCCGCCCCGCATGGCGCGCTCGATATCCGCCTTCACGATCTTGCCGCCCGGGCCCGTCGGCGTCAGTGCGCCGAGGTCGAGTCCGGCCTGGGCCGCCATACGGCGGGCGAGCGGCGTCGCCTTCGCCTCGCCTTTGGCCTTTGCCGCCGGCGCCGATTTCTCCTCTGCCCCTTTGGTTGCGGAAGCCGCCTCTGGCTCCGCCGCCGGTGCGGACGCCCCGCCGGCATCTTTGCCGCCGGCGGTGTCTTCCGCGGCGGTGTCTTCCGCGGCGGGGGCATCCTCGCCCTCCGCCAGCAGCACCGCGATGGGCGCGTTGACCTTCACCCCTTCGGTGCCTTCGGCGACCAGGAGCTTGCCGACGACGCCTTCGTCCACGGCCTCGAATTCCATGGTGGCCTTGTCGGTCTCGATCTCGGCCAGCAGGTCGCCGGCCTTGACCGTGTCGCCCTCCTTCACCAGCCATTTGACCAGATTGCCCTCCTCCATGGTCGGGGAGAGCGCGGGCATCAGGATTTGCGTCGGCATCGGCCGGGGGTCCCGTCGAACGGAGCGGATCAGTCGGCGTAGGTAACCTGGCGCGCAGCGGCAGTGATGCGCTCGGCGCTGGGCAGGGCCAGCTTTTCCAGATTGGCGGCATAGGGCATGGGCACGTCCTCACCCGTCACGCGCACGACCGGGGCATCCAGCCAGTCGAAGGCGTGCTCCATGCAGAGCGCGGCCAGTTCGGCGCCGATGCCGGCATAGGGCCAGCCTTCCTCGACGCTGACCAGGCCGTTGGTCTTGCGCACGCTGGCGATGATGGTGGCGACGTCCAGCGGGCGGAGCGTGCGCAGGTCGATCACCTCGGCCGAGATGCCCTGTTCCGCCAGTTGCTCCGCCGCCGCCAGCGCATCGCCGCAGGCGCGGGAGAAGGCGGTGATGGTGACATCCGTGCCCTCGCGCAGCACCTTGGCCTTGCCGAGCGGCACCACCCAATCCGCCGACGTCGGCACGTCGAACGACTGGCCGTAGAGGATCTCGTTCTCCAGGAACACCACCGGGTTCGGGTTGCGGATCGCGCTTTTGAGCAGGCCTTTGGCATCGGCCGCACTGTAGGGCGAGACGACGATCAGGCCGGGGATGTGCGCATACCAGCTGGCAAAGCATTGCGAGTGCTGGGCGGCGACGCGGGCGGCTGCGCCGTTGGGGCCGCGGAAGACCATCGGGCAGCCCATCTGGCCGCCGGACATGTAGAGCGTCTTGGCGGCGGAGTTGATGATCTGGTCGATGGCCTGCATGCCGAAATTCCAGGTCATGAACTCCACGACCGGGCGCAGGCCGGCCATCGCCGCGCCGACGCCGAGGCCGGTGAAGCCGTGTTCGGTGATCGGGGTGTCTTTGACCCGGTCGGCGCCGAATTCCTCCAGCAGGCCTTGGGTGATCTTGTAGGCGCCCTGGTATTCCGCCACTTCCTCGCCCATGACGAAGACGCGGTCGTCGCCGCGCATTTCCTCTGCCATGGCGTCGCGCAGCGCCTCGCGCACGGTCTGGGTTTCGGTCTCGCCCATCTCCCCTTCCGGCGCGATATCGGCGCCGGGCAGGCCCTCCACCGTAGCGGCGACCGCGGGGGCCTTGGGAGCTTTCGGGGCCGCCTTCTTGGTTGCGGCCTTCTTGGTTGCGGCCTCCTGGGCGGGCTCTGCGGTGTCATCGGCGGCGTCATCGGCCGTGGCATCCGCCTCGTCCTCGCCGTCCCCGCCGCCTGCGTCGGCGGGCGGCGCAACGGCAGACTCGCCGGTGGGGCCGTCGGGCACGTCCTCGCCATCGGAAACCAGCACCATGATCGGCGCATTGACGGCGATGCCTTCGGTGCCCTCGTCAACAAGAATGCGGCCGACTTTGCCTTCGTCGACCGCTTCGAATTCCATCGTGGCCTTGTCCGTCTCGATCTCGGCGATCACATCGCCCGCCTTGACGTCATCGCCTTCTTTTACCAGCCATTTTGCCAGCTTGCCCTCTTCCATGGTGGGCGAGAGCGCCGGCATGAGAATGTCGATGGCCATAGCCTCTGGGTCTCCCTTGTGCTGCCGCGAGGCCGCGCTCTTAAGCGTCCAGCAAAATGTCGGTGTAGAGTTCGGAAGGGTCGGGCTCCGGCGATTGCTGGGCGAATTCCGCCGCCTCCGCCACCACGGCCCGCACCTCCTTGTCGATGCCCTTCAAAGCGTCTTCGTCCATCAGGCCGGCCTTCAGCACCCGGGCGCGCAAGGATTCGATCGGGTCGCGCTCCTCCCGCATTTTCGAGACTTCCTCGCGCGAGCGGTATTTGGCCGGGTCGCTCATGGAATGGCCGCGATAGCGATAGGTCTCCATCTCCAGGATGACCGGCCCTTTCTCGCGGGCATGGCCGGCGGCTTCCCGGCCCTCGCCCATCACCGTCGTGATGTCCATGCCATCGACGCGCTTGCCGGGAATGCCGAAGCCCTCGCCCCGCTTGTACAGGCTTTCGCCCGCCGCCGCGCGGCTGACCGACGTGCCCATGCCGTACTGGTTGTTCTCGATCACGAACACCACAGGCAATTGCCAGAGCGAGGCCAGGTTGAAGCTCTCGTACACCTGTCCCTGGTTCGCCGCACCGTCGCCGAAATAGACAAACGAGCAGCCGCCGTCGCCCCGGTATTTGTGGGCAAAGCCCAGGCCGACGCCCAGCGAAACCTGGCCGCCGACAATGCCGTGGCCGCCATAGAAGCCCTTCTCCTTGGAGAACATGTGCATGGAGCCGCCCTTGCCGCGGGAATACCCGCCTTCGCGGCCGGTCAGCTCCGCCATCACGCCCTTGGAGTCCATGCCGCAGGCCAGCATATGGCCGTGGTCGCGGTAACCGGTGATCACGCTGTCGCCCTCTTGGAAGGCGGTCTGCATACCGACCACCACCGCTTCCTGTCCGATATAGAGATGGCAGAAACCGCCGATCAGGCCCATGCCGTACATCTGGCCGGCGCGTTCTTCGAAGCGGCGGATCAGCAGCATGTCACGGTAGAGCTGCTCGACGACGTCGGCGGCCGGCAACTCGTTGGAGGCGGCGCGTGCCGCTTTGGACCTGGCCATAGGAGTGTTCCCGCGCTTCCGGTGTTACGGTGCCTCTAACATAACGCAGACAGCCGCGCGGGCAAGTCAAGCGCAGCAAGCCTAACGTGGCGTTTCCAAAGGTCGAACCGGCGCCTCGCCCGCCGCCGGCATCAGCACGACCACTTCATCGGGATGGGCACGGTTCAGAACCCGCCGCGCTTCTTCTTCCAGCAGATCCGGGTCGATGGCCTTGCCGTTCAGCAGGCGCACCCGGCGTTCCAGGGCCAGCCGGTCTTCCTCCAACAGGTCGAGTTCGGCGGTCGCCAGGGCCAGCGCCCGCTCGCGCTCGTCCAGCACGCCGAAGCCTTTGGGCCCATAGACCGCGTAGAGGCCGAAATAGAGCGTCGCCAGCGCAATGATCGCCGGCAGAATCGCCCGGCGCGATGCGCGCAGGAATTCGACGATGCGGTAGCGAAGTTGGTAGGTCATGGCCGCAACCGATGCACGGTCGCAGCCATGGGGTCAAGCAATTCGGCGCAAGCCGTTCTATTTGCGGATAAAACGGCCACCATTGTAGAGCGCCGCGCGGTCCAGCTGTTCCTCGATTCGCAACAGTTGGTTGTATTTCGCCAGCCGGTCGGAGCGCGCCAGCGAGCCGGTCTTGATCTGGCCGCAATTGGTGGCGACGGCCAGGTCGGCGATGGTGGTGTCCTCGGTCTCGCCGGAGCGGTGGCTCATCACCGCGGTGTAGCCCGCCCGGTGCGCCATCTGCACGGCCTCCAGCGTCTCCGTCAGGGTGCCGATCTGGTTGACCTTGACCAGGATCGAGTTGGCCGTGCCCTTGGCAATGCCGTCGGCCAGGCGCGCCGGGTTGGTCACGAACAGGTCGTCGCCCACCAGCTGGCACGTGCTGCCGATCTTGTCGGTCAGGGTTTTCCAGCCGGCCCAGTCGTCCTCGGCCATGCCGTCCTCGATGGAGACGATGGGGTAGTCCTTGACCAGGTCAGCCAGATAGTCGGCCATGCCGGTGCTATCCAGCACCTTGCCCTCGCCCTTCAGGTTGTATTTTCCACCCTCGAAGAACTCGGTCGAAGCCGCATCCAGGGCCAGCATCACATCCTCACCCGGCTTGTAGCCGGCGCTTTCGATGGCTTTCAGGATGAAGTCCAGCGCCTCGCGCGTGCCGGAGAGGTTCGGGGCGAAGCCGCCCTCGTCGCCGACATTGGTGTTGTGGCCGGCCTGGCTCAGCGCCTTTTTCAGGGCCTGAAACACCTCCGCCCCGCAACGCAGCCCTTCCGAGAAGCTGGCCGCGCCGACCGGCATGATCATGAATTCCTGAATGTCGATCGGATTGTCCGCATGCTCGCCGCCGTTGATGATGTTCATCATCGGGGTCGGCAGGGTGCGGGCATGGACGCCGCCGACATAGCGGTAGAGCGGCATGCCCAGCGACTGCGCCGCTGACCGGGCCGTGGCCAGGCTCACGCCCAGAATGGCGTTGGCGCCAAGCCGGCCCTTGTTCGCCGTGCCGTCCAACTCGATCATCGCCTGGTCGATATAGACCTGTTCTTCCGCATCCAGGCCGCTGAGCGCGTCGAACAGTTCGCCGTTCACGGCTTCGACGGCTTCCTGCACGCCCTTGCCGCCATAGCGCCCGTCGCCGTCGCGCTTTTCCACGGCCTCGTGCGCGCCGGTGGAGGCGCCGGATGGCACGGCGGCACGGCCCATGGAGCCGTCTTCCAGTTCCACCTCGACTTCGACGGTGGGGTTGCCGCGGGAATCGAGGATTTCGCGGGCGTGAATGTCGACAATGGCGGTCATTGGGGGGTGCCTCTCGGAATCAGAGCGTGATCGGGTGCGTCTTGGCGATGCGGTCCACCTCCAATATCGGCTTCAGCATGGCTTCCAATGCGGCCAAAGGCACCATGTTGGGGCCGTCGCTGGGGGCGATGTCGGGATTTTGGTGGGTTTCGACGAACAGGCCAGCGATGCCGACCGCGGCCGCCGCCCGCGCCAGCACCGGCACGAACTCTCGCTGGCCGCCGGACGAGCCGCCCTGGCCGCCCGGCTGCTGTACGCTGTGGGTGGCGTCGAACACCACCGGCGCGCCGGTGGTCTTGGCCATGATCGGCAGGCCGCGCATGTCGCTGACCAGCGTGTTGTAGCCGAAGCTGGCGCCGCGCTCCGTCACCAGCACGCGGGCGTTGCCGGCGCCGGTGACCTTGGCGACCACGTGCTGCATGTCCCAGGGAGCCAGAAACTGGCCCTTCTTGACATTGACCACCGCCCCGGTCTCGGCGGCGGCGACCAGCAGGTCGGTCTGGCGGCAGAGGAAGGCGGGGATCTGGAGAATGTCCACGACCTTCGCCACCTCTGCGCACTGGCCGTTTTCGTGCACGTCGGTCAAGACCGGGCAGCCGAACTTTTCCTTCACCTCGGCAAAGACCGGCAAGGCCTCGGCGAGGCCGATGCCGCGCCGGCCGGAGAGGCTGGTGCGGTTCGCCTTGTCGAAGCTGGACTTGTAGACAAAGCCGATGCCGAGGCGCCGGGCAATGCCGGTCAGCGCGTCTGCCATCTCCAGCGCATGCGCCCGGCTCTCCATGGCGCAGGGGCCGGCAATCAGGGCAAGCGGGCGGTCCTGCGAGAACGCGGTCGGGCCGGCGGTGACGGTGGCGTTGGGTTGGGTCATGGTCGCTTCCCTCAAATGCCGCGGTTCGCGCCGCAGAATGCTCCGGCGCGGGGGGGGATTACACCAGCCGCGACTGCTTCACCGCCGCGGCGACGAAAGCCGTGAACAGCGGGTGGGGATGCATGGGCCGGCTTTTCAGTTCCGGGTGGAACTGCACGCCGATGAACCAGGGATGATCCGGCAGTTCGACGATTTCCGGCAGCCGCCCGTCGGGGGAGACGCCGGAAAAGTGCAGCCCCGCCTCTTCCAGCCGGGTGCGGTAGGTCATGTTGACCTCGTAGCGGTGGCGGTGGCGCTCGCTAATCTCGCGGGCGCCGCCATAGACCTCCGACACCAGGCTGCCGGCCGCCAACTCTGCCGGATAGGCGCCAAGGCGCATGGTGCCGCCCAGGTCGCCGTCGGCCTGACGCTGCTGCACCTGGTTGCCGTGAGTCCACTCGGTCAGCAGGCCGACCACCGGGTCCCTGCAGGGGCCGAATTCGGTGGAACTGGCGCCCTCCAGCCCCACCAGGGCGCGGGCCGCCTCGACGACGGCCATCTGCATGCCAAAGCAGATGCCAAAAAAGGGCACCTTCTGCTCGCGGGCATAACGGACAGCGGCCACCTTGCCCTCCGATCCGCGCTCGCCAAAGCCGCCGGGCACCAAAATGCCGGCGACGCCGGTCAAGATCTCGTGCGCGGTGCCATCCTCGATCGCCGCCGCCTCCACCCAGTCGAGTTCCACCTTGACCTGGTTGGCGATGCCCCCGTGGGCCAGGGCCTCGATCAGCGATTTGTAGGCGTCGCGCAGGTCGGTGTATTTGCCGACGATGGCGATGCGCACGGTGCCTTCAGGGCGGCGCACTCGCTCGACGATATCCTCCCAGACGGAGAGATCGGGCGCGCGCGCCTCCAGCCCGAAATAGTTCAGCACCTGCTGGTCGAAACCGGCCTCGTGATAGGTCAGCGGCGTTGCGTAGGTGGTGTCGACATCCAGGGCCGGGATCACCCGTTCCTGCCGGATGTTGCAGAACAGCGCCATCTTCCGCCGCGCGTCCGCCGGAATATCCCGGTCGCAGCGGCAGAGCAGGATATCCGCCTGGATGCCCAGATTCTGCAACTCGCGGGCGGAGTGCTGCGTCGGCTTGGTCTTCAATTCGCCGGCGGACGGGATATAGGGCACCAGCGTCAGGTGCACGAACATGGTCCGCTCCGGCCCCAGGTCCATGCGGATCTGGCGAATGGCTTCCAGAAACGGCAGGCTCTCGATATCGCCGACCGTGCCGCCGATCTCCACCAGCACGAAATCCTCGTCCGACAGGTCGCGGGCCATGGCCTCCTTGATCATGTCGGTGACGTGCGGGATCACCTGCACCGTCGCGCCCAGATATTCGCCCGCCCGCTCGCGGCGGATCACCTCGGAATAGATCTGGCCGGTGGAAACGCTGTCGGAGCGCCGGGCGGCGATATTGGTGTAGCGCTCGTAATGGCCCAGATCCAGGTCCGTCTCCGCGCCGTCATCGGTCACGTAAACTTCGCCGTGCTGGTAGGGGCTCATCGTGCCCGGATCGACGTTCAGATAGGGGTCGAACTTGCGGATGCGCAGGCGATAGCCCCGCGCCTGCAACAACGCCGCCAGCGCCGCCGACGCCAACCCCTTGCCCAGCGACGAGGCAACGCCGCCGGTGATGAAGATGAAGCGCGGCCCTGCGCCCGTTGGCCGGGTCATTGGCGCCAACCCATTATTTCGAGAGCGGCACTTGCGGGCCGGCCGGTGCCGCCGGCACCGGCGCATCCATGATCGAGCCACCCTGGCGCGACCCGCTGGCCAGGATCGCCAGGATCAGGCTGGTGGCAAAAAACGCTGCCGCCAGGATGGCCGTGGTCCGGGTCAGCAGGTTGGCGGTGCCGCGGCCTGTCATGAAGCCGCCGCCACCGCCGCCGCCAATGCCGAGCGCGCCGCCTTCGGAGCGCTGCAACAGGACCACGGCGACCAGCCCCAGGGCGATCAGCAGGTGAATGACGAGAACGATCTGAATCATGGCGCACTGACTGACAAGCTTGGGACCGTGCCGCCGGAATCGGGGCCGTCGGTCCGCAGGAGATCGGTTGTGCCGCGCCGGGCGCGGCCCACACGGCAAGCAAGCGCCCTATGTACGGGCTCCGGCGCCGGGATGCCAGATGCATTTCGTAGCGGGCGCAACTACCCTCTGATCGCGCCCGCCGCCCGCCACCCTTCCACCACGCCCGGCGCGAATCCCAAATCGGCCAGGACCGCGCCCGTGTGCTCGCCCAGATGCGGGGCGTGGGCCGCCGCCATGCCGTCGGCAAGCGGCACCGTGCCCGGCGGGTTCGGCACCGGGATCGGCTCCGGCATCGCGGCGTGGTTCAGCCAGCTGATCAGGCCGGACGCCGCCACGTGTGGGTGCTTCAGGAATTGGAAATAATCCAGTACCGCCTCGTTTTGCAGCTTCGCCTCGGTCAGAATCTGGGTCCACTCGGCGGTGGGGCGCTTGGCCAGCGCCTCGCTGACGACGCGGGTCAGATAATCCGAATGGCTCACCCGGTCTTCGCGCGCGGCGAAGCGCGGGTCGGCGCCGATATCCGGCAGGCCCAGGCACTCGCAAAGGGTCACGAAATCCTTGTCGTGCAGCACGACGATCTGGAGATAACCGTCCGCGGTCGGGAAGGTGCCGGAGGGAGCGGACGGCGCCTTCATCTCGCCCTTTTCCAGATAGACCGCCATCATGCGCACGACCTGCAGGTTCGAGGCGGCCGCCATCAGCGAGGCGTCGATGAACCGGCCCTGGGTCTCGTCGCGCTTGGCATAGAGCGCGGCGGCGACGGCCTGAAAACAGTAAAGCGCCGTGGTCATATCGACCACGATCGGGTTGGCGCGGTGCGGAATGCCGTCCTGGCCCTTGTTCTCCATCATGAAGCCCGTAAAGGCCTGCAACACCGGGTCCATGGCCGGCTTGGTCGCAAGCGGCCCGATCTGGCTGAAGCCGGAAATCGACATATAGATGATCGCCGGGTTGCGCTTCGCCACGTCCTCGTAGCCAAACCCCAAACGCTGGATCACGCCGGGGCGGAAACCCTCCATAAAGACGTCCGCCTCGTCGATCAGCCGGTTCACGATCTCCCGCCCGGCCTCGGTCTTGAGGTCGAGGGCGATGGAGCGCTTGCCGAGATTGCCGGCGATGGAAAAGGCCGTTTGGTCGCCATAGACCGCGCCCAGAATGCGCGACCAGTCACCCTCCAGCGGCTCCACCTTGATGACCTCGGCGCCGTACTGGGCCAGCAGCATGCCGCAATAAGGGCCGGCAATCCCCTGGGACAGGTCGACCACCTTCAAGCCCTTGTAGGGCTGTTCGTAACTCATCGGTTGTTTCCTCCGTCCGGGCCGATCTTACTGGAGCCCGTAGATTTCAGCGTCGAGCCTATCAAAGATTTCGGCGGAGAGAAGCGCTATTGCATCTTCGGTCGCCGGCGCCGGCCCCAGCAAGATGGCGTATTTGTCGTAAAGCGCCTTCAGCCGGTCCAGAAACCGGTCCGCATCGGCGATGCCGAACCGCGCTTCGGCACTGAAGACGACCCGTTCCTGGTCGCCGGTCGCAAAGCGGCGGATACGGTCGGCCAGCAGCAATTCGCCGTCGGCCACCTCGACACCCTTGGCTGCCGCTGCGGCCATGTTTTCCGCAGCCTGGCGGTGATAGGCCTCGGTGATTCGCACAAGACCCGCGGCCGCACCGGCAAAGGCCTTGCGGCGCTGGCTCACGCTCAGGCTGCGCCAGGCGTCGCGGTTGATCATGAACGGCCCGGCACCGCGATAGCCGCCGAGCGGCAGCCGGGTCACCGCCACCTTGTGCCCGGCAAGCGGCGGCTGGCCGAGCGCGGCGGCGATGTCGATCAAGGCCGTGACCTCACCCCGAACCAGGGCGGCGCGCGGGTCCTCTGCCGGCCCCGCCGCGGTGGCGCCCAATTGCTCCACCAGCCGGTCCCAGAGGCTGCCGGGGGTCGCAACGGTCTGGCCTTCCAGGCTGTTGGCCCGGGTCAGCGGCGCGGGCGCGATCAGGCGGTAGGGGGCAGCCCCATAGGTGCCGAGGAACACCAGCTTGCGCTGGGCGAAGTGCTGCTGGCAGGCGGCGCATTCCCGCATGACAAGCTCGCTGATGGCGGCGGCGGCGGCCAGGCTCTCGCCGCCGACCAGGAACAGCTCGCCCAGCATCGCCCAATAGGGGAATTCGTCCGGATAGCTGGCGAGCGGGATCAGCGCCATCCGGTGGGTGCCCAGCGAGAGCGCATCCAACGCGTCGCCCGTGCCGAGCCGCGGGCCGATCAGGCGCAATTGCAGGTCGATCTCCGGCTGGAGGGCAGCGGCCATCGGCGCCCAGCCTTCGGCAACGACCGGGTGGTCCGGCGCCAGCGGATAATGCGCCTGCCAGACCGTGGCCTCTGCCGCGGCGGCAGGACGCAGCGCCACGGCTATGGCGAGGCTCATTCCCAGAAGGACAAAACCCGAGAGAAGGAGGCGGTGCATGGTCCCGATTCCAGGTGGCCGACGGCCGGATGAAGGGCGCAAACTGTTGGTCATGCCTGGCAGCGGCAAGCCTCAGTCATTCATCAGCAGGTGGATGAGCGCCGAGGTGTCGTAGCGCCCGCCGCCGCGGGCCTGGACGGCGGAGTAGAATTGGTCCACCAGCGCCGTGACCGGCAGGCGGGCGCCGTTGCGGTTGGCTTCGGCCAGGCAGATGTTCAGGTCCTTGCGCATCCAATCCACCGCAAAGCCAAACTCGAACTCGCCCTCGATCATGGTGTTGCCGCGGTTCTCCATCTGCCAGCTTTGCGCAGCACCCTTCGAGATCACCTCCAGTACCTGGGCGACGTCCAGCCCGGCCTTCAGGCCGAAGTTCAGGCCTTCGCCCAGCGCCTGCACCAAACCGGCAATGCAAATCTGGTTCACCATCTTGGTAAGCTGGCCGCTGCCGGCCCCGCCCAGCAGGGTTACGGCGCGGCCATAGCAGTCCATCGCCGGCTTGACCCGGTCGAACGGTGCCCGGTCGCCCCCGCACATGACGGTGAGCACGCCGTTTTCCGCCCCCGCCTGGCCGCCGGAGACGGGCGCGTCGATGAAGTGCAGGCCCATGCCCTTCGCCGCGGCGTGCATCTCGCGCGCAACTTCGGCAGAGGCCGTGGTGTGGTCGACAAAGATGGCGTCCTTGCCCATGGCCTGAAAGGCGCCGTCCGCGCCGGTGCAGACCGCGCGGACATCGTCGTCGGCGCCGACGCAGGCAAAAACGATATCCTGGCCGGCGGCGGCTGCTTTCGGCGTCGCCGCGCTCTTGCCGCCATGCTGGGCGACCCACCGGTCGGCCTTGGCCTCGGTGCGGTTGTAGACGGTAACCGAATGGCCGCCGGCGGCGAGGTGGCCCGCCATCGGATAGCCCATCACGCCAAGGCCGAGGAATGCGACGTCTGCCATTGCGGGTAACTCCCTAACTCTCGGTTCGCTGCGCTTCTTCTTTCAGCGCCGGCAGGATCAGTTCCCGGTGCATGGTTTGCCACAGATCCTCGTCCGGAGTCAGCAGGCAGACATGCCCCCCTTCCGCCGGGCGGTAAGGCGTGCCGTCGCCCATGCGGGCAATGCCGCCGGCTTCCTGGTGCATCAGTATGCCGGCGGCGTGGTCCCAGGGTTTCATGCGGGTGTAGACGCCGAAATGCATGCGGCCCTTCAGGCGGGCCAGATACTCCTGGCCGACGCAGCGGGCATTGAACACATTGCCGAGCCGGCCGCGGCCCTTGCCCCAGATGCGCCGATAGGGCTCCGACAGGCGCACGAACCGGCCATAGATCGAGCCGTTCAGCGAGCGGTCCTCCCCCGGCCGGGCCACTTTCAGGCGGCGGTCGCCAAGGAACGCGCCGGCGCCGTGGGTGGCGATCGCCATGCGGTCGGAGAGCGGATCGTAGATCCAGCCGGCCACGGTCTCGCCCTTGATCACCAGCGCGACGATGACGGCGACGATGGGCAGGCCCTGGGCGAAGTTGCCGGTGCCGTCCAGCGGGTCGATTACCCAGACGGGGGCGTCGCCTTCCAGCACCGCCAGCACGCCCCGGTCGTCGTGCACCGCCTCCTCACCCACCACCAGCGAGCCGGGCAGCACCTGCACCAGAGCCTTGGCCAGAGCCGCCTCCATCGCCAGATCGACGGCGGTGACGAAGTCGCCGGGCGATTTCTCGCCGATTTCTTCAGACGTCAGCGTGATGAATTTCGGCACGAGTTCGCGCGCCGCTGTCTCGCGGATGATCTGGGCGACGCGTTCGGGATCGGGGATCATAAGGGAAAACCTATTGTGCCTGAAGGCCCCGTTCTAGCCTCGCCAGGTCCGCCGGGTCCAGCGCCACGGTCAGGTGGGCCGCCGTCTCCCGGTCCTCCCGTGCCAGCACCTGGCCGCGGCGATAAAGCCATGCCAGCGTCTTGCCATCGGCAAGGTCCACGTCCAGTTCCACCACCGTGCGCTGGGCGGCAAGCGCCCGGTCGATGGCGTTCATGAGCGTGTCGCAGCCCTCGCCGGTCAGCGCGGACGCCAGCACCCAGCGCTCGCCGTCCGGCCGCTCCTGCAGCAGGGCGAGCTCTTCCGGCGGGATCAGGTCGGCCTTGTTCAGCACCTCGATCATCGGCTTGGACGCGTCATCGGCCAGGCCCAGTTCTTCCAGAACCTGCTCCACATCGCGCTTTTGGGCGGCGGATTCAGGATCGGCGGCGTCGCGGACATGCAGCAGCAGGTCGGCCTCCGTCACCTCTTCCAGCGTCGCGCGGAAGGCCGCGACGAGCTGGGTCGGCAGGTCGGAGATAAAACCCACCGTGTCCGACAGGATCACCGTGCGCCCGCCCGGCAGCTTCACCGACCGCATGGTCGGGTCGAGCGTGGCGAACAGCATGTCCTGGGCCATGACGTCGGCCCGGGTCAGCCTGTTGAACAGCGTGGACTTGCCGGCGTTGGTGTAGCCGACCAGTGCCACCACCGGATAGGGCACTTTCTTGCGGCTGGAGCGGTGCAGGCCGCGGGTGCGCTGAACGCCGGCCAGTTCTTTCTTGAGGCGGACGATGCGGTCGTCGATCAGACGGCGGTCGATCTCGATCTGCCGCTCGCCGGGGCCACCCATGAAACCCGCACCGCCGCGCTGCCGCTCCAGATGGGTCCAGGAGCGGACGAGGCGGGTGCGCTGGTAGGTGAGCTGGGCCAGTTCCACCTGCAGCCGGCCTTCGGCCGTGCGGGCGCGGGCGCCGAAAATTTCCAGGATCAGGCCGGTGCGGTCGATCACCTTGGCTTCGACGGCGCGTTCCAGATTGCGCTGCTGGGCCGGCGAGAGCTGGGAATCGACGATGACGACGTCGATTTCCTCCATCTGGCAGACGGTCTTGATCTCATCCACCACCCCCGCACCCAACAGGGTCGCGGGCCGCACCTTTTTCACGCCCGCCACCATCGCATGGCGGACATCCAGGTCGATGGCGGCTGTCAGGCCCACCGCCTCTTCGAGGGCTGCGTCAGCAGGCCGCGAGGACGGTTGGCCGGCAATGTCCGGATGCACAACCAGCGCACGCTCCGGAACCGGCTCGCGGTTGTGGAAGCGCCCGCCATTGTCGGACTCGGTCAAGCGGAAGCCTCGTCTTCAACCGCATCTTCAACCGCGTCTTCCTCCGGCCCATCCCAGAGCATGACCGGTTGCGAGGGCATCACGGTCGAAATTGCGTGTTTGTAAACCAGTTGGGAATGGCCGTCGCGGCGCAATAAAATCGAGAAATTGTCAAACCAAGTGATCACGCCCTGCAGTTTGACGCCGTTCATGAGAAAGACGGTTACTGGCAGTTTGTTCTTACGAACATAGTTGAGGAACACGTCCTGGAGGTTTTGTTGTTTTTGGGCAGCCATTTCTATGCCCCTTTCTTTTTGTTCAGTGGAGGCGGCGTGGACAGTATCGGAGGACTGATTTCGGACAAGCGGCACCCGGCGTTCGCCGGATTGCGAATCCGCATGAAACCTAGGAACTGCTTAGGGATCCGGCAAGGGTCTGCTGCAAATGGCCCAGGGTGGCCACCTCCAGATCGGGCGCCAGGCCCGGCGGCATCGGTGCCGGGTTGGCGCTGGCGTGGCGGATGATGACGGCGGTGCAACCGGCGGCGCGGGCGGTCTTCAGGTCGGTGGCGGAATCGCCGATGAACCAGACATCCGGGCCGGCGGCGATGCCGGTATTCCGCAGCGCCAGATGCACCGGTGCGGGGTCCGGCTTGTCCCGCTCCGCATCGGTGGCGCCGACCATGGCGTGAAAACGCGGGTGCCAGCCCAGATGCGTTGCCTCCTTGCGCAGGTGGCGGCCGCTTTTGTTGGAGACAAGGCCGATGCTCAGCGGCCGGCAGGCATCCAGCAGGCCCTCCGCCCCGTCCAGAACGGTCAGCAGGTCCAAATGGCTGCGTTCGAAGCCCGCATAGAAAATGTCGCGCGCCTGTTGCCAGTCGTCGCCGAACAGCACGGGAAAACTGTCCCGCTGCGAGGCGCTGATCCGGTCCATCGCCTCCGCCCGGCTCCAGATGGGCTTGCCGAACGTGGCGAGTGCCTGGTTGAGGCCGGCGACGATGGCGTCCCAGTTGTCGACCAGGGTGCCGTCCCAGTCGAAAAGCAGGGCGCGAGGCTTGGGCAGCAGGGCGCTCACGACGGCATGGCTCCGGTGGCGGAAAAGGTGCGGTAGTGGCCGGAAAGCGCCAGCGTCCGGCCGCCCGGCTTGCCGTTGGCGACGCTGGCATCGTCGATGCGCACGATCGGATAGACGCCGGTGGTGGTCGACGTCAGGAACGCCTCGCGCGCGCTCTTGGCCTCCTCCAGGGTGAAGGGGCGCTCCTCGACGATGATGCCGACCGCCCTGGCCAGGGCGATGACGCGGTCGCGGGTGATGCCGCCCAGAATGGCGTTGGTGGCCGGGTGGGTGACCAGGCGACCGCCGCCATCGACGATAAAGGCGTTGGTGGAGCCGCCCTCGGTGACGACGCCGTCGCTCTCCCGCGTGAACCAGGCCTCGAAGGCGCCGGCCTCGCGGGCTTTCTGCTTGGCCAGGACGTTCGGCAGCAGCGCCACCGACTTCACGTCGCAGCGCTGCCAGCGGATTTCCGGCACGCTGAGGACGGCGGCGCCCGCCTGCACCTGCTCTTCCGACGGCGGCGGCTGGCGCCGGCAGGTCATGACCAGGCTGGGGCGGGACTGGCGCGGGAACGGCGCGTCGCGGCGGGCCTGGCCGCGGGTGAGCTGCAGGTAGAGAATGCCCTGGCGCACCCGGTTCTGCGCCATCATCTCCGCCATCACCCGGCGCATGGCGGTGCGGCCCATGGCGGCCGGCAGGCGCAGTGCCGCGATTGAGCGGTCCCACCGGTCCAGATGCGGAAGTTCGTCGACAAAACGGCCATTGTCGATCGCGATAACCTCGTAGACGCCGTCGGCAAACTGAAAGCCCCGGTCTTCCACCGAGACCCGGGCCTCGGAATGGCGGCGGTAGCGGCCGTTGACATAGGCAACCCGGCTCATGGGCCCTCTCTCAGAAATGTTCGATGCTGACGGCGAAGATGCGCTCGACCCGTTTGATAACCGATTCGACCGCAAACAGGATCACCCGGTCGGCCGGGCGGATGACCGTGTCGGGGCGGGGGATGATCACCTTGCCGTCGCGCACCACCGCGCCGACAACGGCGCCGTGCGGCAGCTTCGATTCCGAGAGCGGCTTGCCGACAATGCCGGAGGACTCCATGGCTTCGATATCGATGATCTCGCCGAATTTGTCGCCGATGGAATAGACGCCGCGCACCCGCCCGCGGCGGACATGTTGCAGGATGATCGAGGCGGTGATGGATCGGGGGTTGATGATGACGTCGATATCAAGTGGCTGCAGCAGCGTCGAATAGGCGGGGCGCGTCACCAGGGCGATGCCCTGCTTGGCGCCATAACGCTTGGCCAGCAGGGTGGAGAGGATGTTGGTTTCGTCGTGATCGGTCACCGCAATCACGGTGTCGGCGCGCTTGGCGTTGGCCTCTTCCAGCAGGTCCGGGTCCATGGCATCGCCGTTCAGCACCGTGGTGCGGGCCAGGCGCTGGGCGGCAGACTGGGCGCGCTCGGGGTCCCGTTCGATCAGCAGGGCGGAAATATCCCGGTCCTCCTGCTCGATAATGCGGGCCAGGCGCTGGCCGATATTGCCGCCGCCGACGATGATGACCCGGTGGCTTTCCGGCACCTCCTGCCCGACCGCGGCCATGGCGCGGGGAACGTGCAGGGTGTCGGCGACGAAATAGACCTCGTCGCGCGGAAACAGCTGGTCCTGGTCGCTGGGAACGAAGGAGCGGCCCGCGCGCACCACGCCC
>Ga0206129_10003479_pt1 | contig 18119 bp, 17 predicted proteins | sample Helgoland_Spring_8_FD_148616 | JGI IMG/M metagenome (GOLD analysis project Ga0206129, IMG submission 148616) | Pelagic subsurface seawater microbial communities from Kabeltonne, Helgoland, North Sea - Helgoland_Spring_Bloom_20160502_2 | ecosystem: Environmental > Aquatic > Marine > Epipelagic ...
ATTTGGGTTTTTTTGGGTTTTTATTGTCAACAACTGTCAACATTCTCCTAAATTATATTGATATAAAAATTAAAAAAGAACAAACGAATAAAAATTAATATGCTCTCAAATAATAATTATTTATTAGCAATTTAGACCATTTACATCTAATTCTGAAAACCCTTGAGATTTAGTTTTCATTTCATTTTAAGAAATTCCATTTTGGACATTTATAAATGTCCTTTTTCACTTTTTTGAAAAAAGAATTGGTAGAAAAACTAAATTTCAATGGTGATATCTTTTTTGTAAAGAATATATTAGATAAATTATATATCAGTGTATTTTAATTCAAATTCTTCTTTTGACATAACAGGAATATTTAATTCGTTTGCTTTGACTACTTTACTACTACTATCGTTTGGATTTTTTGCTAATACTAAATATGTATTTTTACTTACACTATTTGATATTTTTACAGAATATTCTTCTTCTAATTTTTTAATTAATGCGTCGTCTCTAAATCCAGTAAATACTACTTGTCTTTTATATAATTCATGATCACTATGAATAACTTTATCTTCACTTAACTCAATTGATGTATTTTTATTTGGTGATTTTATTTTAGATTCTTCTAATTTATATGATAATTTTGTTTCTTCCAAGAATTTCATAAATTTGGGTATATTTTTAACAAATAACTCTGATGTTTTTTGAGCCATACCTTTTATATCTTTAATTTTATCTATTTTTTCACTATCATCTACTTTATCTAATAAAACATTTGGATAATTTTCTAGTATTAATTTAATTTTTTCTCTAGCAATACTGTGTCCAAATATATTAGAAGCCGTCATTATTTTAGCAAGTGATGCTTTTTCTACACTTTCCTCAATACTTGAATATATTTTTGTTGCAAGGGTATGTTTAATACCATCTATGGATTCATAATCAGATACAGTCATTTCTAATATTTTCCCTATTGTATTATAATCAGCATTTGCTAATTTTTTAACAATACCTGGTCCTATACTAATAGCTTTTAATGTTTTAAAGAAGTATTCTATATTTTTTTTTTGAACAATATCATTAGAGTTTACATCTTTTAATAATATATCAACATGAGTATCATTCCATTCATATTCTACATCTGGAAATTTAGCTTCAGATGCCTGAGTTACAACATCTAATATATGAGGTATAACATCTCCACTTCTTATCAACTTAATCATAGCACCTATTCCTAATTTATTTTTTTCAACAAATCCAGCGTTAAACGCTGTTGCGTATTCAATCTTTGCACCTCCTAGGGTTACAGGTTCAATACGAATACGTGGTTTTAAATAACCATCTTTACTAGGATCCCATAATACATCTAATACTAATGCTTCTACAATTTGATCAGAAATAACCATTTTAAACGCAAAGCCATAATCTGGGTTTTTATTTTCACGTGGATAAATTTTATTATCAACAACAATAATACCATCTATTACATATTTATAACTATCACGCCAACTTAATAGTATTTGTGACAGTTCGTCATTTGTAAGTGAATCCTTATAATTATTAACCACGGTGTCTATGTGAAGTGAATTTAATTTTTCCATTTGTTCTTTAGGTTCAAGTTGTGGTTTAATTACTTCATATGCAACAAAATCAATATCGTGATATTTTGATTTTTCTACTTTCTTAGCATTTATAACACCTGCTACAAAATTACGCCCACTTGAAAACTTGCTAGCATATTTTTTATCAAATACTTCTTTTTGAATAATAAATTCGCCTCTTATTGTTATGTCTTTATCTTTTGGTAGCTTAAAATATGGTATTAAATCCGATATATCTTGACCAATTTCACCATCCCCGCGAGTATATAATTTTGGTTCATCGCCCTCGGTTGTATATAATCCGCTTATTCCGTCCAATTTTGCTGAGACCAAATATCCACTTTGATATTTTTTCATCCATTTATCTAGTGCATCAGTATCTGGTTTTATTTTATCCATAGATGCCATAAAATAGGGTAATTTTGCCTTTTGTTTTGTTACGGGTGCTCCGATTTGTGTCAATACTTCATTATCTGGATATTTATCTTGTAACTTTTGTTTAATTATATCATACACATTATCATCTACCTGACCTTCTCCGTTATAGTATATATCATTCAACTTTTTAACAAGATAAGATAATTCTTCTTCTGAAAACACATCTAATGTATCATATCCATCTTTATTAAATAAAGATAATAGTTGTTTATAATTTCTTTTTTTTGGTTTTATGTCGGATTTTTCCATTATACTTTTATTGGCTAGTTCAGCCTTTTTTTCATTCAATTTTTTAGATATTTTATTAAGAATATCCATATTTGATGGCTTAAATATAGGCGGTGTATCTGTTTTTAATATACTACTAGCGTCAACTTCTGAACTTGCTGTATAAAAATTGGATATAGATGGTGCAGATATTAAACCACATTCTTTAGAATCACAGTTTTTTTCTTCAGATTCTTTAGTTTCTTCATCTATTTCGGGTATTGTTTCTGTAATCTTAACAGTCTTTAGTTTTTCTATATTTTTTGTCATTTTATTTAAAGCAGATGTTTTTGGAGATATATCTTCCATTTCTATAACAGGAGATGTTTTTTTTATATTAACAACGGAAGAACCTTCTAATCTTTCTTCTGGTTTTTTAAATTGTAAACCTAAAAATGAAAATATATCTTCTTCTGAGTTAAAATCGCGTATAACCTTATCCCCTTTCTTTTTATTTTCATATTTATATATTCCATGTTCATTTAATGTATATCCTAACTTATTAGCATGGTGTCGCATTACTGTATTAAAACTTTTACTTCCCGTAAAATATAATAAAGCAAATGGATATTCTTCGGGAGAAGTATAGATAAAGTCTATTCTTCTTGGAATATCATCATCTAGTTTTGCAACGGTTAAACTCTTTTGTTTACCCTTGGAGAGAAATCCTAAAATTATATGTGTATCTTTTAAAATATCTAAAAACTTAGAAAAGATATATTGTGCATTATCAGGATGACTAATAATAACATCAATATCACCTGATGTTTTTAATTTTCTTCTATAACTTCCAGCAATTTCTAGTTGAGCTTTACTATCAATTGCATTTAATGTAGATTTTAATATTTCTTCGTATTTTACAATAATCTCTCTTGGTATTCTTTTTTGAATATCACTGTAATATTTTAATCCCAAATTTTGTGCATAAGTTAATTTGTCAGTATCTAAATATTTCGTAAGTTGAGAGACAGATTTAATATCTTGACTAACAAAATCGCGCGCTTTTGACGGACCAATGCCGTATACTTCAGTTAAAGCTAATAATGGATCATCTTTCGCTTTTTCAATATATGATAATTTTCCAGTAAGTTCAATTTCTTTTAACTTTCTAATTATATTTTCACCAAAATAGGGTTTTCCAACTAATTGTTTATAACTAGTAATATTATCCTTAGATATAATTATACTTTCTTCAGCGCGAGTGTAAGCAACTGATTGAAAATTTTCACCTCGTTGTTTACTAATAGATGCCATTTTTGATAATGTAGTTGAAAATAACCCGTTTAATCTTTTCGGTGAAGAATGTGGATTTTCTTGAGAATTCATACATAATAACTACAAATTTTATTTATGTTTGTTTATAATATAAAGTTATATTATGGAATCTGAATTATTTACTACATTAGTATGTAGATTTATAATAGGTGGTATCATATTATCTGGATCAACGTATTTAGCAAATCATAGTAATCCATTATTTGCAGGTATATTGGTTACAATTCCTTTAGAATTAGTATCATTATTTTTTATTAAAGAAAGTAAATTATATTCATACGCACGAAGTATATTAATCATGTCTATAGCTACTGTAATTCCTGTATTATTTTATAATATTATACATCCTTTGAGAGTATTACCATGTATGTTAGAAATAATATGTAGTTTTGCTGTATGGTTAATTGTAGGCATTTCGTTATTTTATTATATGCCAAAAACAATATATAATACAGAATAAATTATAATATGAAAATAAAATATTATAATTTACACCATTGTAGATCTAAAATTTTCGGGGTCTTCCTGGAATAAGGGTGATATTAAAAACAACTCTTTTATTTACAGGAATAACAGCGCGTTTACTTAACGCATTTCTAATAGAAATAGTTTTTCTACCGACACCTGATCCTAATGTATACTCATTTTCTAGTGTAGAATTATTAGTACCAAAAAACATTACTCTTTTGCTCATTCTATATTTAATGGATAAAATTATAATTACACTTTTATAAATTCATCCAATAATTCAATACTATTAATTAATATTTTATTTAATATATTATTGGATTCGTGTATATTATAGTAGAGGTGTTTATTCTTTCTTGAACTTAAATAACAATAATAACATACGTTAACAAAAAATATATGTGATTTAATATAGTGTATATATTTGAAAGGTAATAGTGAATATTTTATCTCTAAATGAACTTTTGGCGAATTATTACAACAAATACATTTATTTGTATATTTATTTAATGTATGATGATTAAACATATAATACATAAATAATATAAAATTTATATCATAGTAGGTCCTTTTAGTTCTTTAACTCCCGTGTTATATAATTCAATCGTTACGTGTTCTTTTGGTATTGATTTTATGATACCGTCTTGAAATTCAATAAACGTTGGTTCTCTACCATTTAGATTTGAAAAATCTCTAATAAATGATGATGCCAATAAATCTCGCTTTTTGTTAGTTTCAATCATTTGAAAATTTATACTATTATCTTCTACAACATCCACTGCAGGATCAAATTTAAAACGTGATTCTTCAGTAGATACTAGTTCATCGCATATTTCAGGTTTATGTATTTTATCAAATGCTTGTTTCATTTTTTCTATTTTTTCTTTTTCAGTCAACTTTTTCTTTCTAATAGTACTATTACTTGATGTAGATCCAGGGGTGTCATTTTCACCGACTTCTTGTATCATATATTCAACTTTATCTTCTTGTTCGCAACATACATAGCCATTGCAACATAACATTTTACACTTAGCATTCCAACTTTTACTGCGTTTTTTACCACTAAATGTTTCTTTAAAATTGTTAATCGTAAATGGAGGAATTATAGGACTAATTTCCATTAAACGATCAAATTCATTTTTACAATGTTTTAATAATACACTAGGAGGATTACGTTCGTGCGGACTTTTAGCCATTTCTACTTTTATATCTCTGTAAAACTTACCCCATAATAATGAACTTACTCTATGACCTTCATTTAATTCACTAATTTTCAAAAATTGTTGAATTGTTGTTAATATCGCTGCAATAATATTACAAGTACCAATTGCTACTTGTACCATAGCTTTCATATTATCAGCAAAACGATCTTGTGCAAAATTTGCAGTACCTGTAATGGTAGATATACAAATAACAGGTATAGTAAACCATGTATTATAACTCTTATAATCCATATGAGCGCTATTATGCAACCATCTATAACACATAGCCTTATCTGCCCATTCTATGAAAATTTTTTCGTGATGATGGGTCCATGTTTCTTTAATTGCCAATGGTTTTTTTTTTACTGAATGTGTATCACCACCGTCCTGTGATGTTGAACTAGTTTCATCTAAAACATCCATATATAATATGTTATATATTATTTTAAACACTTTTTAATACATTATTAATATTCTAAACACATTTTTTAATATTTTATATATATATATATACATATATACATGAGTGACAATTATTGGAAAGAATCAAGAATACATTTTAGTAACATATTTGATACAATAAACGATGTGTATAAAATTTCAAATAGTATAACAAGATATATTGAAAATTTGGATAAGATGTATAAAAATTTATTAAATTACAAAACAAATGACAAAAATTTATTATATTTTGGATTAAATACGTTTTATTTTCAAATACGGTTTTTACAATCACAATATGAAGATAGTAAACGACAGTTTGTATTTTTATTAAATCATTTCTACGCTGATTATTATAAACTATATAAATTAATTAAATATCACGTTGAATCAGGATCGGATGAAAAATTAAAAATAAAGATAGATTTAGAACTAACTTTTCCAATATATGATGATTTATCCCCTTATACACAATATAAGGAGAGTGACATAGTTGCATTGCACGAGTATATTATAAATATACTAGAAACCATAGACAATGAAAATGTTGAATTTGCAAAAACGAATTCTATAAACGATTTACAAAATAATCATCAAAATGGTATTCCCATTGCTAATTTTATTCATGGATTAAGTCACGAACAATCTATTATGGAAGAATATATAAATTTATATAAACATTATTTAGATTTTTTTAAGAATTTTTATAATGATGAATGTATGACATATAAACATAAATTAGAAACATTATTTGAAAATATTAAAGATCATGCACCATTAGATAATAATCCATTGCTAAAAAAAATATGTAAAACAGATAATTGTTCACAGGGTATATATTTAAATACTGTTTTTTGTGAACTTCATTATAAATTAAATAAAAAATCAACCAATGATAATATAAATATTAAAGAACGCGTAACTATTGAATTAAATGAAACGAAACCAGAAGCAACTGGTGAATTAAATGAAACGAAATCAGAAGCAACTGGTGAATTAAATGAAACGAAATCAGAAGCAACTATTGAATTAAAAGTAAAGGATATAACAAATGCAATTGAATTAAAGGAAAAGGAAGCATCAATTGAATTAAAGGAAAAGACAGCATCAATTGAATTAAAGGAAAAGACAGCAGCAATTGAATTAAAGGAAAAGGAGGCAGCAATTGAATTAAAGGAAAAGGAGGCAGCAATTGAATTAAAGGAAAAGGAGGCAGCAATTGAATTAAAGGAAAAGACAGCAAAAGATAAAGCAGCAAAAGATAAAGCAGCCAAAAAAAAGTAAAAAAGATAAATATTGAATAGATCTCTATACGATTACATCTATATTCAATACTATACCTCATATGTTGTCAATCATCAATAATATTTGACAACACATATATTATTGGAGTTTTTTATTTGCACTCTCGCATAATAAAAATTATAACCCCCAGAACTAAGGAGGGTTCCTCTTATTACTAATAATAAATTCTTTAAATAAGTTTATACTAAATATGCATATTCATAACTATCAATATGAGATTTACAAATAATACATTCTTTAATATCTGTAGAACCAGAACATTTATCACATATGACAATATGATTACATGGTTTAAATAATACATTTCTATTATTATCAAAACATATAACACAATATACGGTATCATTCTTTTTAGAGTTTGTATCGGCTAATAATTGTTTATAACTAATAATTTGATATTTTAATTGTTTTAGTAAATCATCAAGTCGTGTAATTTTATCTCTGAAATATTTATTTTCTTCTGTTAAAAAATCAATAGATCTATGTAAACGAATATTCATAGTAGAGCCAAAATCAGGCAATTGAGTTAGTTCATCCGTATATCCATTATCTAGTTCATTGTCTATATTATCTTCATACTCGGGTGCACTTGGAATATTATCATTATTATCATTATTATCGTTCATAAAATAATATATACATTTATTTTTATATTATTAATAAAAAAATATATATAAATAATTGATTCGTTATTATAATATAATGGATAATATGGATAATATTGACAAAGTAGTTGATAGATTAACAGATCTGGATGAAAAATTAGAAGAATTGAAAAATGAAAAAAAATTATTAGACGAAGAGGTAAAAACATTAGAAGAAGGCTTAATTATATATTGTCAGGAACATCAACAATCAATAGAGTCTGTAACACAAGGAAAGTATAATGTAAAACGATCAACTGGTCGTAGATTGAAAAAGAAATAAAGTTTATTTTTAAATTAATTATTAATTTATTTAAAAATAGTTATAATATATGTATTATTGTGTATTTGAAAGTAGTTATGGTTATAATAGTAGTGTTAGACTTGGTAAAATATATGAATTATCTCTTATAGATACTAAAAGATATTTACTAGAAGTACATCCAGATTTAATAGAGTTGTCTTCTATTTTTCGTAAATTTTCAAAGTATGTAAAATATCATTTAAAATTAATGAGAGCAATAAAACGATTTAGAATACATCATTTATTTTTAATAGAAAATGGACAAGCAACATGGAGACAACTTTTATTTTATGATTTGTAAATAATATTGATTTATATGTGTTAAAGTATTCAATCGTATAATTAGCGCAGATTCAATCGTGATATCCATAATTTATCTTCAATGTATATGTTATCAATACCAAATCCTATATATTTTCTAATCATTTTTTTAACATCAGTTAAATTATATCTGGATAATACTGTATTTATAATTTTATCTATTAAAATACTAAATAGAATCGCCCGCCTTGTTGCGTTTATTTTAAATGTCATTGTATAATCATATGGTGATGGAATATATTTTAAATAATTTTTATTTATTACAAGTAAGAGTTTCTTTTTTTCGCGTTTTTTGAAAAATATAGTATTATAAGTACTACTATTAAAATTTATTACAATATCAGAATTCGCCATATTTTTTTAGATACGATATTTAATACTATTTGATATTAGTAATATATATTCAATTTTTTATTCTAAAATATGTTTATCTAATTCGGGTATTGTATTTTCATCATATTTTGTAAAACAATTAACATGGGTAATAGTTAAACTAATTTTTGTTTTGGGATTTATTTCTTTATTATAATCGCGTACTCGCAACGTATAAGACATATGTACATTATACGTGTCTATTTTACAGATAATAACATTTAAAAATAATCCATGATAGCCAGTAATATAATACTCAATATGTATATTGTTATTTTTATATATCATATTTGCCATGATTTGCAATAAACGAAATTTAATATCTAAATATTGATTTTTTCTATCTTTTTTATTTTCTCTTAGACATATATTTGATAAATTATCTAATTCTATTTTATTAAAAGGAATCGTAAGTTCTGTATTCTTATTTTTAAAATGTATAAACTTTAATAAATAGTGACATACACAATCAGATAGACGTCTTATAGGTGATGTAAAATGACAATATTCAGGCATACCAACTAAGTCATGTGATTGAATCGTAGAAATATAATCGGCTTTTATTCCATTCGTTATTATTTCTCGCAACATTTCATCACTTGAAATATCACTTTTTACACTATCAAGCCATTCTTTTGCTACACATGTTCTAAAAATACCAGTATTTAAATGAATTTTTAAATATTCTCCAATAAATGAATTGGCGAAAATAGCAAACTCGGCTATCATCTGCTTCATTCGTTTCTCTTCTGTCACATCTTCGTATAAATAAATATTATTTTCTTCGTATTTTATGTATGCCGTAGATAATTCACTTAGTATTGTTCCTTTCGTTTTTTGTTTGCGTAAATTAAATAAAGTATTACTAATATGTAAGCCATTTTTTAAAACATCATTTGTATTTAATTGCATGCTTGCATCTTTATATGTAAACGAGTTTTGTTTTTTAATATTAATTATACCAAATACTAATTTTATTTTATGAATTGGTTCATATGTTTCTTTATTTATTTCAGTTATAATACTTATAGTATATTTATGTTTATCTTCATCAAATGTCATTAAACTTGCTAATTCTAAAATTTCATTAGGTATCATGTGAATAGGAGGTCTATTTGATAAATATTTTGTAGTTCCTCTAATTGTTATATCATTCCATACCGACGATTTTAATGGAATAAAATGAGTAGGGTCGGCAATATGGATAGCTAGATATAATTTATTATTTTCTTCATATATACTGAACGCATCATCTGCATCTTTACATCCTTCTGGATCTATACTATATACATTTTGTGTAAAAATATATCTGTCACTGTCCAATATAGAATAAAGATGCGTAGCAGAAGAATCATCTTTTAATAATAAATTATCTTCTATAATATTTCTTTTGTTTCCATACACGGGTTCAATATATTTTGTATAGTTATTTTCATATAAACTATTATCCATTTTATATGAAATTATATTTTAATATATAAATATTCAATTTTATAATTTAATCAATTTCTTCTATATTTGGTTCTTCTGTTTTACTTTTTGTAAAATTAGGAGACATATCAGGAGATACACCTGAACTTTGTTGTGATTCTCCTTGAGGCATAGTCGCTGTCATAAATTCTTTTGCAAACTCTTCTAATTCGTTTTTCTTGGCATCAAATTCTTCTGCACTTGCAGATTCGTTGCTATATAACCATTGTTGAAATTCATCTACTTTGGATTTTGCTTGATCTAATTTATCTTCAGGCAATGCTTGTTTTATTTCATCTTTATCCAATGTAGATTTTAAATGATATATCATATTTTCAAAATTATTTTTAGAGTCTACTTTTTTTCTCATTAAATCGTCTTGTTCTTTAAAACTATCTGCTTCATCAACCATGCGCTGAATATCATCATCGCTTAATCGTCCTTTATCATTTGTAATAGTAATCTTGTGTTCTTTTCCTGTACTTTTTTCACAAGCAGATACATTTAATATACCATTCGCGTCTACATCATATGTTACTTCAATTTGTGGAATTCCACGAGGCATTGGAGGTATTCCATCTAATAAAAATTCTCCTAGTTTATTATTGTCTTTTGTAAATCCTCGCTCACCTTCAAATACTTGAATATTACAACCAGGTTGATTATCGGCATAAGTACTAAATGTTTGAGATTTTTTACACGGTACTGTAGTATTACGTGGAATAATATTAGTCATTACACCCCCCGCAGTTTCAATACCTAATGATAGCGGAATTACATCCAGCAAAAGTAAATCCGCCACTTTTTCATCTCTTACGCCCGATAAAATTGCTCCTTGTACTGCGGCACCATATGCTACTGCTTCGTCTGGATTAATATTTTTACATAGTTGTTTTCCATTAAAATACTCACTTAATTGTGTTTGAATTTTTGGAATACGAGTAGATCCACCAACTAATACAATTTCGTCAATTTGCGATTTGCTTAATTTAGCATCACGTAACACTTTTTCTACAGGGTCAAATGTTTTCCTAAATAAATCAGAACACATATCTTCAAACCGAGCACGTGTAATAGTTCCATTATAATCAATACCTTCATATAATGCATCAACTTCTACAGAAGCAACTGTAGAGGAAGAAAGTGTTTTTTTAGCGGTTTCTGCGGCAATATGGAGACGACGGGTAGTTTTTACATTTTTTTCAACAGTATTGATATCCAATTTATTTTTTTTGCAAAAATCGTGTAACAGATATTGAACTAACCTACGATCAAAATCTTCGCCTCCCAAATGAGTATCACCTGCTGTAGATTTAACTTCAAATACTCCATCATCAATTGACAATACAGTAACATCAAATGTACCTCCACCAAGATCATAAATTAAAACAAAGCGTTCACCACTTTTATTTTTCTCTAAACCATATGCAATTGCTGCAGCAGTTGGTTCATTAATAATACGTAGCACATTCAGTCCAGAAATTACACCAGCATCTTTTGTAGCCTGACGTTGTGAATCATTAAAATATGCGGGAACAGTAATTACCGCATCTGTAACCGTTTCTCCTAAAAATGCTTCTGCAATTTCTTTCATTTTTACTAAAATCATTGCTGAAATTTCTTCAGGTTGAAAACGTTTCAATTCGTTTTTATATGTTAATTCAATTACAGGATTTCCATTTTTATTTTCCAATACTTTATAAGGTAAATGAGGCAATTCTTGTTGAACTTCGACATCTTTAAATTTACGCCCAATTAAACGTTTTGCGTCAAATACTGTATTTTTTACATTTTGTACAGACTGAGATTTTGCAGCAGCACCAATATGTCTTTCGTCGCCAGCGAATGAAACATAAGACGGAGTAGTTCTACTTCCTTGATCATTTGCAATAATCTCAGCATTATTATTTTGCCAAACGCTTACGCAGCTGTACGTTGTACCTAAATCAATACCAATACATACCATATAAAATATATATATGGTATATCTTTAAATTTTTTAATTAACTATTTATTTATCTTAATGTAGAAATACACATACTATATAAAGTTCTATGAGTAAAATACGCAATCGCCGTACCAACAACATTTGTAAAAAATAATCCATTAATTTTACTGTCTTTTTTCTTGTTATTAAACATGTATGCTATCATACCAAGTATACTTAATATTAAATAAATGAATGTTACTATCATCAATATATAAAAAATATTACAAAAATCAGAATCTAGAGGTCCAAAAACAGTATCATATATTGACATATTATATATATTTGACATATTATAATATATGTATATATAAAATTTAAAATGAATATCATATAATTTTTATCATGGATTTTATATATAATTATTATTTTATTAATAATGATTAAAATAAAACCATCATATGTATCGTTATCTATATTTTTTATTTATGTTTATTATTCAACATACAAGTATCCTGATTTATGCGAATGTGTTATATTTTACAAAATACCTAGTATAATACAGTATAGTTTAATTGTAATATATAGTATATTATGTAGTTTTGTATATTATATTATTTATTATTTATACAATAAATATAATATAAGATTACCAATATATATATTAGTTCCATTATTTTATTTTTTTCAATTATATATTGGTCATATTATCTATGGATGTAAAGAAACATTTTTCTTAGAATTATATAATGAAGATGGCGAATTTAATAATAATATTAATTAAATATTTTGTATAATTTGAAATGTTATACAAAATATATGAAACGTATATTTTTATTTCAGAAAAATCATTTACCAGAAGACGGATGGTTACAAGGATGTGTAATTTGTAGTGAAATAACTGGTAATTATAAACATGTTAAAAAATATAAATTACCTCTTAATTTATTATGTTGTAGAAACTTGCGCAATAAGGAAATATATGGGTATATATGTAAAAATTGCGTTAAATTTCGTAAGAAAAAATTTTATAATTCATGTATTTCTTCATTAAATTCTTATTTTTAATTTACTAATTTCATATTAATGTTATTGGCTTTTTCAAACTTCGCGATTTTGTCACTTGTTATATAATTTGTAGCAAATGTAGTTGGTTTATTTACATATTCTGGATCGTCTATATTTTCACTATAAGAGTCATATGCAGGACCTTTTAATAAATAAATATTATCAATATTTTCCACATTATTAACTGAATCTTTAAATTCAACTTTTGAAAAATCAATAGTATAATTTTCTATTTGATTATTATTGCTATCATAAAATAATAAACTAGTAGTATTTATATTTCCATTCATGTATACTGTGCCATTATTATTCACGGATGATTTGAAGACATCATTTATATTTAATCCAGATTCTATAAATATGTGTTGAATATTGTTATATACTATTGGTTTTTCTAATTTGATTTCTAGATATTGTTTTTCATTATCTAATACTTCATATTGTTTTACATCATAACTAGTATAATAGGCTCCATACTTGAACACTGTGTACGGTTCTTCATTATATCCAGATATATATGATTTACTATCAGATGACATATCATTATTGACAATATCATTTTTATGTAATATTATTTGTTTTAGTTTATTTGTTAAATCTTGTATAGTATTCGTTAAATTTTGTATTAATGTCTGTATGACATCTTTTTTCAATTCATTTTTTTCCTTTGCTAGATCAGATTGTGCATTTTTTAAGTCAGACTGTGCTTTTTCTAACTCAGTTTGTGCATTTTCTATAGATGATCCTCCTGTTCCTTTAATAATAACATTATTGTTATTTCTAACAATATTGTCATTATTGTTCCAAATAAATATTTTTTTAACAACCCATGATGGTTTATTCATAACAATATATTGATTATCATTCGTTTGAATACGTATTTTACTAATTAAAACATTACCACTCAATGATTCAACTTTGTTATATTCTAAGGGTGTAACAAATTTTAAAGTAACTGATTCACTATCATTTTTTAAAGTAACTGATTCACTATCATTTTTTAAAGTAACTGATTCACTATCATTTTTTAAAGTAACTGATTCACTATCATGTTTTAAATTAATCCCATTTGAAATAGATTCATCAACGCTAGAGTAATATGGGTATAATAGTATATATTTTCCAGTTAATTCAGTAGAATTTTCTTCAATTAATAATTCACCGTTTTTATCATAATAAAAATAGGAGACACTTTTAGTACCATATGCAAATACTAAACGTATATCTACTATATATTTATAATATTTTTGATATTCATTCATTATTTTTTTAGCTTCTTTTTGTTGTTCTTCATATGAATTAGCACTTATATATTTCCAGTCATGTAATAGACTATAGGCAACATTAGTAGATTGTAATTCTTCAAATGTCATATCATTTAATGAAAAAAATGGTATTAAATTTATATTATTCTCAATAGAATTAGTGATATTTGGTATTTTTGCCCATGTTTCAAATGATAAATTTTCTAATTCACCGGAGGTATGTTGTTTTATTTGTTCTTTTAAGTTAAATATAAATATATCATTAGGCTTAACTATATATTCTTCTTTTATAGTGGTTGTTGTTTCATCCGACGTTAAATGATATATGTTATAAATAAAATTATTAGGTAGAGACGTGGGTGTTAAAGTTATGTTATGGGTTAAGTTAGATATTATATAATTTGTATTATAATATAGTGTATCATTTTCGGTTAATGAATCTATTAAATCTTCATCTTTTATTGGGTTTGCTGCGACTGATAAACTACTATTAATTAAATCGTGTATTTTAGGGGTTACATATTTTAAATATTGTCGTTTATCATAATTGGATGAATAATAACTAATAGTATTATTAAAAAAATTATAGGTTGATGGTGTTTTTTCTTTAATATTTAATACAAATATTAATCCTTTGGATAAATTTATTTGTGTTTCATTTTGTGTTTGTTTTACATAACTAGTTGTATTTTTTATAAATTTATTTGTTATATTATAGAATGCGTATTCATAGATAAAATTATCATCATTATTTAAGTTAAATATAAACGGATAGTTAAATGCATCACCAAAGTAATGAAAACTATAAAAACTATTTGTTTTTAATATTTCTGACAAGTCGTCTATTAAAACTTCATCGCTATTTTCATTAAAAAATTTAAACTTTAATACACCGTCTACAACATTATCGTATATATTATATTTCTTAATTACTTTATTTAAATATTCATCTGTATTTGTTAAATATTCAGTATTTGTAGCAATATTTGCTAATTGACTTATAGTTTGTGCATTACTATTATTAAAAAAATTAGACATTGCTGTATCAAAAGAATAAGTGGTCACTTCTCGTTTATTGTTCATGAAATGCATTTTATATATTATATAAATATATAATATTTATAATTAATATTTTTTAGTATTTATTTCGGTTTCTGTATCGGTTTCTGTATTTAAAACTGGTTTAATTAATGTTATACTAATCCATGATCCCACAATAGTGAAAATTAATCTTCTTTAATATTTATTTCGGTTTCTGTATCGGTTTGCATTTCGGTGTTTAATGTTGGTTTATTTTCTAAGATTTCTTGCTTATTTAGTGTTATATTAATCCATGATCCTACAATAGTCCAAATAGCCATAAATTTAATTACAGAATTTTGCATAATCCATACAAGTCCAGTACAATAAGGCGTAGATGCCATAATCGGCGACAATAAAAATCCCCAAACACCAGTAGGGGCACAATGCATTGTATATAAATGTGCTGAAATATAATGAAGTATTATCCATACAAAATACATACCTACTGGCGTTGAAAAGTAAGTTACTACTGTATTAAACCTAATACTGATTATTTTATCTTGAATATTTTTAAGGAAGTTCATTTTTATGATTTATAGTATATTAAGGTAATAATTCAATTTTTTATTATATTTACATAATATTTTTTTAATATTAAAAAATCTATACGTTTATTATAAATGCCAAAAAATAATGTTACATTTAATATAACTGAAACGGAATCTCACGAGTCACGCGATTTTGACGGAGTATTTGACAATTTTGCACCACCACCACCGTCATCATACGATACTATGTCGTTCTCACAACCAGTTTTTGAAGAAGAAGCACCATCCCATAGCGATTCAACACCATCCCATAGCGATTCAACACCAATATCATATTTACCTATTTTTGAAGAACCGCCTGTAGATACGGGATCATCGTCGGGATATATGGGAGCTATGGGACCATCATCTGGAGATACGGGAGGACCATTTGAAGAATTTATACCATTTGAAGATATGGGAGCTATGGGACCATCATCTGGAGATACGGGAGGACCATTTGAAGAATTTATACCATCTGAAGATATGGGAGAACCGTCATCTGGAGCGGGCACTGCAGGTTATACGGCTCATGAGATTGATTATCCTGCGCTTGATGAGAATGGTGAATTGATACCATCTGAAGATATGGGAGAACCGTCATCTGGAGCGGGCACTGCAGGTTATACGGCTCATGAGATTGATTATCCTGCGCTTGATGAGAATGGTGAATTGATACCATCTGAATATACGGAAGATTTGCAACCAGGACCATCATTTGGAGATTACTGGTCTTCAGAATTATTTTTAGGAACAAAACCAGAAATAAAAGCAAAAATAGAAGCAGACAATAATTCAAAAAATCAAGTACTATATTATGCTTGGCATTTAGCAGATGACGGAAAAGCCTATCCAACTGAATCCGAAGCAAATGATGCAAATAACACCTATTATGGTGAAAATTATCAACAAATATTAGAGGATTATCGTAAAAAAGAAAAAATTGTATCTACTACGAAAACAGACGCTCAATCTATTTCTCCAGAGGATATTGCAACATATGGAATAGATGCAATAGGATTTTCTCCTGATGCATTGAGTGTATTCAGTAAAGACCAAATTGCTAGATTTGATCCTGATGCAATGAGTGGTTTGAATGTAGAACAATTCACTGCAATTAATAAAGAGGCAATTGCTGGAGTTACTAAAGACCATGTAGCAGCATTAAATCTTAATGTCATTGGTGGTCTGGACTCTGACAAGGTGAGTGCTCTGTCTGCTGACGCTATGAGTGGTATGGATGCTGACAAGATTAGTGCTATGTCTGCGGACGCTATGAGTGGTATGGATGCTGACAAGATTAGTGCTCTGCCTGCTGACGCTATGAGTGGTATGGATGCTGACAAGATTAGTGCTCTGCCTGCTGACGCTATGAGTGGTATGGATGCTTACAAGTTGAGTGCTCTGCGTGCTAGCGCTATGGGTGGTATGGATGCTTACAAGTTGAGTTTTATGCCTGCTGACGCTATGGGTGGTATGGATGCTTTCAAGGTGGGTTTTATGCCTGCTGACGCTATGAGTGGTATGGATGCTTTCAAGATGAGATTTATGCCTGCTGACGCTATGAGTGGTATGGATGCTTTCAAGTTGAGTGCTCTGTCTGCTGACGCTATGGGTGGTATGGATGCTATCAAATTGAGTGCTCTGCCTGCGGACGCTATGAGTGGTATGGATGCTATCAAGTTGAGTGCTCTGCCTGCTGACGCTATGAGTGGTATGGATGCTGACAAGATTAGTGCTATGCCTGCGGACGCTATGAGTGGTATGGATGCTGACAAGATTAGTGCTATGTCTGTGGACGCTATAAGTGGTATTACATCAGACCAAGCAATGGAACTCTCTGCAGATGCAGTTGAGAATATATCTACAGACAAGGTGAGTGCTCTCAACACTTCATCTTTAGTAACAGCTGCTGTAATAACTGTATTAAATAATGTAAAGAATAACCAACTACAAGACTGGGGAAATCAATTAATAAATTTAAGTACCGGTCTTATTAGCGCATTAACAAACACTACAAAATATTCATTAAGCACTACAAAATTATTAAACGGTGTCATAGATTATCAAAAGGTTGCTGCTGAAAAGGCTGCTGAAAAGGCTGCTGCTGCTAAAAAGGCTGCGGACGAGAAGGCTGCTGCGGATCAGAAGGCTGC
>Ga0206129_10003493_pt1 | contig 18070 bp, 14 predicted proteins | sample Helgoland_Spring_8_FD_148616 | JGI IMG/M metagenome (GOLD analysis project Ga0206129, IMG submission 148616) | Pelagic subsurface seawater microbial communities from Kabeltonne, Helgoland, North Sea - Helgoland_Spring_Bloom_20160502_2 | ecosystem: Environmental > Aquatic > Marine > Epipelagic ...
TGGCGCAACAGATGTGATTGTTGCTTTTAGAAATACCTATGAAGGTGGCCCTGATGAAAGAACGTTAGAGGGGATGATTGCTGAAATAAACTGGTATGCAGAGGAAGTAATCAATAAATCAACCTAATGGTCGGGATGGCCGGATTTGAACCGACGACCACCTCACCCCCAGCGAGGTGCGCTACCAGGCTGCGCTACATCCCGAAAAAAGAAAACATATAATATACATTTTTCAACATTTAAGTATAATATGTGTCTTAGATGGTTAATTAACTGTTTGTTATGTGTTTTTTTTTATTACAAAAAAAATTATAAAATAAATTGCTTTTTAACAATATTTAACAGAGAATACGTTTTAACAACTTAGGAGCATGGTATTATGGCCAAATTAAAAAATAAATTTAAATACTTACTTACTCTTGTAGTACCTTTTTTTGGTACAGCTGTAATGGCGCAAGATAGTGAAGAACCAAAAAGTGGTGGCTCGTCTGCTGAAGCAGAGGGTTCACTTAGCGCTGGTGCTATAGCCGCAGCCGTTGCTGCTGCTGCTGCAATTGCTGCTGCATCAGATGATGATAGTCCTGCACCGACTCCTGCACCGACTCCTGCACCGACTCCTGCACCGACTCCTGCACCGACTCCTGCACCGACTCCTGCACCGACTCCTGCACCTACAGTCATTGAGGAATATGAAGTTAGCACATCTCCAATAATGGAAACATATACAGAGAACCAAACTTCAACTAGAACTACTACTAGTACTTCAACAGCAACTGTAACTCAAACAGCTACAGTCACTGATGCGAATGATGTAGAAAGTGAAGTTGAGGTAGAAGTAGAAATAGAGCTTTCTGAGGTTGTTGACGAAACTGTGACTACTCCTGTTGAAGTTTCCGTTCAAACCGGAGTTGCTACTCAAACTGCTACAAGAACGAAGTAACAGTAATTTATTTGGCTTTAAAAGGCTCTTCATTAGAAGAGCCTTTTTTTTTGGGCTTAATATTTGTAATAAAACCTTAGTTTTACATCTTTAAGAAATGGATGCAGAGATTGGATTGTTTCTGTAGCAAGGCTTTTGGGGCCATTTTTAACAGAAATCTTGGCATCCCAGCCAATATCGTCAGACTCTAAGTCCATAACAATTTGTTCTTCAGATTGCAGCAATCCAACAATAGCAACTTGTAATTCATATAGACGAGGGTTATCAAAGTCATATATCAATCTGCCTCTACTTTGCTCTAATATGCTATCAATACTTTCAATTGGGTTTTTGAGCACAAAGTTATGTTCAAGACCATTAGTTTCAATAATTATTCCTTTATAGGTCTTAAAGGTCACATTGTCTCGCCCAACCCAAGTGAAGATGTTGTGCTTTATAGAGCTAAGAACTAGAGTTGCGTCCTGTTGACCGAGCTCAACCGTAATAAAGGAAAACTGTTGATTTTTTATATAGTCTTCGCTTGGGCTATAAGGCTTAAAACTATTCAATATCCTTTGAGGTGTTTCAACCCATAGAGGGAAATAATAGCTATTACAACTTGCTAGAAAGGCTAGGGGAATAATTATTTTTAATTTATTCATATACATTCTTCCATGCATGAGTAATTGACCAGCTACTTCCTTGATCTGTGACACCCCATAATGGAAGGCCGTGTGTAACCTGAGCTGCACCATCTCGTGTTACAGGTCTTATGCCCCACGAGAATGATCTTTTGAGGTATGAGGTGGAGAAGAAGTCTATCGGTATTATAAAGAAGACACCCTTATCAAATGCGCCCTCCCCAAACTCTTCTTTGCTTATATCAGTTCTTGAAAAGAAAGCTCCAACAGACATTCCTGTTTCGAATCTCCTAGAAATGTCCAATGTATAGCCTGAATCTCCAGCTAAATATTTGCCGCCTTTCAACCTAATTAATACTCCGCTATTTGGCTCTGTAAAGTAAAAAGTTACATGTCCAGTTGATGTCTCATAATCTCTAAATGTTAAATTTTGTTTATAATCCCTTTGCCTAACCCTCCAGGCTTCAAAACCAACCCCATAATTTTTTTCAAATGGCCTATATAAAAACTCTCCACCATAACCTCCAAACATTCTCTCAAAGATTCCAGCGCTAAATTTTGTGTAAATATTCTTGTATGGATTTGCAAAAGAATTGAATTGCAGTCTATCGATTGTAAATTTATCTCCTTCTTGTAAGTAATCAACTATGTCAGTTCGCACATGGGGAATTATGCTATCTGAAGCAAGAGTGATCTCATCAAAGTCTCCAAGTACCCCATAGCTAAATTTTCCCAATAAAGAAAGATCTTTGTTTATCATTAATTCAGAATCCATCGCTAGCCTTAATGTTCCAAAGAAGAAGCCGTCTGGTCCACCAATTTGAGCTTGCAAATCAGGCTCAATGTTATAGTGAAAAGCGGGATATTCTGCTATCGGCTGATAGATAAAATCATCCTTATTGAGCGTATAGCCCTCAATCAATGAATCTTTTAAGAAAAGCTCGGGGGTTTTTCTGCTCAAACTATTTTTAAAGTTTTGTCTAGATATTGATATAGAATTTAAGCCCATCTCTCCATTGAGATTTGTAACTTTGAAGCGATCAATGGAATCTGGGGCTACTTCATCTAACGTTCTAAGAATTCTTGTGGCCGCAATTCCATAATTAGTAAATTTATTTTGTTGATATGCAACATGAAATTCACCTTTATCAATATTTGCATATTTCAAAGTAAAGTTTCTATCTTGCAAATTAGTTAATGCAGCTCTGTAAGTAAATAAATCAGATTTAGCGGTTACTCGTCTAACTACATCACTATTCTTAACTGGTATGTGGCGGTCTAATTTTCTTCTTGCATTTTCTTGCTTGCCTGCATGAATTTTGTATGAAAACCCAAAGTTTAATGTATTGCCCTTAACGTAGGCCAATTTAACGAAGAAATTTTCTGAAATTGGCTTTACTAGACCAATATTTACGCGAGAGTCCTGAATGACAGGCTCTCTCCCCTCCCTTTCATAATTTGTAGCATCCAATTCTACTTTAAGCCTTAATCCATTCGACTTTGGGATAAATAATTCTATTCCTCCAAACAACCCAGACTTTCCTGTAAACAATGTATTGAGGTTTAAAGCGCCTCCTTCACTGGTTGCATCTAAATCTCTTTCTTGTCTTGTATAAAATCTATCACTCAAATTACCTAATGGATTTTTAAAGGAATTATTACTTAATACTCCCCAACCCATTCCAAGAGTAAAATCAGCATTCTTGATTCTCTTCGAAGCAACTATAAATTCTGAAGCAAAAAGACTGGTGCCTCCAATGTCTCTAACTCCAATGGCTAACTGAGGTATAAAATTTGATTCTTCAAGCAATCTAAATTTCAAATCAAGACCTTTGTCTTTCAAAGATTGATTTCCACTAAAAGAAGACACATTACTATATAGTGCGTTATTTATATCAGTGTATTGATATGAAGCTTCCATCCAGCTAAATGGATATGCAATGATAGATCCCCTCAGGTATGGTTCATTATGTGACCAAGAAAAAGCTAGAGTCCCTTCTTCGAAAAAGCGAGCATTTGGAGCCTGAATTAAGCCCAAAGTGCCGTAATTAGAGAATGAAGGATAAGTATTGGGATAGATATAATCGCTAACTTGAGCTGTTACAACCGAACTGTAAAGGAGTAAAAAGCTAAATGCTTGTCTTACTCTATTCACGAAAATGCTGCTAATCGTTAATACTATTTAATGAGGCCAATGATAGCGCTAGACTGCTAAATATTGGCGCAACCACTGCAGCATAATTAATGCCATCAAGTTGACCAATTTCTCTTGGAACATAAATAATTGTTCCAGGATATATATCAGCATTCTTTTTAAAATTTATAATAGATTCATTAAGTAAAAAAGCATCTCCATTTGGATGAATGATAATTGACCTATTTTTTTCTGCGTACTTACCTTGACCTCCCGATAGTGCAATATAGTCTTTTGCTGAGCTATTTGACTTATAGAGTCTTGCACCAGGATTCAAGACATCCCCAAGAACATAAACTTCTGATTTATACTCAGGTATAACAATTCTATCTCCATTAGCAAGAGAGATATCTAAATTTGAATTGCTTCTTATCTTATTTAGATCAAATTCAGCGGTAACTCTTCCCACTGGCTTAGTATTTCTAAATTCATTTAATATTAATGCAAATGAATCTCCGCCAGCTACTTGTGCAGCATTTGCATTGGAAGCTATGAATTTGATCATGTCTTGATAAATTCTTTCATTTATCTGTTTCTCAACTTCCTTAGTAGATAATCTAGTTAGAGCTCCAGCAAAAGTGTATGCATTTTCTGTATAGCCACCGGCTAAGGTAAGAAGTTCTGAAAGCTTGGCGCCTTTTTTTAGCGTGTATTCTCCTGGAATACTAACCTCTCCCAATAGGTTTACTTTAATTTGGTTTATAAAAGTTGGTTCAATGGAATTCATGCTTAACGTATCGCCATGAATAGGGAGGAAGTCATTTACCTCCTCATGTGTAATAGTTTTTTTGATGAGGCCTTGATCACCTGCTCTGCTAAGCTGAAAAGGGAAATCAGTTTTATAGCGAGTTGGTTTAAATCCAGCAAATTTAAGCAGGTCTCCAAAACTTTCTCCGGGAAGAATTTCATAGATTGCACTATAAAAAGATTCTGAAGATAGTATGATTTCTGCGCCCTTGGTTTCGACCACTATAGAGTCTCCACTCCTTAATGCATTAGAGAATGAGAAATCTCCAAAAGCAACTAAATTGTAGAGATCAATTGTTTCAATAACCCTATTATTTCTTTTGTGCAATATAGATCGATATGACCCTAAATCAGTAATTCCGCCAGCATTAAAAATTGCTTGAATGACGGAGGCACCGCCTTGAAGAATATACAATCCTGGTTGAGCAATATTTCCAACCATCAAGATATTCATATCTCTAAGTTCGCTCAATGTAACAACAGCCTCTACCCCAATAAAGGTTTCTAAAACAGCTTCTTTTATAAGTTTTTCAGCTTCCTGAAATGTTTTTGAAGCAAGGTAAATTTTTCCTACTTCTGGAATATGGAAGCCTCCATCTCTTTTAATTTCAATCCTAGTAGCTCTTTGAAATCCCTTTTGACTTCCAACCAATTGGACAGAAAGTTTGTCGCCAACATCTAAAATATAATCTGCACCGAAATTTGGTTCGTTAACCGGTAAGAAGGTAGATTGATAAGAAGAGAAGAAATCTTCACCAAATCTTCTTAGCTCTGAATTATTGTCTGAATATTGAGATTGAATCTCTGATTTAATTTGTGCAATTGTTCGCTCAGCATCTTTTAAACTAGCCTCTAAATTGGTTACTCTTGTTTTTGGATCTACAGCATCAATTGCTGGATCTTCTAGATTCTGTCCATCTAAAAGATCCCCCCTAAGATCTGGGGGCAATGAACTTAGAAATGATTCATTGATATTACTACTCACCATAGCCTCAATACCTTGAGCATTAAGAGTAAAAGGCATTAAAAGGAATATGAATTTAAGAATTATTATTTGATTTATTTTTAGCTTCATAATCTGGGTGGGCTTACCTAATAAGTGCGCTCAATTTTGAAATATTTAGCGAATTAACATGTATTTTGAACCATATAATAACAGATTCTAATTTAAAAATATCATCATTTTTTTAAATTACATTTTTATAATAGCTGTTGATACAGAGAATAATGTTTGTTTACTACTGTAGAATCTTGAAAAGATTTTTCAGCTAGCGATCTTCCATTTTTACCCATAGCTATTAATAAAGAATGATCGGAAAGCAAGTCTATAATTGCTTTTGCCAACAACTCGGGGTCTTTAGCAGGAACCAATAGACCGGTTTCATTGTTTATAATGGCATCCCGACAACCTGGATGATCGGTGGTAATAATTGGAATGCCGCTTGCAGAGGCCTCTAAAAGGACTTTAGGCAAGCCCTCAGAGTAAAATGATGGCAAAACAAATAAAAGAGCAGAAGCTAAAAGCTCGGGCATATCGGATCTATCTCCAAGATACTCTACTCCATATTGATGAACAAGTTCTTTGATTTCGTCTTCAGAAAAAGAAGTGGATGATGCGGGCTCAATTGGACCAGAAAGTTTAAATTTTATTTGATTGCCAATTTTTAATCTAACCATCTCTGCAGCCCTACAGTAATCCTCAATACCTTTATCTGATAGAATTCTTGAAGACATCAAAACATATTTTTCAGCATTAATTCTTTTTTTAGAGGGAGAGTATTGCTCTAGATCAACACCCGAGCCATGAATCAAAAGAATTTCTTCTTTTGTAAAAAGTCCATTACGAATAAAAAAATCACGATCATTGGAATTTTGACAAATGATTCCAACGCTTTTTCTTAAAAAGATATAGCCTAAAATTTTTAGAAGAAAGAATAATCTAAATTTTTCAAAATATGTTTTTGAATTAAATGCAGGACCTAGGCCAGAAATTGAGCCAATAAAAGGTGTTGATGTCAATCTGGAGATAATGCCAAGAACTATTATAGGTTTAATTGTCACCGCATGTATTAAATTAGGTTTATCTCTTTTTATGATTTTGTATGCTTTGATAAATTCCATAATAAAATGAAATTTCGATTTGGAGATTCTTCTCAGAGGACTATCTAGTAATTTGAACCCATGAATTTGTTTCTGATCGAGGATTCGAGTATGTTCAGCATATACAGACATTTCTATATTATGATTTTTAGCTGCTTGAGCAATAGGCAATCTGTGTGAGAAAAAAAACCAATCTACATTTACGAACATGAAAACTTTTTTCATAGTCAAGGTCTTAACTCCAATCATCTGAATTCCAAAGCTCGTCTATAACCTGCTTTAAAACAAAATCAAAAGGAGGCGTTGCATCAATATGATGATAATTTTTTCCCAGAAATTTTACACCCGAATTTAAAGCAAACCTTTCCCGCAGCTCATCTTCAGTTTCTTTACCATATTTAGCACGCAGCCTATTGCGATGGATTGCAACATCAAGTGGCACTGAAAGTTGGAAAATAAATTCCGCAGGATTAATTGATTTATATAAATTTTGCTCTAGGTTGTAACAAAATTGATAAATAAAGCCTTTAGATTTATCAATTAGAATTCTGGGAGAATCCATTTTTCCATTTTCTAAACCGGGATAACGATCACATATTACCAAGTACCCCTTTCTACTGTATTTGAAAGCTTTGTTAGACTGAACTTTTCTGTCATAAGCAAGCAATACTGATCTTATGGCATAAACCAAGGATACGTTCTTTCGAATCATTTCTGAATCTGATGTTTTTCTGAATGGTTTGAGTCTTCTCACAAAACTATACACAGAAACAAAAGCGTTAAATACAAAAGTAAGAATATTTGATGAGGGCCTGCCTAAATGAAAAACTGTGGTGTTGAAATATTCTGAGAAATGATTTTGTAAACTTGAAACCAAAGAAGATTTACCAGATCCATCAAGTCCGCAAATTGCAACTACAATACCTGGAGATAAAATCTTTTGTTTTTTTAGAAAAAACTTATTAATTGATCTAATAATTAAATTATTGATTGTGAAGATATGATAGTCAAAGAACCGTCTTCTCCTGAACTTTATAAGCTTTTTCTTGAATTTAATAGAGAAAAATAATTTTTTGATAAAAGAGGATGATTCGTAAACTTTATGCATTTCTTTGAACTCGTTAACGGAAATGCTTAACTCAGGCAGACTCTCATAATTAAAATTGTGATCAAAAGATTGCCATTCGTTTGAGTATTTGCTGAATTCTCGAAAATATTGCATCAAGCCATACATGGAACCAATTTTTAAAAAATAACGAATTAAAAAAATTGAATGCTTTGCACTAACGCTCATTGTTGAGAGTGGTGGTGAAGATGTATCCATGTTTAGAATTAAATAATTCTCTATAGGCAATTCATAATTCTTAGATATATGCTCTCCGGTTATAATCTTAAAATATACATGTATGTGTACAAATATTGTTTGTGATTTATCTAGACCATAATAATGCTCTATGTAATCATGGCTAGCTTGATAAGAGGTCACACGTCTAAAACCTGAAACTTTTGCAATTTCTTCAAACTTAGTCTTTTGATTTATTGAGACATATAGGTCTATGTCGCCATCTCCATTTAAGTGCTTTTTTATATCGGAATGACCTTTCCAATTGCAGAAAATAATATTCTCTGCATGCAGCGCTGTAAAAAAATTATTAAATACTTGCAACATCTTCAATAACTGTAAACTCCTTGCATAAGCTAGGATATTGGGAGAGTAGAACTTTTTCAATCTCATGGGTCTTGCTCATAAAAGTGCTCAAAAGAGTAAATTTCAGACGCTTGTGACCCCTGCTTAGCAATCTAGATTGAATAACATCTTGTCTCGGAGACCTCATAAAATAAACATTAATTGTTTGCAACTCAGAGGAAATAAAATTTATCACTTCGCGAGTTTCTGTTTTTAAAAAAAGAAAAGGTATATGTGATACTCCTTCATCAACCAAAAATCTTTTAGCCTTATCTGGGCTAGATGTTTCCAGAGTTCTAAAAATTCCAAATTTTGAAACTGCATTGAGAAAAATATTTAATTTAAATATAAATGATGCATCTTCAACAAAAGACCAATTAAATAAGACTCTTGATCTTTGAATGCCTAAAAATTTGATGCCCAAAAAGAAATAAAATATTTTCCTATACAAATCATCTTTTAAAAACTTCGTCATGTCATCTGATTTACTCATATTGATAGAAGTTGATTTGCCTGAGCATGGCTGTCCTGTGATTTCTATAAAATTCATCACTAACAAATTACCTGATATTAGTTTCTCTTATTTAAAAATTTATAAACTTCCATATATTCTCCGAGCATCTTCTCTAAACCAAAATTAACAATAGAATGATCTCGTGAGACTGACCTTTCAGACCTAATTGATTGTATGTTGTCAGCTACAAAATTTATAGAACTTACTACCTCTGATTTCTTTAATTTTTTAACAAAGATACATCTATTAGAAGGAGGCGAGATTTCTTTATGTGGAGGAATGTCTGAAAGAATTAAAAAACATCCAGAATACATAGACTCCAGAACAGCAATAGGCAGCCCTTCTCCTTTTGATAGTGAAATAGAAACATCAGCCTCTATCATATGTTCAATGGCTAGATTTCTAGATATACGCCCCTTAAAAGTGATATCTATATTCTTATTAATATCTTTTGAAAAATTAATGAGAGATTCTTTATTCTTTCCATCTCCCAAGAAAATAAGCTCACATTGAACTTTTATTTCTTTTAGAGCATCAAGCAAAGCAATCTGATTTTTTGTATTGTTAAGCGCTCCAACACAAAGAATTTTAATGCTTGAGTTGTCACTATAATGTTTAATGCCATTCTTCTTATCTTCAATATTATCAATCCTCTTATGATCAAAGCCATTGACTACAGAGATTGTTTTTTTTGCAATAAAAAAATTAATTATTTTTGGAAGACTTTCTTTGCTTGATTTTCCACAAGTACATATTTTTGCCACAAAAATCATCACTACAAAGTTAAGTATCTGATTCCTAGGTTTGATAATATTCCAACTATTATGGAGTGTAAAAACGGCCTTCTTAAACATTGATAGCTTGAATGGAAAAGCTGCAATAAAAAAAATGATCCCCGTAACTCCACTGTGTATATGCACAACGTCATAATGATTTTTTTGAATTAAGCCCCTGACTAATTTAATCATATTTAAAATAGAGCCATTTCCATTAAAACCTTTAATACCATCTTCAACTGAGATATCGTGCTTCATTAGAGAGCAATATGTTTGCTGAAGGGATGACTTAAGGCCTAATGAAAATTGGTTATAAGGCGCACTTGTTGGGTTTAAGGTGGTAGCTAATCTCAGTAATTTCATAAGTTACAACACTCTACAGAAAAATTTACTATATATAAATTGTTAAAGTTTAATTTTTGCAGGAGTATATTGTTAATATGGTGAATAGGCATTTTTAATTTTATTTAATTACTAGGAATTATGCTGCAACCAAGCTACAAAAGAATGTAAGCCATAATAACCCCTTTTATGATGACTGTTTCTGTTATGCAGAAGTGAAAGGCCATTAATTCCAGTTCTATCTTGTAAAAAAGCATTATCTTGTTCACTAAAAATGTTTTTATAAGAATTTGTTTTCCATCCAAAGCCTGTCTTTGGGAGACTCCATCCTGAGTGGGCTAATTGAGATTGATATATTTTCTTGAGAATGGTTTTTGGTCCTTCTTGCATCATTACAGACGAAGAAATTGATAAAGCAGCGTCAATAATTGTGTTATTTAAAAATAAAGGTCTTGCTTCAACTGAGTTATACATGGATGCTCTATCAACCTTAAATAACATTTGATATGGAAGCTTGAATCTAAGATTGAGTATTCTAAACTTATCTAGGGGCCTTAAGCCATCTAGTTCATCTAAAATATCATCTAGATAGTGGAATGGGTCATAATCTGTATCAATTAAATCCTTCCATTCTCTTTTTTTAAATCCATTGCATGACAAGTCAATTAAAAGATCTTTTTCAGACAAAAAGAATCGAGTTAAATTTAAATTTTTATAGTTCGAAATAGGTTTCGCAAAGATTTTTCCAGGCAATCTAATAAATGGATCAAATTTAGAGTCAAGAAATTTTTCTAGTTTTGATAAATTTGCAAATGATGAATAGCCGCAGAATAATTCGTCCGCACCATCACCAGTTAAAGCCACCGAATATCCAGATTTTTTTACAGACTCAAAGACTACATTGCTGGGAATAATAGAGGTATCATCAAAGGGACTCTCGCAAATTTCAGAGATTAATTTTAATGAGTCCTCAACATCATAATTTGAAATTTCTCTGATTAAATGATTCTCATGTTTTAAAGTTTCAGCTAATGATACTGATCTAAACTTTGCATCATCACCTTCACCAAAATCAGCAGTTATTGCTGCAATATTTTTATTTATTTTTCTAGCATTTGAGAAAATTAAACTAGAGTCAACTCCTCCACTAAACAAGCATGCAACATCAATGCTTGCATTCATTCCAGTTTTTATAGAGGAAGTAATGGCCTCTGAAATAAGTTCAGTTGCTGAATTAAGATTTGTTATCTCATCGTTAATGATTGGCTTCCAATATTCAAAAGATCCGTGATTGATTAACTTATCATTAGAAAAAGAAAATTCCATGAAGGTTCCTGGCATGATTGAAAACATATTCTCATACATAGTGTTGGGTGCTGGGATAAAACCAAAGGTTATGAAATCAACAAAGGATTCTTTCCTAATATTTCCTCGGAATTTTTCAGGAACAAAGTTTTCTGTGGAGCCAAAAAAAAGTGATCTGGAGTTTAGCGAATAATATAGGGGTTTCTGACCAACTCTATCTCGCCCCAAAGTTAGAGTTTTTTTATCAATATTGAAGTATGCAATAGAGAAAAAACCATTGAATTTTTTAAATGCTCTATTTCCCCAATGATATAAAGATATGGCTACAACCTCAGTATCTGAAACCCCATGAAAGCTATAACCTTCTCTCTCAAGATCTAACTTTAGTGAGTCTTTGTTGTATAAGTTTCCATTAAATAAAATAATAAGATTTTTAAAACGAACTGGCTGAATGCCATCATCTGTACTGCCATGAATTGTAAGTCTTGAATGAGTGGCCAGAAAATTTTGTACATCAATTGAGTTTTGTTGATCAGGCCCTCTTCTTAATAGAGGTTCGTTAATTACCTTTAAATGATTGCTGAAATCAAGATGCTCAATAAAACCAAAGTTACCTAGTATCCCGCACATAATTATCTGATATCCAAAACGTTGTTCCATTTTTGCATAATGGTTTCAACTGAATATTTATCTCTTATATGGGCAGAATTATTTGCCATTTTTCTGCGAAACGATTCATCGGTAATGAGACTTTGCATGGCCTCTGAAAGACCCCGCTCATCTTCTTGCGGACTTACTAAGATCCCATTAACCCCATTCTGAATCATGTCTCTTGGGCCAGTATCGCAATCAAAACTTATACATGGTAGTTCATATGACATAGCCTCTAGCAGAACATTTGGAAATCCCTCAACCGAGGAACTAAGAACAAATAAATCTGCTCTTTGATACCAATCAGACATATTTCCAACACTACCAGGTAGAAAAATTCTATCCCTAGCTTTTAGTTCAATTAATAAATTATCTAGATTTTCTCTTTCTTCCCCCTCTCCAAGGATCACCAAATCCCAGTTATGATATTCATCTTTAACGCGGCAAAAAGCTTTCATCAATAAATCAAACTGCTTAAATTTATGCAGCCTTCCAGAAGCAAGAATTAAATTTCTGTGCTTTTGAAAAACTGTATTTGGATCAAGTATATTGCCTTTTTGTAACGGCAATGGATAGGAAATTGGATTAGGTATTACGTCCACATTAATTTTGGGGAAATGTTGACGTAACCAAGTCCTACTTTCGTCAGTCTGAACAATAATGCTTTTAACATTCTTAAATAGCAATTGGTACATCCAAAAAAAATTATTGCTTAATGTGTTAAAAGGTTTCCAGGTGCGCTCACAAATAATTAATGGTGTTTTTAAACCAATGGTTGCTAATGCTGCGGCCACATTAACCCTTGTGAGAAAGGAAAGAATTATGTCTGGCTTTTCATCTAGAATTATTTTTCTTAACTGCGTAAGCTTTAAAACCAAAGTAAGTATTTTTATTTTGGAGAAAATAGAATTATTTCTTAAAGATTTTAATGCGACCTGATCATTTACTTTATAGTGATCTATTTTGTTGCCAGTAAAGGTTGAAATAAGCGTAACTTTATAGCCATTTTTTGACCAATGATCACACAAAATAGAAACAACCCTCTGGGCACCACCTAATTCAATGGCGCTAACTAAAATAATAATATTTTTCATCAGAGCTGCTAAGCTAAATTTGAGAACATGAATGAAACAGTCAATACATAGAATGGGATATAGCCTATTGTAAAAACTTCAATTTTTCTTTCCTCTCCATGCTGTATTAAGAATAAAAAATATAGCAAAAGCGCGTTTCCAATATACCTAGCATAAGATACATCTATAAGAATTCCGGTAAAATAAATAAATATCATGCCAGCTGACAAAAAACCAAAAACATTTTTAATTAATTTTCTGCCTGTAAAAATCATTAAAGTTGCAATATAAAAAACTAGGAAGTTATATGCAAAGCTTGAGCTAACTGACGTTCCCCCATTGAAGATACCGCCCACAACAGCCAAAAATATTGATGCAAAAAGCAAAACAATAAAAGTGAAGGTATTATTTAATCTGATGCCATCATAGTGAAAACGATCTTTGAGATGAAACAAAATATAGAGACCTATAAATGGGATCATAGAAAAATGTACAATGCTTGACAGTCCAAAAAAAACTAACTGGGTTATCCCTCTGAGATAAACAATGGAAATCATCAACAAGGTAAATGCTATGCCCGATCTTATGTTCGATGAAAATAATGCCTGAACAATTGGAGTAGTGAAAATCATTACTAATAAAGGTAATAGATAAACTAAATATTTTTCTGATCTTATATTTGTTAAAAATATATAAGAAACTATTGTGGAAGTTATAAATGCAATTGCATTTAAAATAGTTAAAGCCTGAACACCAAAAAATTCTCTTAAAAAGAATACAGATAGGCGAAAAGCGCCATCTTGCTGTATGGAAAGTTCTGGAGCATCATTTTCTGGAGAAAACTGACTAAAGAAATGAAGATATGATGCTATGTCACCACTACCGAGCTGATGTTGAAGATTTAGAAAGAATATAATAAGAGCGCCATATATCAGTGAAAGCATGAAAGCTAAAAATTTATGGAAGCTACTTAACTTAAAATAGAATCGGTATTTTTTTTGTGTAAAAGCACTCATCTTTTAAAGTATGCTAATTTTTTTCTGTCATTTTTATAATTATACTTTTCTAGGCTTAGTTTGAGGTGATCTCCGAGATTAAATTCACCATCAATTTTTAGACCACAAAAGCGTAAAGTGCTCTCATCGATTAACAAATATTTACTATCAAGAAACTTATCTAAACTTTTCTCTGAATTTACAAGTTTGACAGCATCATATTCAACCAGATAATCATAAAAACCATTATTGAAAAGATCCACAATTCCAGACTTGATATCTAATGCTAAAGCTTGAAGTATTGATGAAGATGATGAGGTAAGGAATCCATCACTAGTTGCTACCGCTGAATTAAAATCAAATTCATTGAATATATTAAATTCTTTAGAGGCTATTTTCGTTCTTTGGGCTGCATCTCCAATAAGAAAAATATTAGAAGGTTGACCAGAATCTAAATATGCATAGTTTGTTATCTTTCCATCATCCTGAGTATGTGTTTTGAGAACAAAAGTAAACTCAGAATTACTTGCAAAGTAGTTAAAAAGAAATTTCTCAATTAGATAACGTTGCGATTCCTCTTTTGATGGATCTGAAGCATAAAAAATAATCTTTTGACGATGATCAATTTTAAGTAATTTATTTAGATAACGCTCATCATTATTGTTGAAATTTGAAAGACGATACTGAATAAGAGAATTGCTGCCCCTAAATGTTATTTTGCTTATATCAGCTAGCGCAAGTTTGAGGGATTCAGTAAACTCAGATTCAGAGGGACAAACAGCCTCATCACAGTAGAAAATTTCTTCCTGAATATCGCCTAAAATAAAAATACCTTTTTCCCGAGCTTTTATTGCTAAATAATTATCTAAAACATTTGTTTGCAGCCTGGTAATATGGGCATCGATATTGTTTTCCATTAGAGCATTAACGGCATCAATGCTCATGTTAAGATTTGAATGATTTTTAAAAATTAATAGCGTGTCTGCAATATAGCTTTGAGCATCAAAACATAAATATTCTAATTTAAATAAACCAGATAAAAATCCCATTCTTCTCTTGATTTTAATTCGCTCATACTCACACGGCGCTTGATCTAAAAAACCAACGCTATATATAAGAATATTGAATTTTGGACCAAGTTTTTCCACATAACTTGTAAAAAAATCTTTAGGCCTTCTTTTTGGCATGGTAATTAAAATTGTGGAGGCCTCATTGCTAACATGCTTATAAAAATATTCTTTAGGAAGATTTGTTGGGGTAATAAGCATTTTTATTATTGCTGCCGACCTCATGATGAATGAATTAAGAGTGATGCAAATGGTAAGAGCTGGGTTTGATTTCCAAATAATCTTGTTAGTAGAATAATTTAAAAACAATAAGGCTTCTTGAATCATGGAAAGAGTTTGCTTGTCTGAAATTATTTCCAAGCTTTCATCTTTGCCATGTTGTATGTTTTGAATTCTATATGCACATTTCAATACTCCTCCTAGCTTTAGTTTGAGCTGCCGAGTATATAATTCATATAGTTTTTTATTTTTAATCTTGAGGCCTTCACAACTTTTAGATTTTTCTAGATAATGGTAAAACTTAAGACTCAAGGCATCAATATTTGCCTGGGATATACCGATGGAAGTTCCGCTAAGATTTGCCTTATCTCGTATAAAAATATTTTCTTTATCTAGCCGGTATAAAATTAATTTGTTCTTTGTAAGCTTATCTTGTTTTTGAAGCTTCTTAATTTTTGATAAATAATAATTTCTAATTGGGTTTACTATAAAATTAGAGTCAAAAGATAAAATATTATTCATAAGATATTTTTGAAATTTACGGTCAATCTAACTTTCTTAATAATCCTAGGATTGCTTGATGTCCTTCTAGCCATGTATATATAGGCGCATAAAACTTTGCAAAGACTAGCCCATTTTCAGAAATAAACCCTTCAAGCCTTTGAAGGGCTTCCGGGCCTTTCACTCCCTTGACATCTTTAAGAGACCCGCAAATAAGTTGTAATTTACTCCCAAAATATTTGTGAGCTGAATAAATGACATCATCTTCGACCCCTTCACAATTCAGCCTAATAATTACAGCATAATCGCTAAATTGATTGCTTAAATATAATTCTAATTCCTTAAAAAAATCATTTGTAGATACTCCAAATGCTGCAACAAAGTTATTTTTATTAACATTGTGTTTTTCCAAGAATATAGAGCTGCCTTGTGATAAAGCATTTCCATCACCAAGGTATAATTTAGTTATTGATGGGGATTGTGACAGGTTATTAGTTAACGCTAAATTAAAAAATAAGTCAGCCTTTGGATAAAACTTCATCTTGCGAGCTATCTCTGAATTTGCTTCAACAAATATTGAATAAAAATCTTGTGCGTTTTTTTTTAACTTATGCCTTGAAGAGATAATTTCTTTTAATCCTTTTAAAGTTACAAATTTTCCTCGCTTAAATAGCTTTGAGCTTATAAAACGTCTAATGATGAAGGAATAAAATATAAGATTTGAAGAAAAAATAGATTCATGCTCTTGCGCAAAATGAGTTCCAATATCTATCCATACTAACTTTTTCATTTGATTATATGGTCCCAGCTTATAGCTGTACCTAATGAGATCTTTTGAGATGTTGTTTTGCCAATAATTTCATTATAGTGCTTGGGAGCAAGCCCATAACCAGGCCTAATGCTTTTAATATGTTCCTCAGAGATCACTTGGCCTTCATCAATGTCTTTAATGAAGTACAGTGAACGTCGAAACTTAGCATTTTCTTTTTCGCTTGTTTTTTTAGAATAATCCACTTTACCAAGCGCACTCCAAGCATTCTTAGCTCCAATACATAATTGCTTTAAATCCTCTGGTTCCAGGGAAAAGGAATCATCGGGCCCTCCTCCATTTTTGTCTAAAGTAACATGCTTTTCTATGATTGAAGCACCTAATGCAATGCTAGTAATTGCAGTAATATTATCAGTAGTGTGATCAGATAGCCCAGTAACTAAACCGAATTTTGTTCTCATATCAGTTAATGTATTTAAATTATAATCATCTGCAGGTGCCGGATAGCCGCTAACACAATGGAGAATTGCAAGTTGCTTACATCCACTTTGTTGAGCAGTTAAAATAGCCTCCTCTATCTCTTGTGAATCAGCCATACCGGTTGAAATAATCATTGGTTTTCCAGTTTTAGCCACATACTCTATCAACGGAAGGTCGATAGCTTCAAATGAAGCAATTTTATATGCTGGAGCATTTAAATCCTCTAATAAATCAACGGCTGTGCTGTCAAAAGGAGAGCTAAAGATTGTGATGTCTCTTTTTTTGGCATGATCAAAAAGCGGCTTGTGCCATTCCCATGGCATAAAAGCACTTTCATACAATTCATATAAGCTCTGACCATCCCATAATCCTCCGTTAATGATGAATTCAGGAGTATTCATATTCATTGTAATTGTGTCCGGATGATATGTTTGTAATTTTACAGCGTCTGCTCCGGATATCTTAGCAATATCAATAATCTTAAAAGCATTATCAATGCTACGATTATGATTTGCTGACATCTCGGCAATAATATAGGGTGGATAATCTACACTTATTTTTCTACCATTAATTTTGATAAACTCACTCATAAAATAATTTAACTCTTTTGTTTTTTCATACAGATGACATTTTGGTCATTGATTATAGTCTGATTAACAAAGTCATATCCGCATCTTGTATAAAAATCAATTGCTTTTTTATTACTTTCTATCACTTCTAGATTAATCCTTTCTACCTCCAACTCCTTAAATGCGTACTCACATCCAGCTGCCTCAAGAACTCTACCCAAGCCTTTTAATTGTGATAATGGATTTACATAAATCCCAAAATCTACAGAATTTCCATATTTTATTTTTGAAAAATTAATTGATCCTATAACATGACCTTTCTGCTTAACCAAAAAATAGCGAGATTTTGTTTTAGTTCCCAGCTTATCAATAAAACTAAGATGTTCTGGTAAAGGGATATGTTTTTGATTATACATCCAAGACCTAATCTCTTCATGATTGCGCATCTCTAATGCCAAACATACATCATCTTGATCTAAAGTTGTATAGTTGCATAATTCAATTTCATTAAAATCTTCTAA
>Ga0206129_10003494_pt1 | contig 18070 bp, 25 predicted proteins | sample Helgoland_Spring_8_FD_148616 | JGI IMG/M metagenome (GOLD analysis project Ga0206129, IMG submission 148616) | Pelagic subsurface seawater microbial communities from Kabeltonne, Helgoland, North Sea - Helgoland_Spring_Bloom_20160502_2 | ecosystem: Environmental > Aquatic > Marine > Epipelagic ...
ATGCAAAGCGCCTTTATCGATGACCCTTTGACCCCTCGAGAACGTGGTGACTGGCAGACCCGTCACCTCCCATCCCTCAAACACAGAATAACCCGCGTTGTCCTGTTGGTTCGCAGCGGTAATCGTACCCCGTTTTTCAGGATCCCAGATCGTAATATCCGCATCAGCACCGACCGTGAGCGTACCCTTCTGCGGCAACAACCCGTAAAGCCGCGCCGCGTTTGTGGAGCTGAGCGCGACGAATTCGGATAAGGTAATCCGCCCTTTTCTAACCCCTTCGCTAAACAGCATGGGCAAGCGCGCGCCGATGCCAGGCATGCCATTGGCGATCACCGTGAACGGCGCGTCCGGGCCATTGGCGAGCTTGCCGCTTTCATCCATGCGGTAAGGCGAATGATCAGAGCTGACCACATCAAACGTGCCTGCTTGAATATGCGCCCAGAGCGCGTCCTGTGTGGGTTTGTCACGCAAAGGCGGCGAGCACATGAAGGCCGCGCCTTGCATATCAGGCTTGTCCATATCTTCGCGGGTCAGGAAAAGGTATTGCGGGCAAGTTTCGCCATATATCTTTGCCCCCACTTGACGCGCATTTTGTACCAACGCCGCGCCCTCAGGCGTGCTAATGTGGACGATAAGCAAGGGTGCATCCACCAGTTTCGCCATGCAAATCGCGCGGTGGATCGCCTCTTCCTCGGCGAGGGCGGGATGAGACAGTGCGTGGTATTTCGGCCCCTTTAACCCCTTTGCTAAAAGACGATCCGTCATCCATTTGATCATGCCTGCGTTTTCCGCATGCACCATAGTCAATGCGCCATGCTCTTTCGCAACGCTCAAAACATCCAAGAATTGCGCGTCGTTTACCAGCATTTTGTCGTAGGTCATGAACAATTTGAAGCTAGTGATCCCGCGTTTGAAGGCGGCTGGCAACTCTTCGGTAAGCACTTTTTTCGTCGGGTCAGAGACGATCAAGTGGTAGGAGTAATCCAGAACTGACGCCCCCGCCGCACGGCTATCATAAAGGTCGAGCGTTTCTGTCACACCCATGCCTCGATGCTGGGCTGCGAAAGGAATAATGCAGGTGTTTCCCCCATATGCGGCAGAGATCGATCCCGAGGTGTAGTCATCCGCCGTCATCCCACCCGTTGCAGAATTCTGCGCGATATGTGCGTGCGCCTCGATACCGCCAGGCATAACCAAATGGCCGCTTGCATCGACTACATCCGCACTTTGCAGATCCTCGCCCAAGGCTGCAATTTTGCCACCCGATATGCCGATGTCCGCGACAAATTGTTCGGACGTGGTGACGCATGTACCGTTTTTTATGACAGTGTCGAAGGTCATGTAAGCGCCGCGAGTTTGACCTCTAAACGCATGGTAAGGCGCGTGAGTTCTGCTTTATCGAGATCCGTAAGTGCAGGCCCCGGTGCACGCACCTTTGGGCTGTCGAGCACACCTCGGCGATGCAGCACCTCTTTACGGATCGCAAGGCCTAGACCCAACTGCTGCTCATAGCGAACCATCGGAAGATAGGCATCAAACAGATCTTCCGCCACGTCCACATCCCCTGCCAAATGTCGCGTCACGACCTGCACCATCATCTCTGGATAGGCAAAACCGGTCATCGCCCCATCCGCGCCACGCTGCATTTCTTGTGGCAGGAAGAGTGCGGAGTTGCCCGTCAAAATAGACAACCTGCGATCCCCCTCGCCCGTCGCTTCGCGAATGCACGAAAGTTTGGTCAGACCGGGCCAATCTTCATGCTTAAGCATTACAATTTGATCATGTGCTGCAAAAATATCGAGTAGGGTTTCAATCGAGAAGGTGACACCCGTCGTCTGAGGGTAATCCTGTAAACAAATCGGAACATCAGCGCCCAGCGTCTTGCACACTTGCGCATAGTACCCCTTTTGCTTCGTTTCAGTGTTCAAGCTGGGCATGGGTGCCACCATGACACCTGCGGCACCGGCCGACATCACCTCGTTCGTGAGACGTTTCATGTTATCAAGACCGGGGCCAGAAATACCTACAACGACAGGAACACGCCCGTTCACACGCGCCAAAACGTGGCGCGCGAACGTCAAAGATTCCTCTGAGGTGAGTTTCGGTGCTTCCCCCATGACCCCAAGGATCGTCATGCCCGAAACACCCATCTCAAGGTAAAAATCGACCATGCGATCCGTACTTGTCAGATCAAGCGCGCCATCCTTATCGAAAGGGGTCGCAGCAATAATGAAAACACCGTTGCTTTTGCGATGGATCATGCGAGGTCTCCCAGTTGGCAATCACTGAGCGAGAGGATGTGCGACTCACCCTTGAAGTGCAAGAGCGCGCATCGCTTTAGAAGATCAGGAGCTCTTCTTTTTCCGCGTCTTCCGCTTCCTTATTAGCGATCTCGAACGCTTGCTCGTCAAAGCGCGCAACAACATCGGTACTGAACAAGGTAGCAACTGCATACGCAGCAGAATCGTCAATTGGCATTGGCTTATCGTCGGTGTCAGGATCCGACCACGTAACGTTCAGCGCTTGCAGACCGTTCGTATCCAAATACTGAACCTCGACGTTGTGAGTACCTGACGTCAGAAAAATCGAGTTGAATTGCATGGCACCGTCATCATCAGCATCGGTGTTTACAACAGGAAGCCCTCTGATGTTAACCTGCGCTTGCTCGTCAGAGGCCAGTCCGACCTCATAAAGACCAGATGTTTCTACGGAGATCTGCGCGGTGAACTGAACAGCGTCTTCGCTTGGACCACCGTCAAGCAACGCGTCGTCGTCAGAAGCAAGCGTTATACCATTGGTGATCTGCGATACGCCCGCGTGGGACGCAAAATCCCGATCATTCAGAGAAGGTGCATTCGTTTCAATAGCCGTTACGGCAAAGGCCATTTGTGGCTTTATTTCTGGTGTGTCGAGCTCAACAGGCTCGATCGGAGCTTCAGGCTCAACGTGCGCGGGCGGTTCTACACCCTCTTCGGTGTCGGACGGAATGTCGCCTGCAAGCGCGTCCACAGCGCCACCAATGGACGGCCCCGCCCAGTCCAGACTGAGCGATTGTTCGCCATCTATCTCGATGTATTGTAACCAAATTTCATGCCCGCCTTCTTCGAAGCTCGTACCAACGGCTGCTGAGATCTCCAGCGTCCGTATCACTCGTGTCGATGACGACCTCACCATCGATCAACCCCCGGCACCGCGTCATTGATGCCCTCGACATACTCGGCGTACCAATCGTAATACTCCCCCGTATTATAATCGTGAAACTGCTGCAATTGGCTGCCGGAAACGGGAAAACAGAAGTTACTGCCCAGATCGGCCCAGCCTTCGTAAATGTAGAACTGCACATTCGGCTGCTCTGCTATCGTGTCGCGCAAGACGTCAATTGATGCCTCAAGGGGAGAGCGCGATTCGCCCTGGTATGGTTCGTTTGGCGCGAGGCCTTGGGTAAAGTTGCCAGGAGTCAAAATGACGGAGTCAAAGGAGACCTCGTCAAAATCGGCAAAGTCGGAATCCCAAAGGCCCGTAACGCCCTCAAAGCCCCATTCATTGCTTGGCTCTTAACGGTCCGCAAATTGACGTAGGAATCCATAGTCGCCATTCGCCGCATAGGTATTATCCTCGGCTTGCGAGAATTGGTTCATCCAATACGGCACATTGCTTTGATCAGACCCGCCCGCAAAATTAACGAGTTGTTACCATAGATATACTGGTTAATCTCATAGGCATTTTCAGTGCCCCCCACAGAAAGTGGAATGATTTTTCCAATAGCAAAGCGCGAGCACACACGCAGGCGAAAAAGATATCTCGATTGTTCAGGTGTGAAGAGGGCTACTTCTTTTAAGGACCTTATCAGCGAAAACTCGCCAATTTATCGATATTTTTCTGAGACTTAGGCTAATACAGTTAAAATTTTATCAACGCGGTATTCATACACCTACCCACCGGATCGGAAGCTCACTGTTTCCTGAGTTGAGAAGCCAAAAAGACACTAACAAACAAGAGAATCACCCCGATTGTGTAAAATGAAATCGACAAGCCAAAGGATTCTGACAAGCCGCCCATCAAGGGTGGACCGATAAAAAATCCAATGTAGCCAATGACAGAAATGCGCGTGATTATCACTGCCCTTTGCTGATTGTTCACCCGCTTGCCCACTGCCGAATAGGCCATTGGTGCCATCACCGAGACACCCAAACCAAGGATCGCAAAGCCGACATATGCTACACTTAAGGACAGTGCACTGGCCGCGATCATTAAGCCGAGCGCAGCAATCACCCCCGCAACCTGCAACACATAGGTTTCGCGTACATGCGTCGAGATAAACTGCCCAGATAACCGCCCAACACCCATCGTTAAACCCAAGATCGCAGGCCCAAGCGCACCCTGCGCCGCACTCCCACCAAGGCCACGCTCCAGATGCAAAGCAGACCACGCTTCCGTCGCTTGCTCCGACATGAACGCGATCAAAATGATCAATCCACCGAGCCAAATCAACGGCCTGCTCAAATGCGAAGACCCAACTGTAACGTCGTTTTCCAGCACAGCCGCGTCTTGATACATGACCTTAAGCAACAGAATGTTCAGCATTGATATACAGGCAAAGACCGTAAGCGGCGCGAAACCTGCCTCGCGAAAGAAACCAGCGCTCATGGCGGCACCCGCATAGGCGAACGAAAATAGCGCATGGTTGAGGTTCATCAAAGAGCGTTTTGAGGTCGCCTCTAGCGCACTCACACGTGTGTTAATGATCACATCGAGGGATCCTGAACCTGCCGACGCGAGCAACATAGCGACTGTAAATGTAATCGGTCCATTTGCTAGTCCGGGCAGTAAAAACGCGCATCCCACTGCAATTGCGCAGCCTTGCAAAGCGCGCGCTCCAAGCTTTGCATCAACCCGCGGTGCTAGCCACATGGCAGCTAAAGCACCCAATGCCGCAAAAAACATCGTCGACCCAAATGTCCCGTCGCTTGCCCCAATCGCAGCTTTAAGATCAGGCACCAAACCCGCAAAGCTGCCCCAATACAAACCCACGACAATAAACCCCGCAGCAGGCGCGCGGGACGCGCGAAGATCAGACATAAATGTGTTCAAAAAGCTCATAGGATTCCAGTGAAGCGGGCCTTGAATATTTGCAAGGAAAAATAGGCTTCCCCTAAGTGCGATTCCCGTCTATACGCGCGTCTTCACGCGAGGTGACAGCCTTGGAGGCACTTCGCTCTAACACTTGGAGAATATATTATGGCTGGAGAAGTTCCTGACTTCCACGCTGAGGTCCGTACGGGGACAGGCAAGGGCGCCGCTCGTCAAGCACGTCGTGCAGGCATGGTGCCTGGCATCATTTTTGGTGGCGACGCAGATCCTCTGCCTATCAACGTTCCTTTCAATGTTTTACTCAAAGCTCTTAAAGCAGGTCGCTTTAAGTCTACGCTTTTGAACATGAAAGTCGAAGGCCACGACGACGTTCGCGTCATCTGCCGTGATGTACAGCGTCACGTTGTGAAAGACTTGCCGACACATATCGACTTCATGCGCCTCAAGCGTACGACGAAGATCAACCTGTTTATTCCTGTTGAGTTCATCAACGAAGAAGCAGCACCGGGCATCAAGCGCGGTGGCGTTCTGACAACAGTTCGTCCAGAGGTCGAGTTGATTGTTACGGCGGGTGATATCCCTGAGAAGTTGACAGTTGATATGACTGGTTTGGACGTTGGCGACACCATCAACATCTCTGACATCACGCTTCCAGCGGGTGCCAAGCCTACGATTGATCGTGACTTCGTTGTTGCGAACCTCTCCGCGCCATCTGGCCTGAAATCTTCCGACAACGAAGACAATGGCGAAGAAGTGGATGCAGCAGACGTCCCAACAACAGAGCAAGGCGGCGACAACGAATAATCGCTCTTTCGTTCTAATAGCCTTAAACGGGGTCCCTTCAGGGCCCCGTTTTTTTGTCAGATGTTGATGAATCCGACCCCAAGTCTTGAACTGTCGAGGCTTTGACTTCAAATCACGCCAACGCTTTTTCAACCGGCTCCTTCGGTGCAAGAAAACCCATAAATATTCATTTCAAAAGTTCCCAAGCCCTGTGAAAACGCTCCCTAGCTTTCACGGCAGACAAATTGCATCAGTGCAGACATCGCCTCATCGGGAATAGACGATGCGCCAAGATAGGTGCGGGCCCATTGCCAGCTAATCGTGGGTTGGCAAGAGACTCCCAAGTTACCGAGAAATTCGCCAAGCGGCCCTTCGCCACGAATATCAACGCCCCAGTTACCATTGTCATTATAAGACTCGTTTTCGACAGACCATGTTTGCCATGTGCCATCTTCGAGCGTTTGATCGGCTGTGTGTTGATGTGTCACTAAACAGATCCGATGAAGTCGCGGCTGCACTTGCTTGCTGAATGCCATCCCAACACGGCGCAAAGGCGCGCATCGCGGCTTGTGATCCTTTGAGGGAGAAATCTCCGAACGATTTGCCCTTAGTTGTTGTGACGTTCAGGGTCAGGTCACGACCGATGGCGTCGATAAGGGTTTGCGCTTCGCTACGGTCAAGCACGTCGAAAAAGATATTGTTGGTATAAGCTGGGCCTTCAGCCGCGCGTGAAAACGTCTCTATCGAGATTGTAAACGCGACAGTGTCCTGACTGATATTCCATCGATTGTCCGCCACAACGACCTGCAATCAGTTCTTATATAGCCATAAAGGGTCAATGTTTGAAACGCATTGTTCGTTTCTGCCAAACAGGTATCCCCGGCGGGATCTTCAGGATAGGCAACTTTGTTCACACTCCAATCCCCTGTCGCGAGCAAATTGGTATCAATGCGGTCTTGTGCAAGAAGGTAGGTTGTAGAGGCTGCAAGAACAGCGAAAGCAATAAGAGGTATTTTAAACATCGGTTTTCTTATGTGACCTCGGCCAAAATAGAGCATCTCCGCACAAGACGTCATGCGTGCCCAGACGAGAATTTTTGAAAATAAAAAGGCGAAAAACAGCAACTAAAAACTGAGCAGTCTAGAGCTCAAAACGAGCGGCTAAAAATAACGCGCCTCCAAAACATGAAGCGACAGACCTAAATTTTTCGTTTGCAGATACAATCTGCTTGAATAGCAAATCTAAGTCCAGGCAGGCGTTTATGGCCCACTATTCATGGCAACTTTTGATGAGACAAGGTTGCATCAAAAACAAAACTTTTGTCCAGCCATTTTTACTGAACCAACGGGCGCGTTTTGGATACGCTAGAAAAGGCTGCCTCTCGACAAGCCTTTTAAAACCCGCCACATCACGTCAAACACACTTGATACGCGCCACGTGAGCAACGTCGATGCATATTATTTTTGGAGCGATAAGATGCAGCTTTTTGTAGGCTTGGGTAATCCGGGCGCGAAATACGCCAAGAACCGCCACAACATTGGCTTTATGGTTGTCGATGAGATCGCTGGCCATCATGGCTTCACCCCTTGGAAATCGCAGTTTCAAGGGCAGGTGTGTTCCGGCACGCTCGGCTCTGAGAAGGTGCTGCTGCTCAAGCCCGCGACCTTCATGAACCTCTCCGGTCAATCTGTTGGCGAAACCATGCGTTTTTACAAAATGACCCCAGACGATGTGACGGTCTTTCACGATGAACTCGACCTCGCCCCAAACAAAGTCCGCGTGAAGATGAGTGGCGGACACGCAGGCCACAACGGTCTTCGCTCGATCCACCAACACATCGGCGAGCACTACCAGCGCGTGCGCCTCGGCATCGGTCATCCGGGTCACAAAGATCGGGTTGCAGGCTATGTCCTAAGCGATTTCGCCAAGTCCGAAGCGGATTGGCTCGACGACGTAACGCGCGGCTGCTCCGATGGCGCGAAAGAGCTAGCCTCTGGCGACTCTGGCCGTTTCTTGAACGCAGTGTCTTTGCGCACCGCCCCCGCGCGATCCTCGAAGACTGTGGAGGCTGCGGCTGAGAAAAAGGAAAAGGCAGTACCTCCTGAGCCCGTCAAAGACACGCGCAGCGCGATGCAAAAGCTAGCGGATAAGTTTCGGGGATGAAACAATCGCACAGCCATATCGTTTCTCAGTTTGACGAAGTCGTCGGCACTTTATTGGAAGATATGGGATTTAGACGCGGTGTATTCTCAAGCTCACCAAATGGATCAGATGCGAATGGGCACTCTTGGTCTTTTGTGCGTTGCAATGTCGTCGGTGAGCTTTCTATTTTTCAGATAAAGTATCTAAATCAAAGCTATGAATTCCAGATCGAATGCAATCGCTTTCTTATTGAAGAAAAGCCGACTTCACAGGATGACTTTTGGGGGCTAGGAGGCTCTATTCCTTTAGTTCCGCCATATAGCTTAACACGCATGCGCCTTCTTATCAAAAGAAGGTTTCTCGGCCTTTTTCTTTCAAAGCCTTTCGCCCAAAAGAAAAAAGACGCTCAGAACAAAGAAGCAATAAAGACTCTGATGATCTCCATCCATGATAGATTGGTAGATTATTGTGGAATTGTAGATGCTTGGAAACGCAAAAATGAACTGCTTTCTAGATCGACTAAGGGACTAAGTTGGCATGACCCACATCGCAGCAAACCTCTACCTTCTCATCATCGCAGCAACGATCCTCTTCCAGCTTTGCTTGATCGCAGGTGCGCCGTGGGGGCGTTATACGCAAGGCGGTCAGCATGAATCCAAACTCCCAACGCAGAACCGCATAAGCGCTGCCGTGTCGATCTTCATCGTTCTCGCGATGGCCGCCGCCGTCACCTCGGCCGCTGGGCTTTGGCCCCGTTGGACCGCATGGGTCGTGCTCGCCCTGCAAATGCTCTCAACGGGGATGAACTGGATCGCGCAAAGAGCGCTGGGTGTGGGGACCAATCACAACAGGGATGCTCGTGCTCGTCCTGATCGTCCTCTTCAACTAACCTAATTTGCCTCTCACTACGCAACGTGCTTGTGTAATCCAAAGGGAGCCACAGTCATGCGCCACATTTTCAAGTATTTCGCACAAGCCATCTTGATCCTCGCCATCGTTGCCATCGCAATCGGCATCTGGAAACGGGAAGAGCTGAAACGCCTGATCGCCGTGCGCACGCTCTTCACGGAAGATAAGATCGTCACCAATTTCTCAGGCATGAACGCCGCCTTCCTGTCCGTCGATGTGCCGCGCGGCGACGGCCCTGTGACTGCAATAACTGTGGGCGACGCAATGGCCCTCGACAGCGAAATGAAGCAATGGATCAAGGATCGCACCGTTACCTCGCTCGTCGTGTTGAAAGACGGTGCGATGGTGCATGAAAGCTATTACCAAGGCACAGACCCTGACGATCTGCGCATCTCTTGGTCGATCGCTAAAAGCTATCTCTCTGCTCTGCTCGGCGTTCTGCTTGAGGAAGGCGCAATTGCTTCAATCGATGATCCCGTCACCCAATACGCGTCGTCCCTCAAGGGCGGCGCTTACGATGGGGCGAGCATCCGCAACGTGCTGAACATGGCGAGCGGCGTAACCTTTGATGAGGACTATCTCGATCAAAGCAGTGACATCAACAAAATGGGCCGCGTGCTGGCGCTGGGAGGGTCTATGGATGGTTTCGCCGTTAATCTGAGCGAAACTTTCGCAGAGCCCGGCACCGAATGGCAGTATGTGTCTATCGACACGCATATCATCTCCATGGTCATTCGCGGCGCGACGGGTCGCGAGATTGCGCCGCTGCTTTCCGAGAAAATCATCAAACCGATGGGGCTGGAGGCCAGCCCTTACTACCTAACCGACGGCAATGGCGTATCCTTTGTGCTGGGTGGCTTGAACCTGCGCACGCGCGATTACGCCCGTATGGGGCAGATGTTCTTGCAAAATGGCGCATACAACTTCCAGCAAATTGTCCCCGCAGATTGGGTTGCTGTTTCCACCGTCCCTTCCGCTCCAACAAGCGCGGGTGAATATGGATACGGCTATCAATGGTGGATGCCCAGCGATGGCCGCGAGGGAGAATTCCTCGCGCGTGGGGTCTACGGTCAATACATCTACATCAATCGCCCCTTGGGTGTTGTGATCGCAAGCAATGCAGCAGACCGCAAATTCCGCGAGGCAGGTGTGAGCGATTACAACGTCGAAATTTTCCGCAAGATCGCAGAAGGACTCTAATGCATGCAAAAAAACCCCAGCCTCAATGTCCTTGGCGAAGAGCTAAGCCTATGCAGCACCGATCCCCTTACAGGGTTCTTTCGCGACGGGTTCTGCAATACATGTGATGCGGATCAAGGGTCTCACACGGTCGCGGCCCTTCTCACGAAAGAGTTTCTGGCCTTTTCCAAATATGTGGGCAACGATCTAAGCACGCCGCGCCCAGAGTTCGGCTTTGCAGGTTTGAAAGACGGCGATCAATGGTGCCTCTGCGCAGGTCGTTTCTTGCAAGCGCATGACGAGGGCTGCGCGCCTTTGGTGAACCTGGCCGCGACCCATCAAAGTGCCACTGAAATCGTACCTTTGGAGGTGCTTAAGCTTTATGACCACACAGCCCAATCCTAATGCGGCCGCCCTCATGGGCGCGCTTGTCGCGGATGCTGCCACGCTTGGCACGCATTGGATCTACGATCCTGCTCGCATCGCAAGTATCTCCGGCAACAGCCCCGTTTTTGTGCCAATCAATGCGCAGAACTATGACGGCGTGCCCGCCTATTTCGCCCACGCCACGCGCAAGGATGGCGATCAAAGCCAATATGGCGAAGTGCTCGACGCCGCTGAAAACCAGAACGACCGCGCATTCTGAACTACCGTGGCTTCACAAACCGTAAACTCGGCAATCACGCTGTCGCGATGGAGTTCTATGAGGCGGCGCTGAGCATCGATCCCAACTACATTCTCGCGCGCTCTTACATGGCTCAGGGCCTGCTGGCTTACGGCGACGAAGACGGTGCCCGTGTTCAGCTTGCAGAAATACGTGAACGCGGGGGCCGCAACACATGGTCTTATACAGCGCTACAAATGGCGCTGCGCGGCACGCCGTCGAAATACTAAAACGGTTGCCAGCTTGGGCACACACAGCCTAAGCTGGCATATGATCCAACGCAGGTCCCTTTTGTGACTTCGCTGTCTGACGGCCTTGTGCCATTGCTGCCGCGCTTTCAGCGCTTTGCGTGGTCATTAACCCGTGATTGGCCCGATGCGGATGATCTGGTGCAAACTTCTTGCACGCGCGCCTTGTCGAAAACAGATCAATAGCAAGCGGGTACGCGGCTCGATGCGTGGATGTATCGTCTGATGCGTAATATCTGGATCGATGAGACTCGCAAACGCAGTGTTCGCATCGGACAAGGTCAAGAAGATGCCGCAGAAAGCGGTGAATTACGAACCTCTAGCGATAGCGAAACAACCGCTTATGCCGGACAAGTTCTACAGCAGATTGCGGCTTTACCAGAAGGGTTTAGCACGGTTCTTTTACTCGTCGCAATTGAAGGGCACAGCTGCGCCGAAACCGCTCACATCTTAGAAACACCTATCGGCACAGTCATGTCCCGTCTATCCTCCGCACGCGTCAAATTACGCACGGCATTGGCCGACCAGAAAGGAAGCCGCAGATGAGCGATCACACTCCCTTCAGTGAAGATCTGATGATCATGCTTGGTGCCTATGTGGACGGCGCCCTCACAGCTGATGATGCCAAACGGTGGACGAGATGGCCGCGAATGACCCCAGCATCGCAGCGGAGCTTGAGAGCTTGTTCTTACTTAACATCGACCTTAATAGCGCGATGGACAGCCTGCTGGATATGCCCATCCCACCCGAAACGGCCCAGTTCGCCGCCCCTGCACCGACGCCTGCGAACACGAACGCCGCACCCTTGCGCGCGCTTGCCGCGTCTTTGGTGATTGGTGCGGCACTCGGCGCGGCTGGGATGTGGTTCTCGCAATCGGCAAGCGCACCAGCCAGCAAGTAGCAAGCGCGCGCAGTTTGCTGGCAGAGGTTGCGGAATACCATCAGGTCTACGCGAAACAGACGCGCCACTTGTTTGAGGTTCCCGCAAGCGAGCAAGCCCATATCGAGAGTTGGCAGAGCAAAGAGATTGGTGTGGATTTCAAAGTCCCCGATCTCGGCGATGCCGGTTGGACCTTCCAGGGCGCGCGGCTTTTGGTGGCCGCCGGAAAACCTGTGGCGCAAATGATGTACACAAACGCTGAGGGCGCAGTCATCGCACTGTGTGGTTTGCAAAACGGATCTGGCACCGCGGCAGAGCCTGCGCTACGCGCCTTCGGAGATGTGCATGGCAACGTGGAAAAGCACGACCGGAAGTTTTGCGATTGTGGGTGACGCCCCTGACACACTCGAAGCACTGGCAAAGACCGCCGCACCTTTGATCTAATCGCTTCCCTTAGAACCCAAAAGGCACCCAATAAAGGTGCCTCTCTATGTCTAAATGCAAGCGTGCTTATTCAAACACGCGTCCCTCAGGGCCGCTCATGTCAAAGCCAAGGTGCCTCGCAACTGAGAAGATATCTTTGTCACCGCGACCACACATGTTCATCACCAACAAATGATCTGACGGTAAATCACCCGCAATTTTCGTCACATGCGCGAGCGCGTGCGATGGCTCTAGCGCGGGAATGATCCCCTCAAGCGAACAGGACAATTGGAACGCCTCAAGTGCTTCTTTGTCAGTGATCGAGACATATTTCGCGCGACCAATTTCGTGCAACCACGCGTGCTCTGGCCCGATGCCCGGATAATCAAGGCCAGCTGAAATCGAATAGCCCTCTAGGATTTGGCCATCGTCATCTTGCAGCAGGTAGGTGCGGTTGCCATGTAAAACACCGGGGCGACCGCCTGTGAGCGATGCACAGTGCTCCATCTTCATGTTGACGCCTTTGCCACCCGCCTCGACACCGATGATGTTCACGGATTTATCGTCAAGGAAGGGGAAAAACAGACCCATCGCGTTAGACCCGCCACCAATCGCGGCGATCACCGTGTCGGGCAAACGCCCTTCCGCCTCATGTAATTGCTCGCGGACTTCCTTGCCGATGATGCTTTGGAAATCGCGGACCATCGCAGGATACGGATGCGGACCAGCGACAGTGCCGATGCAATAGAACGTATCACGCACGTTGGTCACCCAATCGCGCAGCGCGTCGTTCATCGCGTCTTTCAATGTGCCCCGACCAGAAGTAACAGGGATCACTTCCGCCCCTAAAAGGCGCATACGGAACACGTTCGGCGCTTGGCGTTCTACGTCATGCGCACCCATGTAAACGATGCATTTGAGCCCAAACTTCGCACAGACCGTAGCAGTCGCAACACCGTGCTGACCCGCGCCAGTTTCCGCGATGATCCGCGTTTTGCCCATGCGACGCGCCAAAATGATCTGGCCTAGCACATTGTTAATCTTATGCGCGCCTGTGTGGTTTAGCTCGTCACGTTTAAGATAAATTTTCGCGCCGCCAAGATGCTCAGTCAGACGCTCTGCGTAATACAGCGGTGACGGACGGCCCACATAATGCGTCCAAAGGTCGTGCATTTCAGCCCAGAAACTCTCGTCCTCTTTGGCCTTTTCATACTCTTCCTCAAGGGATAGGATCAGCGGCATCAAAGTCTCGGACACAAAGCGCCCACCGAAATCACCAAACCGTCCGTTTTCATCAGGACCGTTCATGAATGAATTGAAAAGATCGTCCGCCATAGTCTTATCTCCCTACGCATGCCGCTTGGTATCGCCTGCGTTCACGCTCGTAAAGCGCTCTTAGCCATTCGGAGGCGACCAATGGGCGACACTATCGAAAAAGCGCCAAATTTCACCATTGAAATAGTATCGATCATCAAATCCTATCGGCCAATCATGACCAGCTTCAGAGAGCGCTGCCAGCTTGGCAACCAATTTGCCGTCCCAGTCGGGATAGTGCGTCAAATATCCATTGGAATAGGAATTCGCACTTTCATTTCGTACGACACCGTTCCAGTCAGCCCAACGACCTAACAAGGCAGGCATACTTGGAACCCCGGTCACGGGATCGCCTGTCATCCCGACCACATCATCGTCGTGCCCGTGAATATTTAAAACTGGCACGCGATTCTCTGGATCACACGTTTGCCAATCCCGCACGCTTATATTTCCAGCGACCGCAACGATTGCCGCAAAAGCATCCGCGCGCGTGCGCAAGCTGCTAAGCCATGCTCCCCCCATTTGCATATCCGACAAGAAACACGCGTTTAGGATCAATGTCATGCGTTTCTGTGATGTCTACAATCGCGAACATCAGGGTGCCAAAATTATCCTGATCCGCCGTCCGCTTGCCCACAATTCACGCCGCTTTCCCAATAGTATCAGGCGACGTTTACGGGAACAAAACAGCCACACCCGCAAGATCTGCGCTCGTTTCAAGCTGCGTTGACTCGCGAAATTACGCAAATGTGTCATCATAGCCATGAAGCGCCACATCAAGGGCCGTCAGTCCCGCGGCCGGCTCGGGCAGCGCTAAGAAATAGTCGAACCGAACGCCCCCAAAGACAAAACGACCAGCCGTGTCAGCGTGAAGGCTATGCGGACTCAAGCTGCGAATAAGTGAAAGCAAAACAGTCGCGATCAAGCCGCACGTCAAATGCGCGCGCCTTTGACAAAGGCTGTGATCAACGCCGCATCTTTTTGACCGGGGGTTGCTTCTACACCTGAACTCACGTCGACCTGCCGTGTCCCTGTCATGCGCACCGCCTCAGCGACATTGTCTGGATTCAAACCACCTGCAAGCATCCACGGCACGCCAATCTCACGCCCTGCTAGCAAACGCCAATCAAAAGCCAGCCCGTTGCCCCCAGGCAGCGCCGCATTTTTCGGCGGCTTCGCATCAATCAATAGCTGATCCGCGACCGCCGCATACTGATCAATTGCAGGCAGATCACTGGCATCCGCAACACCGATAGCTTTCATCACAGGCAGGCCATAGCGCGCCTTCACCTCGATGACACGTTCAGGCGTTTCGTGACCATGTAGCTGTAACATATCAAGCGGCACAGATGCGGTAATCGCATCCAGCGCCTCATCGCTGGCATCCACCACCAAGGCCACTTTGGCAATACCCATCGGAACCTCGATCGCAAGCGCTTGCGCGTCTTTTACATTCAGATTTCGTGGAGATTTCTCGAAGAAAACGAAGCCGACGTAGTTCGCGCCAGCGTCACTCGCCGCTTTGACGTCGGTCAATGTAGTCAGGCCGCAAATTTTTACGGACGTATCGCTGCTCCGCTCAAAGCCATCACCCGGAGCCACTAAGACAGGCATCGGCGCTTAGCTCGTTTCGTCCAAAATCGCGAGGACGTCATCTTTGCCCTCGAGCTTGTCTGCCCTCAAACGCTTGATTTCGCGATTCATGCAATCCATTTCACGGCGCTGCGCTACAGCTTCTGCGCGTTGTTTGTGCTCGCGGATCCACTCCCAGAGAAAGCCAACCATAAGTCCAACGCCCACACCACCAAAAATAATAACGAACAGCGGCAAGTTGATCGAATACTCCATGCCCATCAGTCCTGCCAAATCTGCAGGCAACAATTCCAACATTACCATCTCGCGATTTGCGAGTGAAACACACACAAGCACCACCGCAATTGCGGCGAGCAAGAGGTACTTAAAATAACGCATGAATTACTTTCCGTTCAGCCGATCACGCAGCAATTTTCCAGTCTTGAAGAAAGGCACATGCTTTTCCTCAACAGGCACAGACTCACCTGTGCGCGGGTTACGACCGACGCGCGCATCACGCTTTTTAACAGAGAAAGCACCAAAGCCGCGCAGCTCTACCCGATCGCCGCGCACCATCGTTTCGGTGATTTCCTCAAAGACGGTATTTACGATACGCTCGACGTCGCGTTGATAAAGATGAGGATTTTCGTCAGCCAGTTTTTGGATCAACTCGGATCGTATCATTTAATAGTGCCCCCAGATTGCCGCGTCCCGCGTAGCAGCAAGAACGAATGGGTCAATTATATGCACTTTCGTGATTTGGAAAAGGGCCAAGCGTCAGATGAGTACAATTTGCCCTTGAGAAAAGCTATTTTTTCAACCAACTCCCGTTTTCAATGGCATGTTTCTTGGATTTCAGCCACAAAATCCGCGAAAACCGATTCGCAAACGACAGCAAGCAGGCTCCTTAAACCTCGCTAAGATGGATCGGCGAGGCGTTCCACTTCCACAGCTTCGTTCAAAAAGAGCTGGGGCGCGCAGGCTTCATTCACATCAATCGAGGATTTGACATATTGGTTTTCCAAATCTGCTTCGGTTCCGATCCAAGTGAACCTTCCTTCACAGGTCTCGCCATTGATGCGCGCGATTGTGACCGCTGCTCCGACTTCGATGCCCGTCTCTACGCGCGAGACAAGCTGCGTCACATTAACAAACACTTCGACCGCTTTCTCATGCGGCGCATAGATCTGCGCAGCGGACGCGCCTGCACTCACGCAATCACCAACCTTGGGATCAAATCCAAGCAATACACCATCGTATGGTGCGCGCAGGGTCAGCGCATCCAAACTAACCTGCTGTGATTGCACATCCAGCTTGCCAATCTCCAAGGCAATTTGCGCCCGTTTCTTCGCGGACACCGCATTGGCTTGCGTTTCGCTGGCCTGATCCGCTGCAAAAGTCGCATTCATCAAGCGGCTTTCCACAGCCTCCATCGCGGTTTCATTAAGCAATCCTCTGCGAAAGATCTTTTCATTGCGCGCGAATTCTTTACCCACCAGCTCTAGCTCTTGCGCACGCCGCTCAACGCTCGCTTGCGCCGCATCTATGGCCAGTTGACGTTCAAAAACTGCCGCTTCCAAATCTAGAACACGCGCCTCTGCAGTCTTCTGTTTAAGCTCCGCTTCGCTGGCATCCAATTCCACAAGAATTTGCCCAGCCTTGGCCACACCAGAGCGACGAACAGGTTCTGCAATAGCAACGATACAGCCCCCCTTCTCATAAGAAATCCCGGTGATCTCATCCGCAAAAACGGTGCCCGCTAAACGGATCGGATCAACAGCAGTGGTTTGTGCGGCCAGCGGCGTAGCACTCAATAGGCTGACAAGCACTGCACGTTTGATCAGCACAACTCTAGCAACAAGACAATTCACCATGACTTCACCTCGCATCAGCTTCCGATATTTAATCGAATGATGAGCATGCTCGCTGCTTATAGCAAGAGCTTTAAGATCTTGGCGCTCAACTCGGTCGGAAATGGATCTAGGCGACGTCATACGCTAGTGGGTAAAGCGCGCAAGTGCGTCGGCATTTTTGGGTGCCCCGAAAATAGTCACGCATGCCGCGACGCTCGTCTTTTGCTAGACTGTCCCAGTCGGACCAAACAAGCCTACACTTTAAAACCTCTGCAAACCGCTCCATCGCGCCGATGCTCGGGGTATCGACTAAGGTTTCGTTCTGATCCTCAATTATTCCAGTCGCGTTCAAGACATTGTCAGTGCTTTCACACATTATCTGGATCATCGGATTGGGTTTAGACATAAATTCACAGTCTATAATTATCACTTCAGGATTCAGGAGCTTAACCGGCGCGAGCAACTCATAGTGATCCATGACGTGGTACAAAATCCCAAACAAAGCAACGACGTCAAACTGTGCGTTCTGCGCGATAAGCCTGTCGAGCTCTGCGTAAAGATCACCATGAGTGAACGTTGCGCGTTGTTTGAAATCAGTTTAAGGAAAATCGTCTTTTGCTCGATCAACGCGCTGCGCGCTTCGACAGCATGTACCTCTGCAGCACCGGCCCCTGCAAAAGCATAACTCCAACGATCATCATGCGACGCGATATCAGGCACTTTTGCATGCGCAATGAGGGGCGCAAACGGTTCAATAATAAAGCCATACCGCGCGTTCACCCGCGCCACGTCAGCTGCGCGGTAGCCATCCCATCCCTGCATAAAATCGAAAAGCCAACTAATCTTACTGCTCCACTGCTTTCATTCTTTCTGCGACTTACTCAGGTTTTCGACCCTCTAACCCGCTCTCTCACCGCCCGCTTTTGCGGCAATGCTAGCTTACTATTACGCAAAGAAGTTCGAACACAACTGAGGCTCCCAAAAAGGTTGTATCACCACTCTGATCGAAGAG
>Ga0206129_10003502_pt1 | contig 18052 bp, 8 predicted proteins | sample Helgoland_Spring_8_FD_148616 | JGI IMG/M metagenome (GOLD analysis project Ga0206129, IMG submission 148616) | Pelagic subsurface seawater microbial communities from Kabeltonne, Helgoland, North Sea - Helgoland_Spring_Bloom_20160502_2 | ecosystem: Environmental > Aquatic > Marine > Epipelagic ...
GTAGGTTGTCCCGGCTCTGATCAAGATGGCCCAGTCGGATTCCTCCCATCTGGGACGCATTCACGCCCTCTGGACTCTGGAAGGTCTCGGTTCGATCACTCCGGCGATTGTCACCGTCGCTGCTGCCGACAAACACCCTCGTGTTCGTGAAGCGGCCTGCCGCCTTGGCGAGCCTTACTACAGCGGCACCGGGGAGCTCGCTGCCCTTGCAATAACCTTGGCAGCAGATCCAGTTGGCCTAGTGAGAAAGCAGGCTGCGCTGAGCATGCGATACGCCAAGCACGCTTCGGCACCCCAGCCTGCCCCGGCTCCTGGGAAGGGGCGCTACGACAAAAAGGAAATGGCGCTGATCAAGCAAGGCGAGGCCGTTTACTCCACGCTGTGCACCACTTGTCATGGAGCCGATGGCAAAGGATTCACGACCGATGACAAGCTGGTCATGGGCCCATCCCTGGCGGGGTCACCGCGGGTCAATGGTCACCCCGCACTCTCCGTCAGCACCGTCCTCTACGGCCTGGAAGGCCCGATCGATGGCAAGACCTACGCTGCGCAGTTGATGGTTCCGATGGGGACCAACGACGACAAGTGGGTGGCTGGTGTGATCAGCTACATCCGGACCTCTTTTGGAAACATCGGAGCACCGATCACTCCGGAAATGGTCGCGAAAATCCGGAAGAGCGATGCCCGTAAGAAGCATTGGACCCAAGCCGAGATTGAGAAGGCGCACGACATGGTCATGACGGATCGCAGCAAATGGATACTGACCGCGAGCACCAACCCGGGCACCCTGAAGTATGCCATCGATGGCAAGGCGACGACCCGCTACGACACCAATGGCGTGCAGAAGAAGGGGATGTGGCTCAACATCGAGCTTCCGGAAACTCGCCGGGTTAGTGGCATCGTCTTCAATAACATCCCTTCCGCCAGTGATGGTGCGAAGGAGTTCAAAGTGGAAGCCTCCACGGATGGCAAAACTTGGTCCGTGGTCATTGCCAAAGCGAAAGCCGGCAAGCCGAACAACGAAATCCTCTTCCCGAAAGCGGTTCAGGCCAAGCACCTCAAGATTACCTTGGGAGCGAACCACGGCCGCAATTTGTGGTCCATCCACGACCTGCAACTTCATGGTAGCAAGCGCTAGGGAGTAATTGGGGCAATTCCCAAAAATCCCCATCAAAACAAATCGTCCAAATGTCTTTAGGTAGCGGGATGACTCGACGGAAGTTTGTGCTGACTGGCAGCATGGTGGTGGCTTCAGCGAAGTCGTTGGTGGGGGAGAAAGGGGATCAATTCACCGGGGAGATCAAGCATTAAGTCAATCATGGTAGGGCGGATCCGGCTCGGTCGGCCCTGATCAAAAAACGGGAGCGCCGTATCTCCGGAAAGGGAGTGACGCCACGGCAAGACACGGCATTTCCCCCGGGATCTCACTTCCGTGTGGGTGAGGCGGGTTGCTAGATTTTTAAAGTGGGCTGACCGAGCCGGATCCGCCCTACCGTGTGAGAAACACCGATTAAAACCACAAAACGTAACGCGCAGCAGTATTACCGGCATGAAGCAGCCAACGCCCGGCGTTGGCACGTATCCTAAGCCAGCACGGCGGTTCGAACGGGTGTGCCCCATCGCGGATGCCGCTGCCGATTCGGAGATCGCCTAAGAATCATGTCTGATTCAACCTAAATTTTGTCTCATGCACACAAGACTCCGTACAGGGAGGCACCTACAGTGCAGCTATGAATCGTAGCAAAAGATCAAAAACAGTGACGTTGATGACGGCCCTTCCCGCAGTAGCCGTGATGACCAGCCTCCTGGTAATAGCTGCCCCGCCCAAGAGCGACGGCTACTACGGCAAGACCAAGGTCGCATCCAAGGCAGAGGTGAAGGCTTATCCTTTCGATCTTGGCCAGGTGAAGCTTCTCCCGAGCCCATTCGAGAATGCGATGAAGATCAACCAGAAGTACCTGCTTGAGCTCGACGCCGACCGCATGCTCTGGCCGTATCACGAACGCGCCGGCCTGCCGATCAAAGGCAAGCGTTATGGCGGTTGGGCACGTAAGGACGTCGTTGGCCAGATCAGTGGCCACTACATGAGCGCCCTTTCCCTGATGTACGTCAGCTCTGGCGACAAGCAATTCAAGGATCGCGTTGATTACATGGTCAGCGAAATCGCCAAAGCCCAGGAGAAGCATGGCGATGGCTACACCGGCCCCGTCCGCACCGAGGTCTGGGAGAAGGTCTATAGTGGCGACTTGAAGGCCCACAAATGGGGGGTCGGCGGTGGCTATGTCCCTTGGTATGTCATGCACAAAACCTTCGCGGGCCTGATCGACGCCTATATCCTGGCCGACAACAAGCAGGCTCTGGAGGTGGTGATCAAGCTCGCTGACTGGGCCAAAAAGGGAACCGACAATCTCGACGAAGCGCAGTTCCAGGACATGCTCCGCGCCGAGTACGGCGGCATGTCCGAGTCGCTCGCGCACCTCTACGCCATCACCGGCAACAAGGATTATCTCACCTTCGCGCAACGCTTCGACCACAAGGAGATTCTTGATCCTCTGGAGAAGAAAGAAGACAAGTTGGCCGGGTATCACGTCAACACGCAGCTGCCCAAGATTCTCAGCGCGGCCCGTCTTTATGAACTGACCGGCGAGGAGCGTTATGGAGCCGCCGTCAATTTCCTCTGGGACCGGGTGATCAACACCCGCGCGATGGCCCCCGGTGGCGTCGATCTTCGCGAGCACTTTTGCGAACATGGCAGCGAGTCGGAGCACCTCAAATGGAACAGCAGCGAAACCTGCTCGGTCTACAACATGTTGAAGCTGACCCGCTCGGTGTTCAGTTGGGACCCTTCCGCGGCCACGATGGACTACTACGAGCGAGCGCTCTACAACCAGATCCTCGGCTCACAAGACCCCGACAGCGGTGGCATGACCTACTTTTACAGCCTCAAGCCGGGTCACTTTAAAATCTACAGCTCTCCGTTTGATGCGATGTGGTGCTGTGTGGGTTCGGGAATCGAGAACCATTCGAAGTATGCCGACACCATCTACTCTCACAATGACGACAGCCTCTGGGTCAACCTCTTCATTCCCTCGGAGCTCGACTGGCAGGAGAAGGGCGTCCGCGTCCGCATGGAGACGAAGTTCCCCGCAGAGGACGTCATCACGCTCACGGTGAATACCAAGAAGTCCCAGAAACTCGACCTCAAGGTTCGCGTTCCTTACTGGGCGACCAAGGGCGCCGAGGTCACCATCAATGGCAAGAAGCACAAGGTGGAGTCGAGCCCCGAGAGCTACCTGACCCTGTCGCGTCAGTGGAAAGATGGCGACAAGATTACCGTCCGCTTACCGATGAGTCTCCATCTGCGCCCGGCGCGGGACAAAAAGGATCTGGTCACCATCATGTATGGTCCGTCCGTGCTTGCGGGTGAACTCGGCAGCGAAGGAATGCCTAAGGATGTCACCTCGAACCAGTCCGCCCACAGTGCCGCTCCGGATCCACCGGTCCCCGTGCTGCTTGTCGACCCGAGCAAGCCCCTCTCCTCATGGCTCAAGCAAGTCCCCGGCGAGACGCTTCGATTCAAGACGGTCGGCGTCGGCAAGCCGAACGATGTCACCCTGATCCCTATCTCCGATCTGCACCACCAACGCTACACCGTCTACTGGGAGACGATGGCCCCCGGGGATTGGAAACCCGCTGCCAGCCTCGAGCCCGAGAAGATTGCCGAGAGCAAACTGACCGCCGGCCTCGATTACAAATACTTCGAAGGAAATTGGAAGATGCTTCCCGATTTCGGTAAACTCGAAGCCAAAAAGACCGGCGTGGTCGAGGATATCGGTCTCTCGATCCAGGATCAAAGAGACAACTTTGGGGTCGTCTTCTCGGGCTACCTGAAGATTGCCGAAAAGGGCGAATACATATTTTCCATCCGTAGCGACGACGGCACCCGCGTCAGCCTGGCCGGCAAGGAAATCATCCTCAACGACGGCGTTCACGACATGATCCCTGCCCCCTCGCAGCCGGTTCTGTTGGCCGCCGGCTTCTACCCCCTCAGGCTTGATTACTTCGAAGCCGGCGGCGGAGAGGGGCTCGAGCTCAGCGTCTATTCCAACGCCGACGGCAAGTGGAACCGCATTCCAAAATCGATGCTTTACCGCCTCAAATAGGGCTTGGCTAAGATCCTGATCGGATATTCCACAGTCTCACGAAAAACAAACACCGCGTTAATTACATGAACATCGTTAAACAGAGCACCGTTGTCTTGTGTTCTCTTCTATTCTTTCTCTTCCCAGTCGTCGATAGGGCTGCAGCAGACGACTACGCTGACGGCAAACTCAGCAAGGCGCTGATCCTCGGCGGCAATTCGCACACCGTCAAGATCCCGCACTACGGCGGGCTCAATCCGGCCAAGGCGATCACGATCTCCGCGTGGATCAAACCCGAACGCGTCGGCAAAGGCCAGTGGGATTGGCAGGCGATTTACAGGAAAGAAGATGGGGACGCCCGAGCCCTCATGGCGATTGGCGATTACGAGAAGAAGCACAGTCTCTGCTTCGGGCTGGGGATCGGCGGGAAGTACGTCGTACATGGCGTGCCGCTTGAGCCGGCCAAGTTGCTCGACGGGAAATGGCACTTGGTCAGCGTGACCTTTGATGGCAAGGCGATGAAGTTCTACGCAGACGGTCAGCAAATCGGCGTTAGCACCAAGGCCAGTGGGGCGATTGACACGCAGGGTGAAACCCCGGCGTATATCGGCTCGCTGAAGGGGGGACGTGAGTTTTTCAAGGGCGGCATTGATGATGTGCGGATCTACAGTAGGGCTCTTTCGGCCGATAAGATCAAAACGATGGCCCTCGCCGACGGGGAAGCCACCGTCGCCGGTCTTGCCGGGTGGTGGAAGCTCGACGGCAATGTGGAGAACAGCGCTGCGGGTTCGCCGAAGACCTTGCTTGCAGAGCTATACCGCACGCACAGCAAGGAAATAGCGATCTCGAAGAGCTACCTGCTCATGCCGATCAGCAATGACGCCGAGCGGGGCCAGACGATCAGCCTTTCCGTTGACGGAAAGAAGATCCGCCACGTGAAGAGGGCACAGCTGGCCGAAAAGAAGGAAGACGCCGACTGGTGGGCCTTCTTCGACATTTCCGCATACAAGGGGAAGACTCTCTCTGTCACTGCCCATCCGATGAAAACAGGAGCCTTGGCCTTGATCACTCAGAGCGACACGGTGCCGGGCGAAGACACGTGGGGCTCGGAGCCGAAACGGCCGCAGTTCCATTTCTCCCAGAAGGTCGGGTGGATCAACGATCCCAACGGCATGGTCTACTACAAGGGCGAATGGCATCTCTACTTCCAGCTCAACCCGGTCGCTCTACCGTGGGGCAACATGACCTGGGGCCACGCGGTCAGCAAAGACCTGGTCAGTTGGAAGCAACTGCCCAACGTCTTCCACCACAAGCCGGGCGACGCGATGTTCTCCGGCGGTGCCGTCGTGGACTGGAAGAATACCGGAGGATGGAAGACCGGTGAGAACGACGTCATCGTCGCTACCTGGACCAGCACCGGGCGTGGCGAATGCGTCGCCTACAGCAACGACAAAGGCCGCACCTTTACCGAATACGAAGGCAACCCGGTTATCAAGCATAAGGGCCGCGACCCCAAACCGCTCTGGTACACGTACGGGGAGAATGACACGCCCCTGGACGACACGGCAAAAACACTTGGCGGCCATTGGGTCATCGCCATTTACGCCGAGCCCGAGAAGCAGGACCGCGGCGTCGCCTTCTACACCTCAACCGATCTGAAGAAGTGGGCCTTCCAGAGTCACCTCGGCGGCTTTTATGAATGCGCCGAACTCTTCACCCTCCCGGTCGATGGCAATAAGGAGAAGCTACGCTGGATCGTGTTCGCCGCCGACGCCGAATACATCATCGGCGACTTCGACGGCAAGACCTTCACGCCCGAGCACAAAGGGAAGCGCCGGCTTCATCACGGCAACTACTATGCCTCGCAGCTCTTCTCCGACGCCCCCGACGGGCGACGCGTCCAGATCGGCTGGGCCAAGATCGACATGGGCGACACCACGTTCAACCAGACCTTTGCGTTTCCGACCGAACTGTCGCTGCGCACCACGAAAGACGGTGTGAGAATGTTCGGCGAGCCGGTCAAGGAGATCGAAAAAATCCTCGGCAAGTGCAGCAAGGCCACCGCGAAACTCCTGACGCCTGAGAAGCCCGTCGAGGTGAAGACTTCCGGCGCGCTGCTGGACATCCGTGCCGAGTTCGAACTCGGCAAGGCCAAGACCATCGGACTCGAGGTCGACGGCAAGAAGGTCGCCACCTTCGATGTCTCAAGTGGCAAGCTGAACGGCCAGATGCCGTTGCAGCCGGTCGATGGCAAAATCGCCATACGCATCCTGATCGACCGCCCGATGATGGAAATCTTCGCCAACCACGGCGAGCAGATTGCGACATTGCCCTACGAAAACGATTTGAACATTGAGTCGGTCAAAGCCTTCTGCGACGGCGGCGATGCAAAACTGCTATCGCTCGAAGTCCACGAGTTGAACGCCAAGTGGGGCCATTAGGTTTTTTCCTCGGACGAGCCATGGCTCTTTTGAGCGTCACGGGTGAAATAGCTCGTGTCGCACTCTGCAGATGATCCAGATAATCTGCGCGACAGGGGATACACATCAAACTCAAATAAGGAAAATCAATGACACGACAGAAATTATTCGCCTCAGTTCTGACCTTGATGATCAGCCTGACGATGTCGGCTGTAACAGCCGCGCCCGACGCTGCGATCCGGGTTCTCTTTCTCGGTCACGAGAGCGAGCACCACAACAGCAATAAATACTATCCGATGCTGGCCAAGGGGCTGGGGCGGGACGCGATCTACTTCGACTACGTCACCAGCGTCGAGGAGGCGCTCGGTGACGCCGACTACCTGAGCAAGTTCGACGCGGTGCTGCTGTATGCGAACCATGGGAAGATTACCCCGCAGCAGTGGAAGAACCTGAAAGGTTACGTCGAGGGCGGCGGAGGCTTCGTGCCGGTGCATTGTGCGAGCTGGTGCTTCGGCAACGAGCCGGGCTTCGACCAGTTGGTGGGCGGCCGTTTCGACAGCCACAAGACCGGCACCTTCACCGCCAAGGTGGTCGACGGCAAGCACCCGGCGATGGCCGGCGTGGAGGCGTTCGAGGCTTGGGACGAGACCTACAAGCACAAGAACCACAACGAGAAAGATCGCACTGTATTGATGGTGCGCGAAATCGCGGGGAAGGATGACAATATCACCGAACCTGAGCCGTGGACCTGGGTGCGCACCCAGGGCAAGGGCCGCGTATTTTACACCGCGTCCGGGCACGACGAGAAGGTCTGGAAGCAGGCGGGCTTCCACCAGTTGCTCAAGGCGGGGATTTTATGGTCGGTGGGCGATGCGAGGAAGCAGTCGTATGAAAAATTCATCGCTGCCCGCGCGCCGCTCAAATATGAGAAGCGCGGCGACATCGCCAACTACGAGAAGCGCCCCGAGCCGCTGCCTTACCAGTTCCCGCTCAAGCCGGAGGACAGCATGGATTACACCCAGGCACCGGTGGGCTTCCGCTTGGAGCTGTTCGCCAGCGAGCCGGACATCATCAACCCGATCGGCCTCGCCTGGGACGAGCGCGGCCGGCTGTGGGTTGCCGAGACGGTCGATTACCCGAACGAGATGACGGCCGACCGAGTCGGTAACGACAAAATCAAGATCCTCGAAGACACCGACGGCGACGGCAAGTGCGACAAGGTGACGGTGTTCGCCGAAGGTCTGAATATCCCGACCTCGCTGACCTTCTCGCGCGGCGGAATCATCGTCGCTCACGCGCCCGACTTCCTGTTTCTCAAAGACACCGACGGCGACGACAAGGCGGACGTGCGCGAGGTGTTGACGACGGGTTGGGGGATCGGCGACACGCATGCCGGCCCGTCGAACCTGCGCTACGGATTCGACAACTGGATCTGGGGCACGGTTGGCTACTCATCGTTCAACGGCACGGTCGGCGGCGAGGAGAAGCGCTTCGGATCCGGGGTGTTCCGCATGAAGCCCGACGGTTCGGCACTGGAGTTTCTGCACCAGTTCAACAACAACACTTGGGGCCTCGGCTTCAACTCGGCGGGCGACGTGTTCGGTTCGACCGCCAACAACAACCCGAGCTTCTTCTGTGGCATCCGCGCCACCGCCTACGGCAAGGGCAAGAAGGGCATGAGCGCGCAGATGATCGCTCCGGATCGTTCGTTCCACCCGATCACGCCCAACATTCGCCAGGTGGATGCCTTCAATAACTACACCGCGGGCGCCGGCCAAACGGTGGCGACCTCGGCGGGGTTCCCGGAATCGTTCCGCGAAAAGGTGGCGTTCATCAGCGGACCGACCGGCCACCTGCTCGGGAAATACCATCTCTCCCGCAATGGCTCGGGCTACAAGGCCAAGAACGGCTATGTCTTCCTGGCCTCGGCCGACGAGTGGTTCTCGCCAGTCGCGGCGGAAGTGGGACCCGACGGCAACCTGTGGGTGGCGGACTGGTACAACTTTATCATCCAGCACAACCCGACACCGAGCAAAGACCGCGGCGGCTACGACGCGAAGAGCGGTAAGGGGGCTGCGCACATCAACCCGAACCGTGACCGCAGCCATGGGCGCATCTACCGCGTGGTCTGGGACAAGGCGCCAGAGGCGAAGATTAAATCGCTGGCCGACGCGAGCGACGCCCAACTGGTGGCGGCGATGGACAGCGACAATTTGTTCTGGCGCCAGACCGCGCAGCGATTGTTGGTCGACGGCGGCAAGAAGGGCGCGACGGCAGCATTGAAGGCGAAGATCAAGGCAGGCGGTGCCGGGGCGATCCAGGCGCTGTGGAGCTTGCAAGGGCTTGGCGCGCTCGATACCGAAACGCTCCAGCTCGCGCTGTTGAGCAAAGACCCCGCGCTGCGGCGCAACGCGATCACCGCGTTGGGCAACGACGCGGCAGCGCTGCAGTTGTTCTTCGATACCGCAGTGGTGCAGGACTCGGACCTAACCGTGCGCCTTGCCGCCTTTAACAAGATGGTCGAATTTGAGGACAGGAAGACGGTCGCGCTGGCGGCGGCGAAGTTGAGCACGGTGGTGGCCAACGCCGATGATACGTGGCTCTCGCTGAGCCTGCGCAACGCCGGTGCTGGCGCGGTCACGAAGGGGCCGGCAACGCTCGGCCCGGAGCTGATCGACAACGGTTCGTTCGAGACCTTAGATGGCGATTTGCCTGCCGGTTGGAGCCCCCGTTTCTATAGTGGAGAAAAGGCGCAACACCGGGTGTCGGATCTTGCCCGTAGCGGCAAGCGATCGCTCGAGATTTCCGCCGACAAGGTCACTGAATTTAGCATGTATATCGATGTTCCGGTGGATCGAAACTCGGAGTATGAACTCAGTGGCTGGATCAAGACCGAGAATGTGGCAGGTGGAGGGCGCGGCGCACTGCTATACATTAGCAAGCATCCCGACAGTCCAGTCAGCAAGGGCGTGAAGGCGACCAAAGACTGGACCCATGTGAAGGTGTCGTTCAATAACTACGAGGGAAAGTCGGTCCGGATCAATTGCATGCTCGGGGGCTGGGGTACCGCCTCCGGCAAGGCGTGGTGGGACGATGTCAGTCTGCGCAAGATCGAGTATGAGGTCATCGCCACCGACGAACCCGAGGTCGCAGAGGGCGACGTGGAACGCGGTAAGAAAATTTTCATGACGCATCCGATTGCCGCCTGCACCCGCTGCCACGTCGTCAACGGCGTTGGTGGTCCAATCGGACCCGCTTTGGACGCCATCGCGACGCGCAAGCAAGAGGACTATATCTTGGAAAGCCTGGTCGATCCGGGGGCGACGATCGCGGAGGGTTTCCAGGGCAAGGTGTCGCCGATGCCACCGATGGGTGTGCTCCTGAATCCGCAAGAGTTGGCCGACGTGATGGCCTACATCCTGACCCTGAAGTAAAACGGGCCGGTGTTGAACGACGAGGTGATCGACCTCGGTGTCAGCGTCTATGTGCTCAAGGACAACTCCCCTGACGAAATACGCGCGGCGCTGCTGGCTGCGGCGGATGGTCGCTCGTGGTTCAGCCGATCACTGACGGATTTTATTCTGAACCGTCAAGAAGACTCGCATACGCTGCGCAAAGAGGTTGCTGGCCTCGACGTGATCTCGAAGACGGAGCGCAAGGTTCTCAAACTGATCGCCGCCGACCTGATCACCAAGGAGATCGCCGAACTTCAGAACTTACGTCACTCTCCACCTATTCCAACCCATCTCCCGCTCTCCCCAGCAACGTTCTCAAGCGCCCCACGCAAAAAGCAAATTTCTGGAAATTTCTGTACTAAAGTATACTTCTTGTTTTAATTCCTTCTGATAAGCTATTCCTGAAGAATTCGTGCAGTTCTCCTCAACAACGTTCTCAAGAACCCACGCAAAAAAGCAAATTCCTAGCAATTGAATCTAGGTATCTTATCTCGCTTGGTGGTATTCTTAAGCATGGTTAGGGTGTAGGTGTTGACGCATCGCCAGTGTCTTCATAATCATAAATGTCCTCATCCCATCCGAAGGGGCTAGACTTATCCCACTCACGGCCTAAGGTAGCATATCCGTTACCTAAGTCCTCCAGCATCACGGAAGTAAGCAGATGGGTGGCTAGGCTCCCACCTATGTCCACGTGAACTAGGTTGGCTATGTCAGGTGTAGAAAGCTTCCCAACCGAAAACCAACCAGACTTAGACGCTATATCCCCCTGCTCGATCACTCGACTATCTCCAACTTTCAAGGTAGCTTGATAGTTAATCAACTTGGCCTAAAAAAAAAGACCAACTAGTAATAATTGCTTGATCTGAAATTATTCGTTAGATAGGAAAGTCGTTGCGGGAGGGATGTTTCCTTTCCTCACAAGAGAATAACAAAATCATGGACCTCCACAACATCCCATCCCGCTCTACGAGGCGGACGTGAAGAAGCTCCGCACCACCCTCAAGCGCCGGCGCTTCGAGTTCGCCGAGCGCGACCACGCCCACTTCACCGCGGAGAAGGGACGGCTGCACGTCACCGTCTACGAGAACGGCCAGAAGACTCTGGTGCAGGGGAACGAGGCGCGGGAGTTTGCGCGCGATGTGCTGGAGCCGATGGTGATGGGTGGGTAGAAGCGGAGGAGGCAGTTCCAATGAGTCACGATAGCACGCCATCACCACAAGACACCGAACTCCGCCAGGCGGCGGAAGGCTCGGCGGGTGAAATCCCGCCGATTTCCGAAGTGCCGCTCGAAAGCCTGCATTTGCGTGCCATACGGGAGATGACGTATGAGCTTCAGCCTCATAAGGTCGAGTTGGAAATGAAAAATGAGCAATTGCGCCGCGCTCAGTCGGACCTTGAAGAATTGGGGGATCGTTACTTCGACCTCTACGATCTGGCTCCGATCGGCTATGCCACGCTCAATAGCGAGTATGTCATTCTAGAGGCCAATCTGGCGGTAGCGGATTTGCTTGGAATGCCGCGGAGCGCCTTGGTCTCCTCACCGATCTCCCGATTTGTGACGCCGTACCACCTGGACATACTTTATCTTCACCAGAAAGGCGTCCGGAATGAGGGTGATTCGCATGACTGCGAGATACAGATGATCCGAGGTGACGGTTCCCCGGTATGGGTGCATTTGCAGTGCACCATGAGCCGGGGTTTGGATGGCACGCCACTGTGCTGCTCGATAATGAAAGATATCTCTCGGCGTATTAAAGTGCAGCAGACGCTTGAGACATCCTTGCCCTTCTCTTCAGAGTTGATTGGGTCGATGCAGGATGGTTTCTCCGTGATTGATTCCAAAGGGGTGACTGTGAATGCGAATCCGGCGATCTGCAGAATAACCGGATTTTCCAAGGAGGAACTCGTGGGCATAGGTCCACCTCATCCGTATTGGCCGCCGGAGGAAATCCCAAAAATTACGGAAGCCCTGAAGACGACCCTAGGGGCAGGTGCGGTGGATTTCGAATTGATTTTCATGCGCAAGAATGGGGAACGATTTCCGGTGCTGCTGAGCGCGTTCCCCGTGCCGGATGAGAATGGCAATGTTGTAAGATTCGCGGCTAGCGTGAAGGACATCACTCTGCGCAAACAGGCTGAAGCAGCGCTGCTGAATTGGAACCACACCCTTGAGCAGAAGGTGAATGAGCGCACAGAGGAGCTGAAGAGGAGCGAATCCCGCTTCCGCCAGCTTACCGAAACCACCTTCGAGGGGATTGCTATCTCTGAGAATGGCATCCTAATCGATGGAAATCCCCAGGTGGCCGCGATGCTCCAATATGATCTAGCTGAGGTAATCGGCCGACCGGTGACTGATTTCGTGGATCCGGATTCGGTGAATTTGGTCATCGATCGAATGCAATCCGGTAGTGAGGACAGCTACGAATGCCTGGGAGTTCGGAAAGACGGAACGAGAATTCCGCTAGAAGTCAAAGGCCGCTTGATGGCCTGGCAGGGGAAGCCAACAAGAGTCAGCGCTCTGCGTGACCTCACGTCCGTGAAACGTGCCGAGGCCAAACATCTCGCCCGGAAAGAAGAGACCGACAAAGTGATAAAACTGGCTCTGGTTAGCGAAATCAGTGCAGGCATCATTCATCAGATCACCCAACCACTCACCTCCATCGGGGCGAACCTCGCTGCGATCATGGGCTCCAAGATGTGTGAATCGGATCCATCAGGTTGCGCGAACATCCTCGAGAAGATCGACTCGGATATGAAACGAATTAGGGAGTCAGTGATCCATTTGCGGGCGCTCTCGAACATTGAGCAACCGAAGCTCGTGCCGGTCGACTTGAATGCAATGGTTTCCGAAGCGCTGCTGGCGATCAAGGCCGAGGCAGTGATGAAGGATGTCATCATCCAGGTGCATCGGGCAGGTGAACGTGCGAAAGTGAACGCGGATGAAATACAGCTTAGTCATGCCATGATCAATTTGGTTCGGAATGCGATCGATGCCTGCGCGGACCTACCTCGTGATCGACGCGCCATCGACATCTCGACGCGGGTCATTCCGGAGGAAAAGTTCGAGTTATGTGTTCGCGACTCGGGAACGGGCATTCCTCCCGATGTGAAAGAGCGTATGTTTTCCCCCTTCTTCACCACCAAGGCGGATGGCCTCGGGATCGGACTTCGTCTTACCCAGACGATTGTCCAAGCTCACAACGGCACCATCACCGGTTTCAACAATCCAGAAGGATCGGGTGCCACATTCCGGGTGGTTCTTCCACTCGATTCCGGAGAGGTATATACCAAAGGATAGCCATTCTGCAATGGACAATATCATACATTTCACAGTGAATTCCGTCTTCCGGCGGGCATAAATTGCCTGTCGCTCCCACACCTGTGCCCACGACACCACATTCACTCAACTCATTGACACCTAACAACCATGTAGTCCATGTTTTGGATGATGATTTGTCCATTCGGGATAGTTTGAAGTTATTGCTCAGCGCCAAGGGCTACTTTGTGCTGAGCCACGCAACGGCGGAATCGCTTTTTTCCTCAGAATTGCCGGAAGTTCCCGCATGCCTCCTGTTGGATCACCATCTTGAGGGCGGGGTCACGGGAGTTCAAGTTTACCGCGAGATACGCGAGCGGGGCTGGATCATGCCAACCATCTTTCTCACCGCTCATTGGAGCACACAGTCCATCGTCGGTGCGATGCGTGATGGTGCGGATGATTTTATCACCAAGCCTTTCGAACCCGAGGCTCTGGTCAAGGCTGTGAGTCTCGCTCTTAAGCGAGACTCAATACGGCGGGAGGTGGAGGGTGAAATCTATGAAATCAGCAAGCGCGTCGCGACCCTGACCAAGCGGGAACGAAATATCGTATCCATGGTGGTGGGCGGCTTGCTGAACAAGGAAGTCGCCCACCAACTGGGTCTCGCCGTGATCACCATCAAGATCCACCGCGCGAATGCAATACGTAAACTCGGTGCTGGAAATGCCGTAGATCTGGCTCGGATCGCCACTCTCGGCGATATTCCGCATTGGCCGAATGGTTTACCAGAGATGGATTCGTAGTTCCAGGGCTCCTACACAAGGGAGAACTGGCCGAAAAATGAAAAAGAGGAACCCTGTTCGTAGTTCCCGATCACCCAGGTTCGATGGGTCGTTACTCGAAGCTGACAGCGTTACCTGAAACACCTGTTCAATGAGGGAAATTCTAGTGACTCACTCGTAACGACCGTAAATCTAAAGAAAATAGAAACGCCCACAAACCCATATAAAATATGGAGCCGCTGGTCGGAATTGAACCGACGACCTATTCATTACGAATGAATTGCTCTACCCCTGAGCTACAGCGGCCTGTGGGCTTTTACGAACTCCAGTAAAACCTGGGGCAAGATTGGAAGCTCCGAAACCGGATGGACAGTGAATTACTCCACCTCCACCTTGCTGACAATAAAAATCCTGCGCTTGGAACCGCATGCGGTATGTCACACCTCGGCCCACTCCGGGCGCAGCGCGATCACTTGTTGATCGTGTCGGCTTGAAGGCATCAGGATGTCAAAAAGACTTGCCTGACCCCATTCTGACATTCCGCTGTCTACAATCGGAGAAGGTTTCACCGCCAAATCGCCAAGCAAGATAAGTTGGTGAAATCGATTCCTCCCCAAGGAGGGGCTGCGTTCCGCTGCCCAGCAACCTGAGCCTCTTCCCTAGCTATTTCCTCTATTCTTGGATGGCAGCAGAATGCAGCCACTCCTTGCAAGGAAGGGCTGCGTTCAGCGAGTGGATGGCATGCCGATGAAGAGCGGATCGACCTACCGGATAAATCCCTGCAGGGATTCATCTCGAACTGAGATTGTGTTCAACGTGGTTGCTATTTGGTCGTGAATTTCTGCGAGGACGATAGCGCAAAATTCTCGGGATCATACATCGCCTCGACCTTTGCGGGCGGAGCCATGACAACACCGTCGACCGTGCAGCGGGCGAGGTAGGTGAGCTTGTAGGTGCCTTTCCGCCAGACACGGTTCATGAAGAAGGCGGCACGGTCCGAGCGGAGTTCCGAATGGGAAACGTTCCAATCATTCTCGCTGGTGCGGATGGTTTGAGCGGCGGATTGGGAGGAAAAATCAGAATTCACCGTCTCGAAGATCGCGGGCAGCGGATCGTCCACGACGAGGTAGCGGGTGTCGTCCTTTGGCAGGGTTACGCGGAGAGTGACGCGGATCAGATCCCCTTTCGAAGGCCGCGTGAGCACCTCAGTCTGACCGCTTGGCAGAACCTTTTCGTAAAAGCGGTCGATGGACATGCCGTTGTTTGAGACAGGTGCCAGCGGAGCGATCGCAGGTTTCCCGGCCACTTTCATGCGGATGTATGCGGGCACGGTGGTTTCGACTTCCATATTGGAAGCGGCGGTGAGCGCGAACGAACGGACGGCGGTCGGGTTCTCCTTGGTAAGGTCGATCTCATCGCGTTTGCCGTTCGCATTCAGGACGAAGCGCACCGGCGCAGCGGAAGTATCCTGATAGGAGGCGTATTGCGACATCGCGAGGAGGCTCCAGCCATTGACCCACGTGCTGCGCCAGTGGCCGTAGGGGTTGCGGTCGTTGAGCAGCCTGTCGAGCGTGGAGTGGACCTCCTTGGAATCGGGATCGATCGCGAGCTCGGCGATGAGTTTCGCCGCTATCGATGAATTTCCGGGGCTCCAGTAACCGCCGTTCTCAAGCGACTTGTATTTGACCTTGGAGTTGAGGACATCGCTGGCGGCAGCAAGAACCTTTGGCCTGCCTTCGGAGCCGACCGCCATGGCAGCTGCGAGGAAGGAGCGAGCCGTATCGCTCATGTGGGGAAGTTTCTCCGCCATGAGAGCGTGATAGGGCGGCTGAGCCTGGCCCAGCAGGGCGAGGGTGTAGAGCGAACGGGCATGGTTCTCGAGTTGATAGGAGGTCTTCGCCTCTCCGGCACCGCGCAGGGATTTGATCAGGTATTGGGAAAGCCTTTCCAGTGCGGATGGAGGAACGTTGCCACCGTTTTGTGAAGCCAGGGTAAGTGCCAAGCCTGCATAGGGCGTGACCCACTGGTTGGTCTCGGTCGCTCCCGGCCAATAGCCGAAGGAGCCGTCCGCTTGCTGCATACTGAGAAGGCGGCCAACGCCGATCCCGATGGCCGTCGCGACCTCCTTGTCATCCTTGCCTGCGAAGGCGGGAACGAAAGGCCGGAGGTTTTTCACCGCCAGCCATGGCATCATCGACGAACTGGTCTGCTCCGCGCAACCGTAGGGGTATCGGAGCAGGTAATTCACCGAGGAGGAAATTTCCACCAACGGCGAAGTTGCGAATTCGAGTTCCACGCTGCCGTTGGCGGTTTTCAGCTCCTTGCTGAGCAGGTCGCGGAGATCGGTTTTACCATTGGCGGAAAGGCGAACCGCCATCACCTGACGGATCAGTAGCATCGGGAAATGGGATTGGAAGGTCTCCTGAACGGCGTCGGACAGCGAAGCACTGAACTCCGGGGTCAGCTCCCCTTCCTCAAGCGAAAGCGGGCTCGCCTGAAACGAAATATTCACTTCGCCGGTGCCATCGATGCGGATCGGGTATGTGAGCACCGCAGATTCGCCATCAGCAAGTGTAAGGCTCTGTTGCGCCGTCCCTACGAGAGTGGCCAGAGGGGTTTCGCTTCCGGTTCCCATCGAGCAGATGACCTCCCATGTGGAGGTTCCTCCGGATGCGTTCTGCACCATCACCCGGCCGGCAATCAAATCTCCTTGATGGGCGAAACGCGGAAGTTTCGGCTCCAGCATCAGGGGCTTTTTCGCAAGCACGGCCGATTCGCCGTGACCGAAGCGCCCACCTTCGTGATGCGCGACGGCGATGACGCGGTAGCGAGTCAGCGTGTCCGGTAGGTCGAAGCTGTGGGTGAACCTTCCCGCTTCATCCGTCACCAGCGTCGGTACCCATGCCGCGCAGGGGTCGAAGTTTTTCCGGAAGAGTTCTGCGAGCTTGCTCAAGTCGCCACCGCCGCCGACGTGGAAGCCCTTGTTATGGAACGATCGGTAGTCGCTGTTCTCAGAGATGAAATCGTGGAACGATGTCCCTGCATCCACGGCGAGGTAGCGTCTGTCGTAGAAAAACGCCATTGGATCCGGGGTGTCATAACCCATCACTGTGAGCGTCCCTTCATCGACAGCGTAGAGGCTCACCTCCGCGCCTGCCGCCGGCTTACCATCGGATGCCAACACCGTACCGCCGAGGCTCACGGACGTGCCCGGACGATAACTTTCAGAGGGCTTATCAATGGCAACGGCGAGGCGATCTCGCTGGTTCTCGACCTTCAGTTCGCAGTAGCCGAGACGGAGCTGCGGCTCCTTGATCTCGCGGGCGGATTCCGCAGAGCCTTTGACGATCAGGATGGAGACGTAGGCATTCGGAGCATGCTCGTCGGCGAGCGGGATCTCGATGACGGGATTCTCCGCCTTGAGCTCGGTGAGGTAGGAGCTGAGGACATTCTCCCGTTCGACCGTGACCAGCGCGGTGCCTTCGATCGGGGAAAGCACAAGGATGCGCGCCACATCACCCGGCTGGTAGGACTTCTTCTCAGACACCAGCTTGATGCGTATTCCTTCCTCGTATTGCCACGGGTATTCCTTCGCTCCATAGACATGGAAGCGGGTGACCGTGGCAAACTCCCGGCCCTCCGCATCCTTGCCTTTTAGTGTGAGAAAATGGAGGCCGTCATGCTCGGGGGAAACAGGAAACGGAAGCCCTTCCTTCGCAGAGTCCCCGGCGCGAACTACGATATTTACAGTAGATACATCTTCCTCATGCGCCTCGCTGCGGGTCACCGTGTCGCCGTTCGCGTTGGTCGTCTTGGTGGTGGTGTGCACCTCGCGCGTCACGCTCGCCGTGAGCGCGACATCCTGCTCCGCAGGCTCGCCATCTGTGTCGGTAACGACGATACGGAACGGCGTTTCATCCCCGACCCGGATCAGCCGGTCAACACGGGAAATTCCCACATACAGCGCCGCCGGATGGACGGTCGCTGTCGAGCG
>Ga0206129_10003504_pt1 | contig 18045 bp, 19 predicted proteins | sample Helgoland_Spring_8_FD_148616 | JGI IMG/M metagenome (GOLD analysis project Ga0206129, IMG submission 148616) | Pelagic subsurface seawater microbial communities from Kabeltonne, Helgoland, North Sea - Helgoland_Spring_Bloom_20160502_2 | ecosystem: Environmental > Aquatic > Marine > Epipelagic ...
AGTAGTTGGGCATGGATTATGCCTCATTTTTGAATCATGGCTGAGCATCATCCGAAGTCCATTCAAGATTTGGCAAATCGCTTCGCTGAGCACGGCGTTTCTTTTGGTAGAATGGCAGATGCAAAAATGCCATTCACGCGTCCCACCAAATCGGAAGCATTGGCTCAAGGATTCCACGTTCGGCTCGCTGCAGTTTTGTTAACATTGGTCCCCAGCCAAGGCCAGTGGTGCCTCGTATTGATGAAGCGCCCGGAATATCCCGGAGTTCACAGTGGTCAGATTTCGATTCCTGGTGGGGAGGTAGAAGCCGAAGACACGGATAATCTGAGCACGGCACTTCGTGAGTTTGAAGAGGAAATGGGGGTCATGGTAAGCCGCGACGATGTCATTGCAGATCTTACAGAGCGCTACATTCCTCCCAGCAATTTTGCGGTGAAGCCTTTCATTGCAGTATTGGATCGGATGCCCATGTGGAAGGTGGATTCTAAAGAGGTAGCTGAAGTTGTCGTTGTTCCTGTGGCGGATTTGCTGCCGGACGATGCCCTGAGAAATACAGCAATCAAAATGGGCAAGGACCAAAACCAAGAGATTCACCTTCCAGCGTATCGCTTCGAAGATCACATTATCTGGGGTGCGACGGCTATCATGATTGCTGAGTTCGTTGCTGCGTGGAAGAAAACATTTCCGGATCCGGTGGCAACGGCATTGGACGTTCGCTGAACACGTTTCTTTAAACTGAAGTACTTTTGCCGGATGAATTCAATCGTACAACTTATCTCTGGCCGCGAGGAAGATGCGCTGGGTGCCCTCGAAGTGGCGAAGGAAGCAGGAACTGTTCAATGGGTTCGACCGATGTTGGAAGCCTTTCGGGACCGTTCAGAGGAAGGACTTCGCCAGGAGATTGCATCCATGCTCGGTTCTTTGAAGGTGTCAGAAGGAGCAGAGGTCATGGGGGATGCGCTGGAAGACCCGGAGTTTTCATCCATTCATGCGGACATCATTGGATTTTTATGGAGCTGTGGTTTTCAATCGGAAAATCACTTGCGTTGCGTCGTTCATTGTGCTGCGGAAGGCGATTTTCGATGCGCGATGGAAGCATTAACATGGATCGAAGAGTTGGAGACCGTTAGCGATGAAAATGCGCTGTGGGATGCCTTGCTGGTGGTTCGCGGCGTAGTCGAAGACGGACGTGAAGATGGAACCCAGCCATTGTTTGAGGCCATGCACCAAGCACTCAGTGCCCTGGAACGAAAGCAGTAAAGACAGTTGTTTTTTCTCACGTTTGAATCACACCTGTGCGAAACGCTTCGAGGGGTGCATGGCTGGCCATTTCAATGCCGCTGCTGATCCAATGCCGGGTCTCTTCCGGATCAATGACAGCATCTACCCACAAACGCGCTGCAGCGTAGACCGGAGAGGTTTGCTCTGTATAGCGTGATTCAATGGCATCGAACATCTTTTTCTGCTCAGCCTCATTCGGCTTCTCACCTTGTTTTTTGAGCCGAGCCAATTCAATCTGTTGCAAAACCTTAGCGGCTTGTTCCCCTCCCATGACAGCGAGCTGGGCGGAGGGCCAGGCTACGATCAGTCGAGGGTCGTATGCTTTGCCGCACATGGCATAATTCCCGGCGCCATAACTGTTTCCAACAATGATGGTAAACTTCGGGACGGTTGAATTTGCCACGGCGTTGACCATCTTCGCGCCATCTTTGATGATGCCGCCGTGTTCACTGCGCGATCCTACCATAAACCCGGTTACGTCTTGCAAGAAGACGAGTGGAATCCCTTTTTGATTGCAATTCATGATGAAGCGTGCAGATTTGTCGGCACTATCCGAATAAATCACACCTCCAAATTGCATCCCATCTGTCTTGGATTTCACCAGTTTTCTTTGATTGGCTACAATTCCAACACTCCAACCATCAATCCGCGCATAGCCCGTAATGATGGTTTTGCCGTATTCTTTCTTGTACTCTGTAAATGAGTCTGCATCCACAAGCGCCGTGATGAGGTTGCGCGTTTCATAAGGCTGATTGCGTTCGCTCGGCAAAACACTGCAGATTCCTTGTCCGCTAGGAGCCAAGGGTTTTGTGTGGTCGAAACCGGCAATGTTGGCCTCTACACGCTGGTGCCCAATGAGTTTTCGAATGGTATACAGTGCTTCTTCGTCATTCTTGCATTTGTAGTCCGTCACCCCACTGATGCTGCTATGGGTGTCCGCTCCACCGAGCGTTTCATTGTCAATATCCTCGCCGATTGCCGCTCGCACCAAGAAGCTCCCCGCCAAAAAGATGGACCCGGTTCCTTCTACGATCAAGGCCTCATCGCTCATGATAGGAAGGTACGCTCCGCCGGCGACGCATGACCCCATCACAGCCGCTATCTGTGGGATGCCCATGGCGCTCATTTTTGCATTGTTCCGAAACATCCTTCCAAAGTGTTCTTTGTCCGGGAAAATTTCATCTTGCATGGGTAAGAAAACGCCTGCGCTATCAACCAAATAAATGATCGGAATGCGATTTTCCATGGCAATTTCCTGGGCCCTGAGGTTCTTCTTGCCTGTGATTGGGAACCACGCTCCGGCTTTCACCGTGGCATCGTTGGCTACGGCTACGACTGTTCTGCCGAGAATCTTTCCAATTTGTACCACGACTCCGCCGGCCGGACATCCTCCGTGCTCTTGGTACATGCCTTCACCTGCGAGTCCACCGATTTCAATCGGTTTTGAATGTTCATCAAATAACAACTGAAGCCGTTCCCGCGCAGTTTTTTTTCCTTTCGCATGCTCTTTGTCGATGCGTTTTTGACCACCACCTTTTGCAGCAATTTGAATGCGATCTCGGATGGGAGCCCAGAGGAGACGCATGGCATCTTCGTTCCGATTGGCATCGATGGATTGAGAAGATTGATTGTTCGGCATGTGGTAAAGTTAAGTGGAGCGGTACCTTTGTCGCATCGTGCACGGGAAGTTCATTTTACGGAATCATCGCATTCAGGTTGCATTGGTCATTGCCTCGGCATTGGTCATGGGGTGCGGAGTGCCCAAAGAAAATGCCAAATCAGCCTGTCAAATGCCCGTAGAATATGCGATGCCTCAGTTCGCAGAGGGATTTCGATGGAAATTTTTGCCTGCTTCAAAGGCGGAGCAGCCGCGGACTTGCCTTGAATTGTTTGACGTGAATTTTGAAACCGTGGAATCGACCGTTTACCGGGATTCCATGGCCTGGCGTCTGGATCCTTGCCCCAAAGGAAATGCGGTGGTTTTGCAGGTTGCCTCCCGAGGTTTAGCAACGTTGAGTACGACGCATGTAGCGTTGCTCCAGGCGTGGGATGATTCCCTTGTGCATTGGGCAGGTGGTGCCTTTGTCAATTACATCCAATCGGAGGTTGCACAGCGTCGTTTGGCGCAGAAGCAAGCCGTGAACTTTGGGGGCAATCCAGAATGGGATTTGGAAATGCTCATTGCTCATCCGCCCTCAGCGTTATGTATTTATCCTTTTGGCAATCCAATCGACGATGCAAGTTGGTCGAAAGATGTTCCAATTGTCCCAATTCTGGAATACTTGGAACCACACCCCTTGGGACGAGCTGAATGGATGCGGGTCTTTGGATGGATGGTCAGTGAGGAATCAGGCGACAAGGCTTCAAACCGTTTCCAGCAGATTTCGGCGAGGTATGAAGCGTTGCGAGCATCGCCCAAGGAGTATGGGAAGCTTCGGGTATTCACGGGGAGCGTGGAGCAAGGCGAATGGCATGCTCCAGGCGGAAGTAGTTTCATCGCTCGATTGTTGAACGATGCAGGAGTGGAGTATGTTTTTGAGGAATATGAGGGACGTGAAAATGTGCGGATTCCATTGGAAGAAATGATGAAAGTAGGCAATGCATCGGATGCTTGGGGGCTTGTTGTCCAGCACACCGGCGATTCTTTCGGAATGCAAGACTTGCTGGCCATGGAGGACCGAAATCGCCTCATCATTCCCGCATCGAATAAAGTATTTGCAGCGAATACAGCTCAATGCGATTACTTTGGATGGTGGGTGGCACGTCCCGACGCGATGCTCGAAAACGTGATGTGCCTTTTCGACGGAGGTTCGTGTGACCTGGAAGTTGAACCTTGCTTTTCTTGGTTGAAGGAATGAATTATACAGCAACTGTTATCTTGACGTTGGCCGCCATCTTCGGTTTGGCGCTGAGTCATCTGCTCTCGGGTTCCACGAACATCGACTGGGGAGAGTTGGGTTTGTGGTTCAGCAACGCGCCAACGATTGCGGGCACCGTGTTTTTCGAAGTTCGACTCCCTCGGGTTTTGATCGCGATTGCAGCAGGAGCAGGCCTGGGTATCTCAGGGCTGATGATGCAGACGTGGTTTCATAATCCGTTGGCGGGTCCTTCTGTGCTCGGCGTGACTTCCGGAGCAGGCATGGCTGTTGCTTTGGTTGTTTTGACGGGAATGGGAGGTGGTTGGTTGGCGAATGCCTTGGCAGCGAGCGTGGGAAGTTGGTGTGCTCTAGGACTCGTGCTTTTCGTTGCGAGTCGGTTCCGTGGCCTCGCCTCGCTGCTGATTTTTGGCCTCATGCTCAATTACTTGTTGGGTGCGTTGGTCACCGTGTTGCAGGCCGAGGCGGAAGAAAATGCCCTGCAACAATTTGTGTTCTGGGGCATGGGAACATTTGGGCAAGCCTCTTTGGTGACTGCAAGTGCGGTACTCATATTGGTTTTGGCAGCAAGCAGCATCGCGTTCAAGCAGTATGAGAACCTAGACAAATGGACCCTTGGAGCCGTCACAGCGAGAAGCATGGGGGTGAATGAATCCCGTTTGCAGAAGATACTCGTCGTATTAACGGGGTTGCTTGCAGGATCCATTACGGCAGTGTGCGGTCCCGTTGCATTTTTGGGCTTAGCCACGCCACATTTGGTCAAATTGATCATCCCTTACCGCAGCCACAATCGATTGATTCCAATGACGGCCTTGATCGGAGCCCTGCTCGCTTTGCTCGCAGATTGGGGCGTGAAAGGATGGGGAATAGCGGATAGCGGTTGGCCACTGAATGCCGTGCTTTCCATGCTGGGAGCACCCTTGGTGATTTGGGTACTCTTGCAACGTAATTTTTCCCGATCATGAAGAGGGAGGGAACAAACGGGAACGAACACGTTATCCGAGCAGCTAACCTCACGGTGGGTTATTCGGGTTATCCGCGCGTTTTGTCTCAGATTGACTTTCAATGGGAGGGCGCAGGCATTCATTTGATCATTGGAGAAAATGGCTCCGGCAAGAGCACGCTCATTCGAACCCTCGCTGGCTTGCAAAAGCAACGCGGAGGAACTGTGTTTTGGGGGAATGAGGATGTCTCTCAAATTTCATCGACGCGACGAACGGCCAAAATGGCTTTTGTACAAAGTTTGCCACCGCGGCAATCGGAGCTGACCGTTTCGGAAGCGCTCGCCTTGAGCGGACGCAAAGAAGAGAACATCAGCCAATGGTTGCACACGTTTGATCTTCTGGATATGACCACCAAATCCCTTTGTGATCTGAGTGATGGATTGGGGCAACGGGTGATGCTGGTTCGCGCCATCCTCCAAGACACACCTTGGATTCTGTTGGATGAGCCCACGGCTTTCTTGGACGTGAAGTCGCGCCAGGTGATGTGGGCCCAATTGTCTGCATTGGTTTCCAAAGGCAAACGCGTCATGGTTTCCAGTCATGACTATCATTTGTTGGAAGGCAACCTCGACCTGCGCAGTGTCACAGCGATCCAAGAAAACCGGCTTCATGCTTTGAATCCAGCGGGCACATGCGCGGATTGGAACGCGCACATTTGATTCAATATGTTTTACAACTTTGGCACACGGCCAAGAGTGCAGGAGAATGGGGACTTCGTAGATTTGCAGCAACTTTAGCATTATGCCCTCCATCGCCCGTATGATTTTTGCCTTCTTGTTTCTGTCAGTCATCTTGGCGAGCATAGAATGGCTTTCGTTCCGGTTGCTTGGGAGAAAATTCGATCGCCGCCACAATTGGTTCCAGATCCGCTGGGTATGGCTTGTTTTGGTGGCGGTGATTTGGATTGCATTCGTCATCAATGGATTCATGTGGCCTACATGGAGATCGACGCACCCGCGTCTGTTGAGCGTGCTGTCCATTTCATTCTTTGTCATTTTCATTCCAAAACTGGTGATGGCTGTTTTTGAGGTATTTGAATTGGTGCGAATGGGAGGTTCCAAGGCGATCAACGTTGCCATGGGCAGCGCTCGTCCTATTTCAAGGCAATCATTCTTGACCCAACTGGGGTTTGGCGCTGCGGGATTTACATTTTCCAGCTTTCTGTATGGGGTAACTTGGGGGAAATACGCCTTCCGTGTGGAGCGCTTAACGGTTCCGATCGTCAATCTGCCAGAGGTGTTCAATGGATTGAAACTGGTGCAGATTTCCGATGCTCACCTCGGGAGTTTCATGAATACACCGCGGCCAGTTTTGGATGCATTGGAACAAATCAATGCTTTGCAACCGGATGTGATTTTGTTTACGGGTGACTTAGTCAATACCCACGCAAATGAGGCAGAGGCTTGGATTGATGCTTTTCGGATGCTGCATGCTCCCATGGGGAAGTTTTCCATTTTAGGCAACCACGATTATGCCGATTATGGTCCATTTGAAGAGTCCGAACGGGAGGATAGCCGAAAGCGCATCAAGGAAATACACGAAGAAATGGGGTTCAGACTGCTTTTGAACGAGCACCATCATTTTGAACGAGAAGGCGAACGAATTGCATTGGTAGGTGTGGAAAATTGGGGCAAAGGTTTCAGAAGAAGTGGTGACTTGAATGCGGCAATGAAGGGAAGCGATGCCGACAAATTGTGCGCAATCCTCATGACGCATGACCCGACGCATTGGGAAGAAGAGGTGATGGATGACAAAGCGCCCATTGATTTGACGTTAAGTGGCCATACCCATGGAATGCAGTTTGGAATTGAAATTCCGTGGTTGGGCATCAAATGGTCTCCGAGCCAATGGCGTTACAAGCGATGGGCTGGTTTGTACCAAGAATCCGGGCAATTCCTCCACATCAATCGAGGCTTCGGAGTCTTAGGCTTCCATGGCCGTGTGGGCATGCCACCTGAAATTACAGTGTTAGAAATCGAGCAGGCATAAGCAGCTTCGACGTAATATTGCGGGAGTAATCCCCGAAAACAAATACGATGTCAGACGATAAGAAAGTCATATTCAGCATGCACAAGGTCAATAAGGTGACCCCAGCAGGCAAGCAGATTTTGAGGGATGTAACCTTGGGTTTTTACCATGGAGCAAAAATCGGGATCTTAGGAGCCAATGGTGCTGGAAAGTCCACAGTGATGCGGATCATCGCCGGTTTGGATGAAGCATATACCGGCGACGTGACGTGGTCGCCCAACCTATCGGTAGGCTACTTGTCCCAGGAACCAGAACTGGACGAGAGCAAGACCGTGCGGGAGATTGTCGAAGAAGGCACGGCCGAAATTGTAGCAGTGCTCAAGGAATATGAGGAAATCAACGCGAAGTTCATGGACGAAGAAATCCTGAACAATCCCGATAAGATGGAGGCGTTAATCAATCGCCAAGCGGAGGTTCAAGATCGTATTGATGCATTGAATGCTTGGGAATTGGATACGAAACTGAACATTGCAATGGATGCCCTTCGTTGTCCTCCGGACGATGCAAAAATTTCAATGCTTTCGGGAGGAGAACTGCGGCGAGTGGCCCTTTGCCGCTTGCTTCTTCAGCAGCCGGATGTTTTGCTTTTGGACGAGCCAACCAACCACTTGGATGCGGAATCCATCGATTGGTTGGAGCAACACCTTGAGCAATACACGGGAACGGTTTTGTGTGTGACGCACGATCGTTATTTCTTGGACAATGTGGCGAAGTGGATCTTGGAACTGGACCGAGGGGAAGGAATTCCTTATGAAGGGAATTATGCTTCGTGGTTGGAGCAGAAGACAAAGCGATTGGCGCAGGAAGAAAAACAAGCCTCAAAACGGCAAAAGGAACTGGAACGGGAGTTGGATTGGGTCAAGCAATCACCCAAAGGACGACGCGTCAAGAACAAAGCCCGTGTAAACAATTACGAAAAAATGCTCGCTGAGGGAACCAATGAGAAGGACGCTCGATTGTCCATTCCGATTCCCAATGGTCCGCGTTTGGGCAATTTGGTCATCGAGGCAGACAAACTGCAAAAAGCATTTGGTGAGAAGCTCTTGATTGAGGATTTGAGTTTCAGCCTTCCACCAGCAGGAATTGTAGGCGTGATTGGTCCAAACGGGGCAGGAAAGACCACCCTCTTTCGGATGATCATGGACGAGGAGCAACCGGATGGTGGTGCATTCAAGAAGGGAGAAACCGTTGAAATCGGCTACGTAGACCAACGGCACGCCTCCATTGATCCGGAAAAAACAGTTTGGGAAGTCGTCAGTGGTGGGACGGATCAATTGGAAATCGGAGGTAAACTCTTCAATAGTCGAGCCTATGTGTCGAAGTTCAACTTCAATGGCTCGGATCAGCAAAAGAAATGCGGCGTGCTTTCGGGAGGTGAGCGAAATCGATTGCACTTGGCCATGACATTAAAAACGGAAGCCAACGTGTTGCTTTTGGACGAGCCTACCAATGATATCGACGTGGATACCCTGCGCGCGTTGGAGGAAGGAATCGAATCCTTTGCTGGTTGTGCGGTTGTCATTTCTCACGATCGGTATTTTTTAGACCGCATCTGCACGCACATTTTGGCCTTTGAAGGTGATTCCCAAGTGTACTGGTTTGAAGGGACTTACAGCGAATATGAGGAGAATCGAAAGAAGCGACTGGGTCAAGCAGGGCCGCAACGGGTGAAATACAGAAAGCTTGTCCGCGACTGAATACATTGGACGTTTTGCGCCGACGCCTTCGGGTCCGCTTCATTTTGGCTCAATTGTCGCCGCGGTGGGCTCTTGGCTGGATGCCAAGGCCGCTGGTGGGATTTGGAAACTGCGCATTGATGATTTAGATCCTCCCCGCGTTGCACCCGGGTGCATTGACTCCATTCTCCATTCATTGGAAGGGCACGGACTCCATTGGGATGGTCAGCCGCAGTATCAATCTAACTGCTTTGAACGGTACCAAGAAGTGCTGGAGCAACTGACCCATGCGGGCCACGTGTATTTCTGCAATTGCTCGCGGAAGGATTGGCAACACAGTGAGATTTATCCCGGCACTTGCCGTCCTCTTCAGCACAGCACGGGCCGTGGATTGCGTTTTAAGTCCTTGGATGGAACAATTGCTTGGGAAGATCGGTCGTTCGGAACGACGCAGATTGACGTTTCCTCTCAGGTAGGTGATTTTTTGCTGAAGAATGCCCACGGTATCTTTAGTTACCAATTGGCCAATGCAATCGACGATTGCGATATGGGCATCACAGATGTGGTGCGTGGTGCAGATCTGTTGACGGTCACAGCGGCGCATATCTCGCTGCAACGGGCGCTGCAAGCGAAACCCCTTCGCTACCGCCATTTGCCATTGGCTTTGACCAGTGAAGGCGAGAAAATCTCAAAGGCAACGCACGCGCCAGCCGCTGCTGCAGAGGATGCTCCCGATACGCTGAAGCGTGCCTTTCATCATCTGGGACTGGGGGTCATTCCTTTGGACGATGTCCATCACATGTTGGACGAAGCCGTTTCAAAATGGTCGGTGGGACGGTGAGTGTTGGATTGTCGCGCAAGGGAAGTCATTCAGAGACCAAATTCGCTACCACTTCGATCATTTTTGAAAACTCTTCATCCTCGAATAGCCGGGTCAAAAATGCGATTTCACCTCGTTTGTCGACGACCACATTCCGGGTGACGCCCGATTTGGGAGCCGCGATTGAGTAAAACAGTTTTCCTCCAGGATCGGGTGCGATGGGATAGCTTATTCCCATTTGACTTGCAAAGTCAATTACCTTTTCGCGCGGCTCGTCCAAGTCCACTCCCAATAAGACGAAGTTTTCATGCCGAAATGGCGACCACACTTCTTTTTCCAAGTGCGGCATTTCTTTCCGGCATACTCCGCACCACGAAGCTGTAAACTGCAAGATATATGTTGTGCCAAGTAGGGATTCCCGTGTGAATGAGTTTCCCTGGGTGTCTTTTAAGGCGAAAGGAGGGATTGGATCGCCCACTTTGACGATGTAGCCGCGTTCATCCGCCAGAGGATTTTGAGCGCTGGACGAAAAAATAAAAATCCCAAGAGTAAAGAAAGCCAGTAGCGTAAATCGTTGCATGTTTCAATGTTGGCAAGGAAGGAAAGGAGAAGGTAACGCGCATTCTTGAGCGGATGCATAAACGGTTGTGCCTCGAATACCCTCAGTGCTTAGGCAGTCCTGTATGAATTGAGCGCATGTCCTGCTGCATGCGGTGTCACCCAACAATAAGTTGGTGAGCTCATGACCGGCGTTAAGGTAGGCGTGAAGCTGGGTGTGCGGGAGGCATTCCGCAGCGGCACCGCCACCTTGCAATAGCAACGCTCCCGGCGCATCACGTCGGCAATAGTGATGCATTGCTTCTCCGTATGGCACCAAAGCATCGCAGGTTCCGTGAAATGCCAAAAGGGGTGTTTCAGGAGCGTTTGCCAAGGGTTCCATGGCACCGCACATGCTAATGACTCCCTCGGCGTCGATGGATTTCATGTGATAGGCCGCGTGCAAAGCGGCATGGGCTCCTGCAGAACTGCCTCCAATAAATATGTTGGAGGGATAATAGGGGCGCAGCACAGATATAGCTTGTGTTAAATCTTCAGCTGCGGCTTCAATGGCCGCGCGCTTGGCTGCAGTGCTGATTCCACAATGAAATCCTTGGTCTCTTTGAAGCAGGCGGTAATCGATGGATGCCACATCAATGCCGTGGCCAGCTATTTGCTCGCAGAATTCCACATTGAGTGGATGATCGCGGGAACCTGCATAAAAGCCTCCACCGTGCAGGAAAACAAATAGAGGACGTTCGAAAGCATGGGCGGCGGATTCTGCTGGAAGTATCTGGGAATAAACATCCATTTGCAATGTCGTGGCCAAGTCTGCGGCCATGAATTGCATCGTTTTCACCGCCAGGTTTGCGGGAGGGTTTCCAGCAGGATTGCCGTGGAAGCCCAGAAGAAAGATGCCGAGTCCGATGGGAAGGAAGCTGAAGCAAGCAGTCCTTTTGGTCAAGATTTTTGCTTTTTGGTGGCAGACTCAGACGACCGCGGATGGAAATGTTCAATCTGGTCCCTCAGGAATCGGCGATCGAGGTGGGTGTAAATTTCGGTCGTGGCGATTTGCTCATGCCCCAGCATTTCTTGCACCGCACGAAGGTCGGCGCCTGACTCGATCAGATGCGTGGCAAAGCTGTGGCGAAAGGTGTGGGGAGAGATGCTCTTGCGAATCTGCGCTTGAATGGATATGCGGCGCAACATGGTGAAGGCCATTTGACGACTGAGGCCTCGTCCTTGTCGCCCCAAGAAAACGGTGTCTTCATGGCCTTTCATGGGAAGGATTTCGGAACGATACTGCACGAGGTAATCATCGATGGCAATGAGCGCAGTGGAACCAATCGGGACGATTCGAACCTTATTTCCTTTTCCTGTGACTTGAACCGTCTTGTCGACAAAATCAACTTTGGAAAGTTGCAATTCACAAAGCTCGGTGACCCGAAGTCCACAACTATACAGTACCTCGAGCATTGCCTTGTTTCGGACGCCTTCTCTTCGAGAAAGATCAATGCTTGAAATAATGCGGTCAATTTCTTCGATGCTCAGGACGTCTGGTAGTTTTCGCTCGGGTCGCGGTGAAGAGACCATTTCAACCGGATCAATGGAAATGATTTTTTCCAGCCGCAGGTACTTTGAAAAACTCCGGATTCCAGACAACATGCGGGCTTGGCTATTGCGCGCGATATCACGGTCAAATAAAAACTGCATGTATTGTTGAACCGTATGGGTGTCAACCTTGCCTGGATGAGGGACTGATTGCTCTTCCAAACAGTACCTCGAAAATTGATTGATGTCGCGCAAATACGCTGCGATGGAATTCTCACTTAAACCACGTTCGAGACGCAGGTGCTCTTCGTATCCTTTGATTGTTGATTTCCAATCTGATTGCACAGTCGACATTAGGGTATCCAATTTTGTTGTGTGGTGAGCAAAGCCTCTTGAACCGTGATTCTACTTTCTCCGCTGTATGCGGTAACAAATGGGCCAGGTAGATCGTGATTTGCTCGGATTTGAACGCGTTCATCGCGCGCAGCTTCGTATCGCGTGAATGAGCCAGTCATGTATTTGATCCATTCTTCATGCTCCACAATCATCAGGGCCTTATTGAATTGGTAGCGCTGAACAAAATGAGACGCAGGCACACGTTGGTGCGACGCGAGAATCTGTACTTTGAATCGAATTTCTTCGTGCGACGGCTCTGGACTTTGAAGATTCGCTGAAGCATCCTGTTGGCTTTGATTGCTGCCGTTTTTCGGCTGAAGGTCAACTTCCGTGGGATCGGACGGCGCAATAGCATCAAGCGTGAGCTCCAATGCGTCGATGGACAATTCCACCACTGTTCCTTGGATTACGGTGGATGCCTTTCCTCGAATTGTGCTCGAACAGGCCTCGGCATCTCCCATTACCCGATAGGAGACTTCAAAAGGGGCTTCAGGTGATTGCTGCCAGACGAACAAGATGGATTGGTCAAATACATCCCTCAAACTGGCTTCCCCGTCTTCAAGGGGCTCAGCCTTGCATTGCCCCAATAAGACGTCTTCAATTTTCAGGAACTGCCCAGGTTCGTGGCCGCTGATGGATAATGTCATTTTTCCCACATCGGGTCCGTCGGCTTGCCAGCTGCGAATGATGGAAAAATCATTTGGACTTGCCGAGGGGGAATTGACGTCTCCCTCCAAAATTTCCAACGACACATGATGAGGTTCGAATTCTATATCCTTCCTTGATCCGTCCGAAATGTAAGAGAACCATTGGGTGATTGTTCCCCCATGAAATTCCGAGGTGGCGGTCAATCGCATTTTGAGAAAGATTGTTTCTCCAGGTGAGGTGTCAACCCATATGAACTTGCCTCGGCCGTTTTCAAAGGAGAAAGAGGCGCCAGAGTCTTCAAGTGACTCAGCAACCACGCCTTTGGGGAATTGGGCTTGAAAACGAGCAAAGCCACCAGAGCTTCCTGTTTCGAGGCTCCATGTTGCAAGGGCCGTTTGTCCAACATGCATTTGTGCGGGCAAATCATGTTCTTCGACGATGCCATGGTTGAGGATTCCGGCGATAATCATCGGTCGAATCAACAAACTTGCTAGCCAGAAGTAGGGATGAAAAACAGTGCCAAGCATTCATGCAAGCTATCGCGAGGCGGGCTGTTTTTTTTGGCGTCCTTATGGAATTCTAAACAGGACTTTGTGAGTGAAGTGCGCGCATCGGTAGTGGGGTGGGGGTAAAAAAATAGTCCTGTCCCAACGTTTTGGGACAGGACCAACTTAACCAAATTATCACTTGATGCTTGGCGCTGCGGCCAAACTCACTTAAAACCATTACAAACGTAGAGGCTTATGTGATGTCAAAACGCCGGACTTGAATTGGTTATTGACACGCTTTCGTTAAAAAGTGCAAGTATTTGATTTTCTTTGATTGTTATCTATCTTTGCGCCCCGCTTAGGATAACACAAGAGAACATGAAAGAAGGAATCCACCCAGAGAACTACCGCGAGGTTGTGTTCAAGGACATGTCGAACGAGTACGCATTCTTGAGCCGTTCAGCGGCGACGACGAAGGAGACGATCCAATGGGAGGATGGAAAGGAATATCCTTTGATCAAAATGGAGGTGAGCCACAAGTCACACCCTTTCTATACAGGCAAGGCACAATTCGTAGATACTGCAGGGCGAATCGATAAGTTCCGTCAGAAGTACCAGAAGTTTGACAAGAAGTCAGCAGCTCAAGAAGAGGGCGCAAAGGAGGAAGGCGCTACTGAGGAGTCATAAATCACGGCTGTCAGGCATGAAAAAAGCCCTCACGTGAGGGCTTTTTTCATGCCTAATTTTTCGCGTTTGCAATCAGGTGAGAGGCGAGATTTTGGAAATTTCGAGGCCATATCCGATGTTTCCAATGGGGCGGTCGGTGTCTGTGAGGACATTGAGTTTTCGAATCCCCAAGTGCCGGATAATTTGTGCGCCGATTCCGTAATCTTTTGAATCCATTGGCGCAGCCTTCACTTCGTGCGAATTTCGATTTTTCGCGAAAACACGCAAGTCATCGAGAAGGCCGCCTCCTTTGGAGCTTCTGTTGATGTAAATGATTGCTCCTTTTCCTTCTTTTTCAATGCGCTGCATAGCGGCATGTAATTTTGGGCCTTTGCCAATGTCGAGCAATTGAAAGACGTCTCCAATCAAATGGCTGCTGTGCACACGGATAGGGACTTCGTCCTCCTCATTCCATTCTCCTTTCACCAAGGCCAAATGTTCCACGTCATTGGTAAGCTGGCGAAAAGCGATGGCCTTGAATGATCCAAAAGAAGTGTTGATTTCGGTTTCTATTGTTCGTTCAATGAGTGTTTCGTTTTGAAGCCGATATTCAATCAAGTCAGCAATGGAAACGACTTTAAGGTCAAATTTCTTCGCCAATTCTTGGCATTCGGGCAACCGTGCCATGGTGCCATCCTCGTTCATTATTTCGACGATCACTCCAGCAGGCTCGAATCCGGCCAATCGGGAAAAGTCAATGGCAGCCTCGGTGTGCCCTGCTCGGCGCAACACCCCTCCGCGCTTCGCGCGCAATGGAAAAATGTGTCCAGGCCTGCCGAGTTCCTCATTTTTTGTCGCAGGATCAATCAAGGCTTTGATTGTCTTTGCTCGGTCTTGAACCGAAATTCCGGTGGTGCAACCGTGGCCAAGCAAGTCTACTGATACGGTGAAAGGGGTTTCAAATGCGGCATTGTTCGCAGGGACCATTAAACCCAAATCCAATTCGTCGCAGCGATCTTCGATCAATGGCGCGCAAATCAGCCCTCGTCCGTGCGTGGCCATGAAGTTGACAACCTCGGGTGTTGCATGACGCGCAGCGACCAGAAAATCACCTTCATTCTCCCGGTCTTCATCGTCGACAACGATGATGACTTCTCCGTTGCGAACGGCTTCAATGGCCGCTGGAATGTCGTCCAGTTCATTCATGGTACAAAAGTAGGGATTGGAAAGGGGATGTGTGCCCTAAATTTGCCCCATGATTTTACCGATAGTTGCATTTGGAGATGCGGTGTTGAAGGCAGAGGCTGCCGAAGTCGTTAAGCCGCATGAGGGCTTGGCGGATTTGATCGAGAATATGTGGGAAACCATGTACGATGCGGATGGCGTTGGGTTGGCTGCCCCGCAAATAGGCCAGTCGATTCGGATTTTCATCTGCGATGGCTCGCCTTTCGCAGATGGCGAGCGGGGAGATGCCTCGTGCGTTGATTTCAAACGCGTGATGATTAATCCTGTGATATTCGAGGAGTCGGACGAGTTGTGCGACATGGAGGAGGGTTGCTTGTCCATTCCGGGCATTCGCGAAGGGGTTGAGCGGCCCGTTTCCATTGGTGTGGAATATTATGACGAGAATTGGGAGTTGAAAGAGGAGATGCTCACTGGACTAGCCGCGCGAATTGTTCAGCATGAAAACGATCACCTGGACGGGATGTTGATTACGGATCATATACCGCCCATGCGCCGAAGATTGCTACATGGAAAGTTGCGCGACATTGGCAAAGGCAAGGTGCCGGTCAGTTACCGGATGCGGTTTCCTCAGCAGCGCGGTCGATGATGAAGACGTTTGATCGAATCAAGTTTGGGCTCTTCCTTGTGCTCACTTTGCCGCTGCTGCGCTGCACGGAAGACGGTTCCTCAGAACGTTGCACAGATCGCCTGGCTGCAATTGCATCCATGGAAGAGCAGATGCTTGCATCCTCGGAAACATTGAACGCTGCATTGCGAAGCGATTTGATGCGCGCTTACGCGGAATTTTCGAACGGTTGTCACGATTATGAGCAGACGCCGGAATTTCTCTTTCGAAGGGCAGACCTGCTGCGTTCCGCGGGACAATTTCAAGAAGCGATGACCCAGCTTCGTGACATTCATGATCATTATAAGGATTTCGATAAGCGTCCCATTTGTGCGTTTTTGGTTGGCTTCATTGCTGAAGTTGAGCTCAATGACCGGGAACAAGCGCGAAAAATCTATGAGCAGGTGGTTGAGCTTCATCCGGAAAGCCCCGCAGCAATTTGGGCGAAACAGTCCATTGAAAGTCTGCCAGTGGTGCCATAGCAACGAAAGATCAATTCGGTCAAAAGCATTGTGTGATTGCAAAGGTTAAGTCGATTTCGCTTCATACTTTTGTGCCCAAATTCAAATGAAAATGGGTCAAAAATTCAGAGCTGGAGTATTGAGTGGAGAAGAAGTACGCGCCGTCTTTCAAGATGCGCAAAAAAACAAATACGCTCTCCCTGCTGTCAATGTCATCGGTTCAAACTCCATCAATGCCGTGCTTGAAACGGCCCGTGATTTGAATTCGCCCGTGATCGTGCAGTTTTCGAATGGCGGAGCGGTATTCAATGCAGGCAAAGGATTGAAAATGGATGACCAGCAAAATGCTGTCCTGGGTTCTATTGCCGGAGCGCACCATGTGCATGCCTTGGCAGAGGCCTATGGTGTTCCAGTCATCTTGCATACGGACCATTGTTCACGCAAGTTGTTGCCGTGGATTGACGGATTGTTGGATGCGAGTGAAGCACACTTCGAAAAAACCGGAGCACCTTTGTTCAGTTCTCACATGATTGATCTGAGTGAAGAGCCCATTGAAGAAAACATTGCGACGTGTACAGCCTACCTCGAGCGCATGCACAAGATGGGCATGTTCTTAGAGATTGAGCTCGGTGTGACCGGAGGAGAGGAGGACGGAGTAGACAATACGGACATTGACAGCAGCAAATTATACACGCAGCCCGAAGAAGTTGCCTTCGCTTACGAAGCATTAAACACCGTGAGCGACCAATTCACCATAGCAGCGGCATTCGGAAATGTCCATGGGGTGTACAAACCAGGAAATGTTAGTTTGACGCCAAAAATTTTGGACAACAGTCAAAAACACATCGAGCAGAAATTCAAGACAGGAAGCAATCCGGTGGATTTTGTTTTTCACGGCGGCAGTGGTTCGAGCGTAGATGAAATTCGTGAAGCCATCTCATACGGAGCGATCAAAATGAACATTGATACGGACATGCAGTGGGCGTTCTTGAGCGGCATACGCGATTATGTGGATCACAACCACGATTACCTTAAAACGCAAATCGGTAACCCTGAGGGGCCAGAGGTTCCAAATAAAAAGAAGTACGATCCGCGTGTTTGGTTGCGCCAAGGCGAAACATACTTCAGCGCCCGTTTGAAGCAGGCGTTTGAGGATTTGAATTGCGTGAACCGGAACGCCTAATGCTCAAATCATTTCATTTGAAGGCTTCCAAGTCACATCAGCGTTTGTTGGATTTGGCAAAAACGGATGGCCACCGATCGGTAACGGATTTTTTTAAAGAAGAACCAAGTCGTTACCATTCCATGCACGCGGAAACGAATGGGCTGATGATGGATTGGTCCAAGCAGCGCATTTCGAAAGCCACCATGGAAACGCTTCATGAGCTGGCGTCTGAGGCGCGCTGGCAGGAAGGTCGTGACGCTTTGTTTTCCGGATCTGCCATCAATCAAACGGAAGGAAGGGCAGTATTGCACATGGCGCTGCGAGCAGCGCCTGGCGACACCTTCAAGGTAGATGGTGAAGATGTTATGCCTGCTGTTTTGGAGGTGCGCAAGGCCATGTTGGCCTTTGCCGATGAGGTGCGATCCAACGTTGAGATTCACAACGTGGTGAACATCGGCATAGGTGGTTCTGATCTCGGTCCATTAATGGTGACCAAGGCCTTGCGTCGATTCCATGATGGAGGTCCGAGCATTCATTTCGTTAGCAATGTTGATGGCGCTCATTTGGAAGCGGTTCTCGATGGATTGAGTCCGAAAAAC
>Ga0206129_10003523_pt1 | contig 17996 bp, 25 predicted proteins | sample Helgoland_Spring_8_FD_148616 | JGI IMG/M metagenome (GOLD analysis project Ga0206129, IMG submission 148616) | Pelagic subsurface seawater microbial communities from Kabeltonne, Helgoland, North Sea - Helgoland_Spring_Bloom_20160502_2 | ecosystem: Environmental > Aquatic > Marine > Epipelagic ...
GATATGTTACCAACGACCCTGCCAGTTTGAGCATTTGACGAGTCTTGTCTGTCTTGAGTCCTGTAATCTGCAACACTGGTCTCATACTGCGGCTAGCATTGGCAGTGGCATGCGGCACATTAGCCCAATCAAATATGTGCACTTCGCCGGCCCGCCATCCTGAATAAGTGGTTGTGCCATACAAATAAAACTGTCCTGGCTCCCAGTCTGTCAGCATAACACTCATGCGTATAACACGCTCAGGATCATCAGGGCAACGCTCTTGTAGTTTGTCAATGTGCAAATTAAACATCTGCCCTGGCTGCTGGTAATGCATACGAATCTTGGCATCCTCAATGCCAAAGTATTCGCTCATCTTTGTCAATGTAGGAAAAGCACTGATATCAAACACAGCATCTGTTAATTCTAAATCAACTGGTGCTCCTGTGTTGCGCAAGTCGTTTTCTTCTTGAGTCAGCATGGGACTCACAGTGTCGTCGTCGTTGCTGTAGAACTTGCGAGTTGCCCATGTGATAGGTTTACCTTGTGCTTGAGCAACTTCCTCGTCCCATCGGCCAGTAAAGCGTCCAAGGATTTGAAACCATTCACCAGTTTGGTCAACACGTTGATTGTCAAAATGATATTTGCTATGGTCAACACACCATTGCCAACTACTGTCGTAGTCGTCTTGGTTCTTATACATAATCTATTCCTCTGTCTTTTCTTATAATACTGTTTATAATTATCCCCACGGAAATAGCGATGGATAAAAGGAACAGTGGGTGGTTGGTGACACTGAACAATTCGAGCCAGCGGAAGTCTGCCATGGATTCCAAACCTGGTTTCCATTGCTTGTAACCGTACAGTTGTAGTGTGGCCACAAAGTATTCGTCGATCTTGAATGCCACAACATATGCAACAAGTATAGCAGGTCTGCTGACTTTGAAGTGTTTTAAAACAACACCAATAGCACTTAGTATACCCAACAACGCTAAATCTTCCCAGCCCTGTGTATATTGCATATTTGCATATACAATAACAGCAATGATCACTGTTGCGTAGATCCAGTAGGGAACTTCTAGTATTTTAATAATCCATTTGTACAAAAATATACTGAGCAATGCAACGCCAATAGTGCCAAATATGTAACCAAATGCAATGCTTGTTGTAAAGTTGGTGTCGGTTAGCAAACTTGGGCGCCCAATTTCCATACCAAAGTACATGCAAATTGCCATTACCATTGCAGCAAATGGTGCCGCAGGAATAGCAAATAGTACAGCAGGAATCATACTACTTACTTTTTGTGCATTGTTCGCGCCTTCACATCCCAGCAGTCCAATTGGGTTGCCTTCGCCGAATGGTATTTCTTGTTTTTCTTTGTGTGCGGCTTTGGTTGCACCGTATGCTAAAAAGTCGCCAACTGCTCCTCCCACACCAGGAAGCAGTCCTGTTACAAATCCAATAAAGCCGCCGCGCACCATGTCGCGCCAGTGTGTGCGCACATCCCTGAATCCTTGAAACAACTGTTTCCAATAGTCATCGGACATAGGCGGCGCCGCAGACTTGATCTTTTGTCTGAAACCGTCCAACAGTTCTGGTATACCAAACAAGCCAGACAGCAACACAATCATGCCTACGCCGTTTTCCAAGTATTCCCATCCAAATGCAAAACGTGCATTGCCCACACTGTCTTGTCCAATGAATCCCAAAAACAAACCAAATGTAATTGCAATTATACTGAGGAATACATTTTTACTTGCAACAAAGCCCACGCAGGCCAGTGCCATCATCATAAAGCCTAAAAATTCAGGCCTTCCAAACAACACAATAATCTTCCCGTAGTAAGGCAGTAACATGAAAGCAAGTATCGCATACAGTACACCATTGAATGTGCTGTCTGCAATAGCAATACCCATTGCACGAGCTGCCTCGCCGCGTTTGGCCATTGGGTAGCCATCGATAACACAAGCAGCCGTTGTGCTTGCGCCAGGAATACCAGTTAAGATACTTGTATAACTGTCTGCGCTGGCACAACTTGCCACTATTGCTGTTAAAAAGACCAATCCCACGTAGGGGTCAGCCATAAAGTAAGAACCCATGCTGAACACAGTGATCAGTGCAGTAGTAACTCCGGCAATCGGAATAATACCCACCAGCATACCGTAAAGTGTGCCTAACATTGCCCATAACACGTAGTCAAACATAGTGTTCTTTCTTTGTTACTTGAGTAGTTCTGGCTTGAATACTGATGGGAAACCGTATGCTTCTTGGTTCCACTTGACAGCATCTTTAAGAGCTTTTTCAGTGATTAGGCTTTTTAAAATCGCAAGCAATGCTGGGCCGTCTGTGATCCAAGGATAGTCGCCAGCTAACTTTTTAATTTCTGCTGATGACTCAGGATCTGCAATCATTTTGGCAAGAGCAGTACGAAGCTTTTGTGTGTTGGGATTGCCTTTGTTGACCCAAAGTGACTTTTGGATAGCATCACGCCAGTTACGGGTTAGTTGGTATGCATTGTACAAATCACCCGTTGGATACTCGCCCCATAGTTCTTTGTACTTGTCTTCAAACTGTGTGCCCGGGAAGTTGGGATCTGCCATTTGCTTTTTGTTAGCCAAGTCCAAGATACCATGTGTGAACCATAGTTCGTTTGCTTCAATATCTTTGTAGAACTTTAACCAGGCTGCTGGTGATTCGCGAGCAACGTCGAACTCTTTGTTCTTAAAGCCAAGACGCTTTTCGCCACCGCTTACACCATTGATCCAGCTGGCACGTTCGCGCCAGCACTTCAAGTACTCGTCAACTGAGCCTGAACCCTGTGGTCCACACAACAACATAGCAACAGCAGCGCCATCTGGCTCAAAGCCTGAACCACCGGCAATTTTCCAGTTGCCCGACTTTTCGTCTGCACCAGCATGCTTGCCCAGCACAATGTCGTTGTTCATTGAACCGATTAGCTCGTAGTCAAAATAGTTGTAGTCAACTTTGTCCAGTAGATACGACACACCGTTGCCACCGTGTGCAACCATAATAGTTTTGTCGTCCATGCGTAGGTCATTGTGGAACTTGTTAAAGCCCGGAATGTCTCTGGCACCTGGGATGTGACGAATCACAACTGGTTCGTCTAAAAACTTTGAAAGATTTTTAGCAATAATTCCTGCCCATACGCTGGTACCTTTACCAGGCGCTTGTGGCACAATAAGTGTGTAGTCAGCTTGTGCGGCGCTTATAATGCCGGCGCTTGCTAGTAGTGTGATTAAAAGTTTTTTCATTTTGATTTCCTTCAGATAACTTTGACTCTGATGTCAGAGGTTTGATAATGCTGAACGTACTCCGGCGGAGGCGGCTCAATACCTAATTTTACAGATAACTCTGTGTTTGACCCAATGTCAGCGCCCGGGTGGACACACCATGCAGTCATTAGGTCTGCGTTTTGCGCTGCAATGATTGTGGCCATTGTACGCAAATCTTTATAATATTCCGAGTAGTCTGGATACGTGATGCCAAAATGCCCGCATTTGACCCACCAGCCCAAACAAGCATCATTCTCCCTGTGTACCAATATAACGGGACACTCAGGCCAGTGTTGTTTTAAAAAGTCTATTTTGTGCGCAAACACATGACTTTTAACGATGCGTACACCTTCACCTGAAAATGGTTCGTCAAACATCTCTTCGCATTGTTGTTTGCTAAATGTTTCAAGACGATCGAACTGTTGGCCAAACTCCATGCCAGGATCAAAGTATGCGCCCATGTGCATCAATTGCATGTCACCAGGAGCATCGTGGTAGTATGTACGCTCTTCAGAATAGTCACTGCGATCAACATCAGGACTGTAATAGATGTTTTTGCTAACACTACTCCATTTGGATCCGGGTGTGCCGGCCATAAAAATATATTTCACTGTGTTCCTTGAGATAATTACATGTAGAAGTAAATTTGACGTATACAAATAAATTTTATGTTGTATATAGCTTTTATTTATCATATAGGAAAATTTTTTAATGAATACCAAGATTTTTGCCCTGATTAAAGAAAATTTAGAACTTGCCTTTAATTTACCCAAGTACTCCAAAGTTTGTGAAAGCATCACAGAGTCAACTGTGGTGGATGCACTGCCCTGGACGCCTGCTCGTTATCGCAAGTTCAAAGATGCTGTAGAAGCAAAACTGGCAATGGAAGACTGCAACTTTACAGGCTCACTAACAAGCATTGTTGCCAAACTCAACGAACGCTATACAGGACGATTCTTTGGGGAGATTTGGCGTCCGCGCACCGGTGATTACGATTACACAGGATGGGCATTGGCCGAGGAAATTCAAAAGCAAAATCCACAATCTGTGCTTGATGTAGGTTGTGGTTATCATCCGTTCAAAGGCCGCATTGACAACTTGGTTGGCATTGATCCTTACAACCATGCCGCTGATTTTGAAGTAGATATTCTAGACTACAAAGTTAAGCCTGCTAGCCACGATCATATTATTGCACTGGGGTCAATCAACTTCAACAGCCAAGACGAAATTGAACAAAGATTTAGTCACTGTGTCGATTTGCTCATGACCGGTGGCAAGTTTTATCTACGTGCCAATCCCGGAATCACACACAAGACAGGGCCTTATGTGGATATATTCCCGTGGAGTTTTGAAGTGGCAAACAACTTTGCTGAAAAATACAACTTAAAGTTATTGGAGTTCAAACGAGACACTAACGAACGTTTGTATTTTGTGTATCAAAAACTTTGATCATCAACTCGCCGGCAGCGGCGTGTGCTTGTTCCAATGGGTGTCCTATGCTAGTTATAGGGTATCCATTTTTTTTGGCAAATTGTTGTAAATTTAGCCCATCAAATGTGGTCATGTGTGGAAGAATATAATCCTGCATATCTGTAATAGCCGGAGTAGTGTGCCATCGTTTATCAAACATCAAGTCATCCATGTACGTCATTACAAATGGACAATTTTTTTGTTGTAGTGTGTCTACCACCAACTTGATACTCATCAGTGTGGTCAGTTTGTCCCGGATTTCTGAATGTAAATCTTTGTAATAAGTTTTTGCTATGGCTGTTTCGTCTACAGGCATGATAGTGGACCACGACATTGCACCTGGCCAACTGTTGGGATTGTTGACATTAACATAATCAAACCGATCAATAAAAGTCCAATTTATTACAAACAAGGCAGTTTCGTTTGTTGCGAGATGACTTAATACTCGTTCAGCAATTTGTAAATTACCAGCGCCCGGTCTGGCGTAACACTGATAATCGTAGTTTAAATGTCGAGCCAAGTGTGCAGGCCAGGTTGATTTGCTATGGCGTGGCGAACGATGTTTGCTTGGATCATAAATGATCTCGTCGCTTAACTCACTACCATAGATAAAACTACAGCCAAAACTTTTTAGATTCATAGGTAATTATATACCTACTTTATGCAGTAGGTATTAGATTATCGCAGGCCGGCGGCTGCTTGTAAAGATTTTAAATCAGCGTCAGTTTCATAAATCTGCTTGTAAGGCAATCCTGCTGACACACGCACTTCGTTCAAGTCTTTTTCGTACTTTTCTCTGTAGGCTTTTGGACTTAGTGGTACTACACTATCAAATGTGTCTCTGCTGAAAGGCATTGTGTCGCCTTTGTAGTGCATAACCCAGTCATCAACATTGTACTCTGTTAATGTGTTTAAATCATGTAATAATGTTTCAACATGCTGACCACCTGTGCTACGACGGCGAAGTTCAACATAAACCAAGTAACGATTGGGTTTGACTTCACCTGGACTTTTGTCAGCATCTAACACAAAATCGTACCCTTTTTCAAACCAAGCCATCAAGTCTTTGGCAGCTTGTGGATCACGTAGAAAAAAGCTGACAACAATAACATCATCGTCGTCGCCCATTTTGGAACTGAATTCGTCAACATGAATTGTAGGCTTGATCAAGCCTTCCATGTCCTTAAAGCTCAGGCTTTCAGACAGCTGGTTGTTGGAGAAGATTGTTTTGTGCATTTTCTGCTTGCTCATCGTTTTGGTATTCTTCTTGATCTAGGTCCTGCTCGTAAGCACTGTCTAGGTCTGCTAAATCAATATCTTGATCTTCTAATTCAAGTGATCCTGTGCGGATGTCACTCATCAAACTCTTTGGCATAGTAATTTCCACAAGCCAAATCTTTTGTTCCATTATTCTTGCTTTGTGTGTGCCAGGGCGGTAGTCCGACGGTGTTTCAATTTTCATTGGTACAGCCATCATTGTTTTCTTGTATTTCACAACACAGTCAAACGGCAACAAACGACGTGCACCACGTGGGTCTGGCATGCGTTTTTCTGGCCACATAAACACACATGTGACGTTGTATTTGCCAATGGTTGGCCCAGACGCCAATTCGCCAATACTCCAGTTTTGAAACGCATACAAGTCTAATTCGTCAAGCACACGTTCAAAGTCCAACAAAGTCAACAAACTGCCTTCGCTCATATAAATGTCGCGAATGTTGTTGGCTATTTGCCAGTAATCCGAACCGTCTTTGAATATTTTTTCGTCGTGTAAATCCATACTGTTATTTAGCCAAATCTGGCACTCCAGTCAAAAACCCACCGAAGTGGGTTTTGTTTATGCTCAACTGATTCCAAAAAAAGTGTAATGATCAGCAAGTGACCATGTGTCCTGTGATTCAATTGTTTGGCCGTTATATGTAGAGAAATTAGTATTCAAAACAGAGTACCGCTGAAAGAAATACCATGGATTTGGAGTAGTTGATACCAATCCACTTTTACTCAACTTGATATCACTGGATTTCTTAATAAAACAACAAGGCGTATTTAATGCCTGGTTTATGGTTAATCTGTCTTGTATCAACATATTGCGCACAACCCCTTCAGGAAGTACATGTTCGAATACACGCTCTGCAACATTTACTCCTTCTTCGATATAGTGTGATCCAATTGCACCTTGGATGCAATATTTTTGAACCCTGCGAATCCAATGATCAATACTGTCCCGAATCAGTCGAGCAGTTTGATTTTCTGTAAACTGCTCTTTATATATAGCTACCAAACGAGTCAATTCCTGGGTGGCCAATTCATTTGTTTGTTGGTACGCTAACTCGTTGCGCTGAACACGCTTGTAATTTTTATGCTGGTAGCCTTCTACCAAAGTTTTGAGATCGGACATATTAGTACAAGTCCTTTGTAGCAGGTTGGAATGTAGTGTTGATGTTCAGTGCCGGAACCGGACCATTCCACGACTTCTTAAGTTGATTCCACATAAACGTGCCGCCGTTTCGCCAATTTTTACTGAAACTCATATGTGCTGGTCGGAAAGCCGCGCCAGCCCCACTGTAATATTTGTTCCACCAGTTGGCATACGCGGTGCGACACTTGTCCCAAAAGTCACTAGATTCGTGAAAGTTAGCATTGAACATTTGATCAATATGCATTGCAAGATCAACAATCTGTTCGTCTGTATATTTGATCCCGGCCTTGATTGCCATGTCAAACCATGCACACATAATCTCAATTTCTTGCGATGCAATAGGACGGCCACCTGCTGGCTGCACCGTTGCTGCATATAAGCAAAACTGTCGAATAATTTCGCTGTTGTAATGCTTGATTTCTTGCATACGACTAATAGCACCTGGCATATGGGTATCTCCAAACTTATCAGCAGTAGCAAACAAGTCTGCTTTCTCTAGCCATTGTTGTTTCTTTTCTGCTTCTACCCAAATTGGATTTGTATTGCTGTCGACTCGGACACCGTAAATTTGTTGTTGGAACAGATCGATATCGTCTATCAGCATCTTGCCAACTGAGCTGTTGCCGCAAACGAAATTTTCACGAATCTCGGATTTCTTACTAACTTTGTAGATATTAACCGGAACCATGACAGTAGTAGGGTCTTCGCCGTTTATCCATACAGCAATGATATATAGTGCTATCGCAGTGTGCTGAGCATCCCAGCTGGCATACAATCCTTGTGAACCAGTTGGATAATATCCTAATTGGTTACAAGGAGCAGTAACACGGTATATTTGAATTGGTTGAGCTTGCACTTCCCGAAAGTTTGTGATAATATTAGCAACCCAACTCAAACTTAGCATTCGTTGCATAGTGGTATCGATCAGGATGTCACTGAGCGGAATCATTAGACTCTCAACAAGATCCAAGTCTGCAATTGTTTTCTTGAGCGGGAATTTTTTTGAAAATGCAATACACGCATTCTTCAACATGGAGTTGGCACTCAACTGCTTTGTATACGGCAGGGCTTGTATAGTCGAGTTGAGTCGGTCTTTAAGATTAACAAATACAGATGCATTGTTTGCATATTTGTTATTTTGTGTTTGGGCGTAAGTGGCAACGACAGGAATACTTGTTGTCATAAAAATCTCCATTAAGTTGTTAACGACAAATGTTTCAAAGTTCAGATGTCGATATAGCGTTGTGCTATGACTTAATTATAACGCAATAAGCGATATTCGTCAACCAATAGAAGTGTTGTTTTTTTAGCCACGTTGTTTGAGCTGTAGCATGGAGTGATCCTCCAAGAGTATTACTTATGATGTGTATTCCAATTATCAGTTATAACATATCTCGAAAAATTATTGCCTAAATACTTGCAACAGCATATCGCTGTTAGTTTATCCCACTCAACTTTGGAGAACACCTTGAGCAGACAAAGATCAGCAAAAGCACAAAAGCGTATGGCACAAGTAGAAAACACTATTGATTTTTCCCAAGAACGACAGTATACTCGCCCCAAGGCAATTACTCTTGTTCCACGGACACGAAATCAAGAGCAATTGGTGTTGGCATTACTTGACGATGACCAACACATAGTAGTAACAGCGGGACCAGCAGGTACTGGAAAAACTTACCTGGCTATGCAAGCCGCAGTCAAAGCCCTTAGAGAAGGCACTTGCGAACGCATAGTATTAACACGCCCTGCTGTGGGCGTAGAAGATGAAGAACACGGTTTCTTACCGGGGGATCTAAACCAAAAGATGGAACCTTGGACAAGACCGTTGATAGATGTGCTACGTGAGACTTATCGTCCACAGGACATCACTGCCATGATCGAAAATCAATTAGTAGAAATTTCACCATTGGCGTTCATGCGTGGACGAACATTCAAACACAGTTGGATCATTGCTGACGAAATGCAAAATGCCACACCCAATCAGATGAAAATGCTAATGACTCGTATTGGCGTAGGCAGTAAGATTGTGGTCACAGGCGATGTGGAACAAACTGACCGTCCGGGCAGTAATAATGGACTACTGGACTTGTGTACCAAACTAGACCGCACAAATGTGGAAGGGATTGCAATGTGTCCACTGGAAGCAAAGGACGTTCAACGTCATGCTATCATTGGACAAGTGCTAAAACTTTACTCTTGATTGACTTTGCTCAGTCTACTAATAATAGACTGAGCAAGTTTTTGATATGATAAGCGTCCCGGGTGCATCAAATCCCGGGCGCAATCAATAAATGGTATTTCTTCACGAGGAATAATAATAGGTATAATATTTTCTAAGCGGCATAGCATTCGGAATGCTAATGTATTTTTTTGTTGTAGTAATTGTTGGTTGGCGTCGGAAGTAAACCAAATTTTAATAAACTCATCATCGGCACACGGATTGCTAGTATCACCGGCTAAAATATTCAAACTCAATGGAACACTATCATCTATCAATTCGATCCTGTGCATATCTGTTTGCACCCATATGGCATATTGAGGTCGTAGCAACGGCAAGTAGTGTAGTGCCATTCTAACTGCTGTATCGTTACTGCTGCCAGCATGCCCAAGATTAGCAACTGTTAATCCGGTAATAACCGAAAATTGGCCGGGCCAAGTGTCTTTGGCATGGACTCCGGTTCCCATAGTAAAGCTATCACCAAAACATACCACTTCGAATTTACGGTCAAACTCGAAAGTTCTAAATCCATGACTATTATATTGGTAGTCAATTTGAGTATTTAAAAAACCAAGATCTGATAATTGTTGGTATGACCGGGAGTCTTGTATATTTTTTAAATACAGGGATTCGCTGTCAGAGGTATCCCAATATACAGTCTTACCTGCCACTTGAGAATAATTGTGAATTATTGGTGTCATGCAGTAATTATATCGTAAATCTCTTTCCAGTTTTTAACTGTTGTGATGCCTTCGTGGTAGAAATGCATATTATGTCCATGTTCTACCAGGAGGCTCCTTAGTCCTGCTTTATGCCCGACAACAGCATTTTCAGGCTTGTCTTCCAACCACCAGCATCCAGAGTCTTTGTATTCTTCCAAAGCTTCATGTTTGTCTGCACCTGTGTCTAGACATACAATTCGTTCAAACGCTTGATTGCCAAACAGCTTGCTCAAATTCATTTCACGCAATTTGCCAGCATTTTCGTCTCGACTCAAACTGGTAATACAATGAAACACATATCCATGTTCTTCGTGCAGTCGCTTGACATAGTACATGGCATCACGCAATGCTGGCAGGAAACCAATGGCAGCACTTTCGTTAAAAAGTCGTATCAGTTTTCTAACCTGCTCTTTGGGAATACCATATCGAACATCCATGTCGTAGTTGAGCTTGTTGCCAGGCACGGGCTCAAATCCATGTTCTTGCATCCACACATTGAATGCCCACTCCCAATCTAACAGTACACCGTCGGCATCAGTTAGGATTACTCGGTCTAAATTTTTGTATTTCATAGTGTAATTGTACTACGAAATTTAATTTACTGTCAACCAAATTTAAAAATAGCACCGGTTGGATAGTAAATTTTACCATTCATATCGGTAGTATGGTTGATTAGTTTAATAATTTCGATAGATTTACTTACATCAGAATTGTGTCCAAGTGATTCTGGAACAATGCCAAAAAAGATAGCCGGAAAACTTTGGGCAAATGATTTCATAATGCATCCATTGGTGAATTTATTACCAATATAATCAGCAAACCCAACTTGTGTGGACATCGGATTAGATATTAGAGCCGATAGCATCCACCCAATTTTAGTAGTTTCTGATATCTTATTTTTTAACGAGTGTATTAGATAAAACGGAAACTGAGAGGCTACAAAATAACTTTGTTGCCAGTCTTTAAGACTTTGTAGTTGATTTTGATTAAATTTAGTTTGATTCAGTGCCGACGAATTATGATTAAAAAATATTAAATCTAAATTGGGAAGATTTGAGATTATGCTGCGTATGTCTTGTAGTTTTAGTTCATGCCAGTTAACAGAAATCACTGTAATATTTGGATCAGCAACTTGCTGAGTTCCGGTAATTAAATAAACATGATATCCTGCCTGCACTAACTGTTCTGTTAGTATGCTACCAAACTTTGATCCCCCACCGGTAATTAAACAATTTTTCATACGGTTAATTCACTAAAAATATTACGCCAATTGGTATTCCGGAGATGATCCAGTTGATCAAAATACTTAATGTATCCTGTGTTATCTTCTATCGGCGATTGCAACTCTTGCTGACATCTTAAAATGTTATAGTATGAATTAGATTTTGGAGTTACCAATCCAGAAGAAAGTAATTTTTCTAGGCGAGCAAGTGTTTTTTCTTTTAACTCTAACCCAGCATTACGAGGCTGTAAATAACTATGTCCGTATAATTGATTAATAGTGATGTCTGTAACATTATGTTCAACTATAAAATATTCAATATTATCAAAAATTGTAGCTAAACTTCCAATAAAAAATACAGAATTAAGACGTATGTCGTGTCCTAATTTTTTTATATTTTCAAGATTTTTAGTAAACCCAGCCCATGTACCGCCGTTACGCATGTACTCAAATCTTTTGCCAGTTGCTTCTGCACTAACAGTCCATAATACATTTTTAAATTTTTTAATTTCAGCAAATACAGGATTGTTGTCACTTGCTACACTAATATTAGAATTAACTCTCAGTGGTAATTCTTTGTTTTTTATTTGCGACAACAACGTAGAATTATGTTTGATTAGCAAAGGCTCACCGCCAGACAAGTAAATTTCATTCATTGAATATTGATTTTTTACAATCAGATCAATAATTTTATTAATGTTTTCTATGCTTGATTTACGTACTGGTATTTTTTGTTCTTCGGCAATTAAACTACTTTGTCCGGCATTGCAGTACACACATTTAAAATTACAAGTGTTATTCCAATGTAAGTCAATGCCGTGTAGTTCAAATGCCTGGGTATTTTCGTAATTGATGTCAAAACTTTGAAACATTGGATTATAATGATTTCTTAAATCATAATGTTCATTTTGTGTAGTAAGGCTATGGCAGCCACCACAATTTTTAGTTAACTTATCAGCCAGCAAATCATCTTTAATAGATTTAATTTTATCGCTGTTTAGAATATCTTCTATGCTTGTTTCATTGATGTTTCCAAGAGGATATCCTTTAGAACAAGTCTTAATATCACCAGTTGGCAATACTTCAAAGTGATTCCACGGGACCGCACAAAAATGTTGCGATTGCTTAAACAACCAAAACTTTTTTTTAGGATTCATCTTCTACGTCCTTGTTGTAACACTAACTGGATGCCCGTTTTCTTCAAATAGTCGTTCAATGGTACTGGCATAATGTTGATAGTAATAACTCACAACAGTATCCCAAACTTTGGGAACTTGTACGCCGTTCATTGTGCATTTCTCAACTTTTTGTAGTTTGAAATCTAAGATCACACTGGCTTCCTGTAAGTCTTTTTTCTTTAAATTTCTAGCCAAGGCAAGTGTTTCGTCAATTTGGCCATTGGGTTTGGTGTAGTAAGTTAGTGTTAGATATCTCATAGTTGACATAGTTCTGTAATTGTTGCACTTAGATTGATTTCTTGATCTGCTACTAATGGAATGTTTGCAATTCCGTTGCGAATTATAATGATTGCCTGATCCTGTTGTTCAATATCCTTGCTCCACAAGTCAAGATTGTCGTACATCCAACGGAATGTGACGTCTGCTTCTTCCGGCGTGCTTTGTTGACACAACAATGTTCTTGCTTCGCGCATCTTGCCTGCTTTGAACATGGCCACACAATCCAACTTCCAGTCGCCCACAGCACGATCATTCACGTTGGGCGCCAACAATGCTCCAGTTTGACTGTTTTGCTGTGTCAAGTTCAAACACTTACGCAAGTCTGGATATGTTGCTTTGACATAACTGTCCAATGTATCAATGTCAAACTCAATGCCTTCTGTGACCAACACAGTGGCTGCTCTTGCTGTAAACTCTGTGTGATCTGTTTTGGGAATATTGATATGCTGACACCGACTATGGATAGCTGGCAAAATCTTGTTAGGATAGTTGCAGGTCAAAATAAACCGTACACTGTTGCTGTAGTCTTCCATCAAGTTACGCATGGCCGGTTGTACACTGCTGGGGTTCATAAAGTCTGCTTCATCAATCAGCACAACTTTAAAATTGCCAAACGGCATTGTTTGACAAAAACCAATCAGCTTGTCGACCCATTCAATCTTGCGAGCTTCTTTAGAACCGTTAGCATACATGACATCGTATTCGTCAATACCCAGCTCGTTGATCAACACTTTGGCCAATGTGGTTTTGCCTGTGCCAGGACCGCCGCTGAACAGCAAGTGTGGAATAGTGCCATCTTTGACCCATGCAGCCACTTGCTGTCGATGATTGTCGTCGATGAACACATAGTCACTGCTGGTTCTTGGTCTGTATTTTTCTACCCAAAGTTCTTTCATTTGTGTTTCTTTTTAAGTAAGTTAAAAGTTTTTTGCTGTTCGAGCTTGTCAACGAACTCTTGTTCAACTGAATATGTAGGACACTGCTCAAGCATTTCGTCTATGTAGTATTTTAACACAATTAAATCTTTTTTGCAACCCCAAGTGGTAAATCCGTCCATGCGTGGATCAGTACACGCAAACTTGATCTTCCAAAGTTCTTGCTCAATCTTTTCCCGATTCCAGTCCTGTATCATCGGTTACCTTTGTTAGTGTGTAAGAGCCATCGCCGTTGTCTTGCCATTTGATATTGTCACCAACTTGCCAGCCCATTTCGTCGCAAACATCATTGCCCAGTGGCACAATATAGTCGTCTGTTTCTTCGTCGTAAATTACACTTACAGTTGCCATATTGTTACGCCTTACGTGCTTCTGCTTCTGCTACACGTTTGCGTAGACTTGAACTTGAAAAGGAATGATCTCTACCGTTAAAAATCAATTCAATACCTCGGGTCAAACAGTGTTCTTTACCGGTAAAGGGTTTGTCTTGGTACTCAATGCCCAGGATACGAACATCAATTGGCAGTATAAGCAATAGGTCTTCCAAGTCCTGCTCGGTATTATAAATTACAATTTCATCTACAAAACGTGTGGCACTGAGTTGAATTTGTCGTTCAACAATACTTTGGATAGGAGGATTTTTAGAGTCTGGTCTATCCCAAGAAGCATCGTTTTGTAAACCAGCAATTAGATAATCGCAATGATTTTTGGCTTCGGCCAGCATGGCAATGTGCCCTGCATGTAACATGTCAAACTGACTGAATGTGATTCCGATCTTTTTGCCTTGGGCTTTAAGATCCTTGACGTGATTAAATATCATACAATTACATTTACTAATATCATCAACGATGCAACAAATAGAATACAAAACACAAATCCCACAGCTACTATAGACATGGGATTTAGCGTTTTTTTATCTTTGTCAAAACCTTTTTGACTACGTACACCCAGGAAGCCCCATAGAACTGCCTTGATAGTGCTGAACATGATTATCCAAACCTGTGTGCGGATTCCACATGTTCAGCAGTGCTCATTGTATCATCATTGGGCATTTCGTCTGACAGCAACAAAATATCGTCAGGGTCGATGCGGCGAATAGTTTTCTTAACACCGTTGTCTTCAATGTCGATACCACGTGTCCAACGTCCGTGTGCAACACAAACCCAATCTCCAGGCTTGACATCCTGCTGTTCTGGACCAACCGAATATACTTGTGCCCAACGTGGGCGAATACCCAGTCCTGTTCCGTTGTCGTTCAGCAATACAATTCCAGATGATGTTTGACGTTCATCAAATGTCATGTCGGTTACAATAACAAAATCCCTAATGGGTTCTAAGTTATCTGCTGTGATGGTATAGTGTCCGTATGCTGCCTTGTTCATTTGTTCCTCTTAAATTTTATTAACGCCTGGCTTGCCTTGTGCAAGTTGGCGTTGGGTTTTCATTAATTCTTGTTTGACTGATTGTGATTTGGCCATAGCTGCCGCAAGTCCGCCGCGTGGGATAGCAGCCTTTTCGGGCTCAACTGGCGCTGGCTCAGCAATGGGTTCTATAACAGGATCGTTGACCAATTCAGGAATTGTTGCTTCAAGTTCGGCCAATTCTTCCATTGATTCAATTTCTGGTAGAGACTCTACCAGATCCTCAAGTTTGTATTCTACTTGTTCGGTTTCAAGTACATCTTTGTTAACAATTTTTTCCTTAACAACCACTTTTTCTTGAACTGGATCTACTTGTTTGTTTTCAAGTACATCTTCTTTAACCACTTTTTCTTTTGCCCGTTGTGTGCCAGCACGTGATGATGCTACTGGAACATTTGTATCCTTGGCAACTTTTTCTTTTGCTGATTTCTTCTGAGCATGTTGTTGCTTGGCAGCTTTGGTGCTGGTGGTAGGCACCTGTTCGGTTGTATTGGTAACTTGACGCTGATAATGTCGTTGTACTTGTTTGTTTTTGGTTTCGGTGACTTTGTTGGCGACGTCAATTTTGTCACCTCGTGCATTGACCTTCATATTGCCAACAGCCCGTGTGTTTTCGTTTTCCAACATCAACGCACCCATGTCGACCACGCGGCCCATTGCTGATTTGTATACTTTTGTCGCCATATCTAATCCTTTGAAATATATGCGTATTTAACGCAAAAATTCTTCTACATCTAATTTATAATACATGCTGTCGATTTTGTGTACTTTTAGTTTGTACAACACATAACTTGCAACACTTGATCCGCGACCAACACCCCAAATTATCTTGTTTTCAGTCATAACATCTACTATATAAACCATATAACGCAACAAATCAAACAAGTTACGCTCCTGGTACAATAACAATTCGTGCCCACAACGTTGCAGTTCTGCTTCAGTTGTACACAAACCTAGTATGTGTTCTGCGATATCCAAAGTTTGATACTGCACTGGCATGTGCCACACACTTTGTTGCGCGGCATGCCAGTCAACAACTGAACAATCATCGATACGTTGTTGCAGAAATTTCGGAACTGGATCTAGTATTTCAGGCATAATGTCAAGTGCCACACTTGAATCTACAATCATGCCTGACAAGTCAGCACCACTGTGACCTTTCATTAAAAGATCACATACATCTTCTTCAGCAAAAATTAACTCTCCAAATTTATTCTGCTTCATCTTTATTGAAATTACCAAACACTATAGTGTTGCCTGTGTCAGTGCTGTATTCATCTTCGGGCCAGTGTAAATCTAAGTCATGCCATAATGCACTACTGGACAAGCTCACAATGTTTTCAGTTTCTGTTATTGTATTATGATAGTGAGTTAAATTGGGTTCCATCCACCAACCAGGTTGCTCATAAGGACCAATGGGTTCGTCGTCGCCGTGTAGGTATGTTACATCACCGCCTAGGTCACTTTCGATTTCAAGTTCGCCGAGTATCATCCTATCTTCACAAATGGCATTTAGTTTACAGTATAGCATGATACCAATCAATTGGTCTACTGGTTCATCAGGCAATGTAATAATTTTTACGCCAGCATTGGCCAACAGTTTGCATTGTTCTTCGTTGCCTTTGTTGATAAACACGCCTGAATCTATAGAGTCACCGATAAAGTATTTGATACGTTCAAACGCAATGTTGACACTTTCCTCATCAGGAGTTGCAGTCATCATTGCCAAACGAATTTTATAATTGTTCATCTTCAACATGTCGTTGAAGTAAAACCCAGCAGTAAACTCAATTGAATAATTTAATCGTACGTTCATGATATGTCAATAATTTGATCAAAGTCCGGACCTTTGCCGTCTTGTGCTTTGTTAAAGAGTGCGGCAGATTTCTCTGCGTATTTGTTTTGGTATACTTCGCGTGCCATTTCAATTTGATGCACTAGTTCAGTATTGCCCATTCGTATGGCAATACCAATTTTTTTATTGAGTTCTGAGATTTTTGAGCCTAACTCGTCAATTGTCAACGAGTCGGCGCTAGCTACTAACGGATGTTCCATTCGTTAAGTATACAGCAGATTGACCCGAAGGTCAACCTGTTTGGTTAGGCAAATGTTGCGCCGTTGTTTCCGGTGCAGAACCATTTGCTGGCAATGTACTGTAATGTGCAAGCATCGCCAATGGCAGCAAAGGTTATAGTGCCTGTGCCACTTGCTTTCCATCCTGCATTGGTCACAGTGATCACCATGTCGCCGCTGTCACCTACCATAGCAAAAGTTTTAACTTGTCCTTCGGTGCCAGCAGCCAAAGTAGCTGTTTCAGCGGCAGCAGTTGTAAAGTAACTGGTGGCCAATGTCAAACTTGCAGCACCGGCGTCAGCCAAATCTTCACTATTGTACAAAACATTGTTGCGTGGCCGAGTCAATTCGCTTAGGTAAACAGTCGAACCGCCGTCATCTGTGTGGAATTGGAATTCGTATGTTCCTGCTTGAGCAAATGTAATAACATTACTTGCAATGCCTTCGATGCCTAGGACACTGGCAGCAGAACTACCTGTGCCAACTGCTGCAGGCAATGTTAACGTGTGTGCTGTGCTGGATACAGTAACTCTAACAATGACAAATCCCAATGTTCCAGCTGCTGGAAAATTAGTGAATGCCAAACTGATACTACCACCAGTTGTGACTGTTTGGTAATGTCCAGTGGCGTAATCAACACCAACTGAACCGGTTAGTGTCCCAAGTGCTACCCGTGTTTGAGAAAAATCTTGTATTTGGGCATTGCTCAATAACGATCCGTTCATGTCGTTGTCAAGTGTTGTACCTAATAATGCTGCCTTTAAAATAACTTTGCTTTGCAAGTCAT
>Ga0206129_10003525_pt1 | contig 17996 bp, 18 predicted proteins | sample Helgoland_Spring_8_FD_148616 | JGI IMG/M metagenome (GOLD analysis project Ga0206129, IMG submission 148616) | Pelagic subsurface seawater microbial communities from Kabeltonne, Helgoland, North Sea - Helgoland_Spring_Bloom_20160502_2 | ecosystem: Environmental > Aquatic > Marine > Epipelagic ...
AGACTTAGCTCCAACCAACCAAGACGAAGAGTTTGTGTCAATATCAGACGAAGATATGAATGGATTTTCAGCTGGAATAGGCTATAAACAATTATTTGGTGAATCTTTTTATGCCTACGCAGAAGCAAATTATATCAAATTTGAAGATGAGCATGTGACAGGTCATTTTATTGACAATATACCTTCTTCCTATGCTGTAAGAAAAGAAGTTGATGCTGATGCATTCAACTTTAAAGTTGGCATAGGTTATCAATTCTAAATTTTACTTATTGATACGGCTTGAGCAGATGTTCAAGCCTTATTCCCCTCCCGCTTAAATAATTATCAATAAGCCTTTAGCACATTCCAGAAGGCACCTCTCATGCCCGCCCAATCATTTAAAATTTGAAATTAGGAAATCTTTAGTTTAAGGATTATTATTATAAAAAAGAATAGGATTAAAAAATGGATTCTAAGCAATGAAATTACTAAGCAAGCTATACCGACTTTGGTATGGAGGATTCAGGCGTAATGTTTTTCGAATCATTGACAGGAATGGGCTGAAATATCTCCTAAACTATAGGAACAGCGTTGATCGTAAGATTATTATTGAAGGTGGCTACGAAAAAGAACAGCTCGATTATTTTTTGAATCTAATCAATAGGGCTGGATGTACGATATTCTTTGATGTTGGAGCTAACATTGGGTTGTACTCACTTAATGTTTCCAGCCTAAAGTCCATTGAAAAGATTATTGCTTTTGAACCAGTATCTTCTAATGTTTGCCAGTTGAGCGCAAACTTATTGCTAAACAATCTTCATAATTTTGTTGAAGTCAAAATTATTGGACTAAGTGACGAAAGTGGCGAAGTCGCTTTTATGGAAAATACAGGGAATAGTACTGGACGTTCACGAATTAAGGCTACTGATTTTTCTACTAATGTTCAATCTAATAAAAGAAAATTTAAAGAGACTAAAATTCATGTTGATAGGTTAGACAATATTATCGAAGGAGCAGTGGGGAGCTTTATCGCAATTAAAATAGATATTGAGGGACATGAACTTCAGGCTTTGCATGGTATGCGAGATATGCTTCGTAACAACAAATGTATTTTACAGGTTGAGTCTTATAATCCAACGCCTATTATTAGTTTCCTTGAATCTCTAGGCTACCCTCTAATTAACAAAATAGGTGAGGATGGTTACTATTGTAATTTCCTCGACTAATGATCTCTCAATTATTTAAAGATTAAACTGATTAATTTTAATACTTAAGAAAAGTGACTTTTTGAGATAAGCTAGAAGGTAAAAGATAAATAACAGATAGAAAAAACTAATAACATTAATAATTTTCGCTGATTCTTTATTACACTGAGCCTCAATTTTTTGTCTGCAGGCGTCTCATGAGGAAACAAAACGCAACTTAATGTTGTTGAATCTTGGCATAGCGGTTTAATTGAATGAAAAGACTTTCCCAAGATGAATATATAATAAAACGCCACAAAGCTGAGGTTGTTGAAGCTGACTATTTCGGTGATAAAGTTTTATATCTGTCTGACGGCACTTATTTAAAGTTATTTAGACGTAAAAGATTGATTTCTTACTCTTTATTTTTTCCATATTCAAAAAAATTTGCATTGAATGCGTTGAGATTAAAGAAGCTTGGCGTGCCCACTGTAGAAGTTATCAGCGTTTATTGTATACCTTCTATAAGTCGAACAGCGGTCCACTATCGGCCCTTAGAGGGCTGTGTATTTAACTCCCCATCTTTAGATTTTACGGACACTTTGATGTTTAAGTTCGGTGAGTTTCTTAGATACCTTCATGATAATGGGGTTTATTTTCGTTCACTTCATTTTTCCAATGTTATTCTTACACCCAACAATAGTATTGGTCTTATCGATATTGCTGATACTAGATTTTTAGCATGGCCGCTCTCTTTAAGACTAAGAATCCGAAATTTTAAGCATATACTTAGATATATAGAGGATAAAAAAATTTTAATAAGTATGCTGGATTTTTTTGTGCAGGGATATCAATCTAGGGGTAAATCAATTGTTTCAAATCAAATATTGAGGGACATGTGCATGAAAGATTTTGATAAGAATTAAATTTAAAAGAGTGGCCTGCTATATCATGGGCTTTCTTTAATTAATTGGGGGTATTTTTGGGGCATCGCTACATGCTAGATATATTTGTATCATACCAAACAACCGTTTAGTCTTACTATTCGACAGAGGCTCGAGCATCATACTAAGAGCTACTAAAACTCTTTAGCACATTCTAAGAAACCTCTATCATGCCCATCTAATCATCTTAAAGCTGGATTTGAAAAACCAACAAACATAAAAATGCCCGAAAATATCCGGGCACTCCGGGGGTCTGATAACAGTAAAAGCACCAAAATATTAAAGTTTATATGAAAGGAGAATTAATAGTAATGTCATTTAGGTCGCATGAAGGTGCTGCTAAACAAATTATTTATTCCAAATCGTGAAGTTCTTAAATAATGTGTAATTGATTCCAGCAAAAATTAAGGACGTTCCACCTAGAAGCTTAAAAGCTCCTTCTATAATCGTATAAAAACTAGTTGGATTAGAGAATATTGCAATAACAAAAAAAAACATAAACAAAGTATAATTAAGATTAATGATTAACTTTAGCTTTTCCATCATGGTTTGTTACTCTTAGTGTTTAAAATATCAACTTACTGGCTCTTATCTCTAAAAGAATTTATTTTATTAGCAATGTTAATTGGTTTTAGATGTGTGTATCGCTTGAACATCTTCAAATCTTTATGACCAGATATATAACTGACCTCCATCATATCTTATCCCAGTTCAAATAGTCTTGATATAGCTTCCCATTTCGTTTGTAGATGGCAGCCATAGCAACATCACTAAGTTAATGAATCCTTAGCTCCATTGCACCCAAATTTCAATTTTTGACTACTATAATTTCACTGATCTTTCTGTAAACCTTGTATTGATTGGCGTCCTGACAGGGAGTCGAACCCCGGACCTGCCCCTTAGGAGGGGGCCGCTCTATCCAGCTGAGCTACCAGGACGTTAAGTTAATTGTCTTCAAACCCGCTTATAATCTATCTTTACGGTCATCTGACTAAAACTATTAAATAATCACTAATCCTTTAAAACCGAGTTAATAGTGTTTCTAGCTACGTAATTACTACGTAACTGCCCAGAAATTGCACAGAGGTTATATTAGTACAAGTTCTGCTTTCTTAATCCTTGATACAGTGCTAGGAGCTACACTAAATTTACTAGCAGTTTTCCTAACTGACAATCCATCTTCTAAGGCTCGGATAATACCAGATTTATCTATAGCTTTGGACTGCTTTCTGTTGAAGTAAACACCATTAAGCTTAGCTATAGCAATCCCTTCTGCTTGTCGTTCTCTAATCATATCTCTTTCAAATGTGGCTACTGCTCCCATAATGCTTAACATCAGCTTCTGGTTCTTATCGTCTCTATTATAGGTGATAGCCTCTTTAATAAACTTAAGCTCACAACCTCTACTATTAATAAGCTCAATCAACTGAAGTAAATCAGTAAGGTTTCTAGCTAGCCTGCTAATATCATGTACGATAACGGTATCACCTTCTCGCATACTATCTAGCAATCCTTGCAACTGTGGTCTGTCTGTATTGCTTCCACTGCACTTATCTTCGTATACCTTATCTACTTCTATACCATCTAACTGACGAGCTGTGTTCTGTTCTATCGTACTAACTCTCTTATAACCTAATCTCATTTCTACATTCTCCAATGTTGGTGTAGGTGTTAATACTATACCTCTGGTGTATGTACATGTCTGAACTTAAGAAGGTAATGTAGACTTCCTGCAGAATATAAGGCTTCAGGTGTATTCATTTACTATTAGATATGATGTATTCACATGTTTACTTGTAGACACAGTTATTATCATTACCTTTCAACTCTGAGAGATTTTCTTTCAATATATAATTAAGGAAATATAATTAAGGGGCGGGGCTATAAGGTATTGCTAGTTATACAAGTACCCGCCCATATACAAAAAACTAGAATTTGAAAAATCTTTTAATCAGAGTAATCTGTTTAAAAAATAATAAGGATATAAGTTATGGAAGATCATGGATTAGGAATATCAATTATTGTGGTTTGGACAGTAATTTATTATTTTTTACTAAGCAGATTATATACAAACAAATCAAACGATAAATCAATAAAAAAAGAATAAAGATCAATCTATCTTTGAAGTAATAGTCTTCTGACGCTGACTTGACTTAAGTGATTTTAGAAGCAAGAATGAAATAGCTAAAAAGTATAACTTTAATAAACGTAAAGGTAGTACGATATGAAAACATTAACAATAACACTCTTAATTTTTATTTTGGCTTCAATATCAAATGCTTACGGTAGTCATTGTGGAACAAATCATGGTGCAGATAATGTTCGTGTAGCTGACAAAGACCATAAAGATCATGAGGATCATAAAGATCATGAAGATCATGACAAGGAAAAGAGCGATAGCGACGATGAGGCACACGAAGGTCATGATAATTAATATTTAAGTAAACATTAATATTTTCGAAGGCTTAATAACAACTTTTTAATCATTGTATGAACATACTGCTTACAATCCTTGGCACCATAGGAAAATTTGATTTAAGCCACTATTTAGCCTATTTAATTATTGTTATTCAGTCATGATTGACACTTTTTCTTTGTAGAAAAGAGAAGAAAAACAAGATTTTCTAGAAATAAAAATAAGTTTAATTTATAGAAAACAAATTTTTTACATATAAAGCTTATGAATGCTGACTGTTCAATACAAGAAGTGATATTAGAGTTAGAGGCTTTAAAAAGACGTGTACTTTCAGAAAATGAAATTCTTTGGGACGAGGTCAATGCAATCAATAGAGACCTGGTAAGCCTCAAAAGAATTTTTGAAAAAAATAAAGATACTTTATAACTCAATCATTTTTTTAATAACAGATCTCGAGCTAGATTTAATTTTGTTGCCATATAATTGTTTCCACCTCTATCGGGGTGAATCTTTTGCATAAGTTGTCTGTGCGCTTGAACAATTTCCTCGTCGTTAGATCCTGGCTCTAGACCAAGTATTTCCAATGCTTCAGATTCAGTAAGTGTATTATTTTTTTGTGATGAAGTATTCCTGCCTTCTTTAAGCTTTCGAGATCTCATCCACATTTGAATAAACGGAAGACTTCTCCATAGGAATAAAAACATGAATTTTGCTATAGGTATCAATGCTGCACCAGCAGCTATTATCCATGAAACTCGACCAGATAGAGCTAAAGTAATAATTATTATTATTACTAAATAAAAAATGTTCTTAAATAATAGTTTTTTTCTTTTCTGTGGATCAGTACTTTTGGTCTTTACATAGTAAAAATAGCTTGCGATTAAAGTGATTATCAGTATTACAAATAAACCCATGCTGTTGATTCCAGTTTAACTACTTATATGGAGACAATAACTTGAGTTTCGACAATTGTCGATAACTCATATTGTCTCAAAAGTTCTATTTATAGATAGATGATATGTTGATAAAATATTATATATAATTTTTTTTAAGCCTTCAGGCAGTTTAAGCAATCAGGAAAATTCATGTCTAAGTCTAATTTGAGCGTAGTTGTTCTGTCTTTATACCGTTTTGCAAAATTTCCAGATTTTGAATCGTTTCGAACACCACTTTATAATTTGATGGTTAGCGAGTCCGTTCTCGGTACTTTTTTGTTAGCTCCAGAGGGTATTAATGGAACAATTTCTGGTCCAAAAAAGGGTGTTGATGCAGTCATAGAATGGTTAGAGAAAGATGCTCGTTTTGCAAATTTAGAGGCTAAAGAATCTTATGTTGAAGAGCAACCTTTTTATAGAACAAAAGTTAAATTGAAAAAGGAAATAGTAACGATGGGTATTGGGAATATAAATCCAAACGAATTAGTTGGAACTTATGTAGATCCCGATGACTGGAATGAGTTTATTGCTGATCCTGATGTTTTAGTTGTTGATACCAGAAATGACTATGAAGTAAAAATTGGTACATTTATTAATTCAGTGAGCCTTGAAACAAAGAATTTTCGAGAATTTCCTGATAAGGCAAAAAAATATCTGAAATCAAAAGATAAAAAGAAAATTGCAATGTTTTGTACGGGTGGAATTAGGTGCGAAAAATCCACAGCCTACATGAAACAACAGGGTTTCGAGGAAGTTTTTCACTTAAAAGGCGGAATTCTTAGCTATCTTGAGAAAGTCCCTGAGAGCAATTCTAGATGGAGGGGCGAATGCTTTGTCTTTGATAATAGGGTTACGGTAAATCATAATTTAGAGAAAGGTTGCTATGACCAATGCCATGCATGTCGAATGCCTATAACAGACGAAGAAAAAAACCATGAGAATTACATAAAAGGTATCAGTTGCCATTATTGTGTCGGTCAACATAGTAGCAAACAAATTAAACGCTATACAGATAGAGAAGAACAGCTCAGTCTGGCTAAAAAAAGAGGAGAGGCACATCTTGGCTCCACAATAGAATCGCAAACATCCAACCGCAGGAGGAAAAAAATAGAATTAAAAAACAAGCAACGTAGTATAGATAAAAAGTAAAATCCAACGTTTAAGTGCTTGATACATTCTGTTAATTAAAGATTAAAAGCTAGCCGATAACTCTCACCGGCACAGCTTGTGGTTCAACACTTAGGTCTACCGAGGGTGGCACGAAGTCGGTTAGGTTAAGACCCTGAACAGCCGCTTTATACTCTTCGATGGTTGGGATACGGCCCAAGATGCTTGATAGTACAACCATTGGCGTAGAGGCTAGCAGTGACTCACCTTTCTTTTCGTCAGTATCTTCTACTACACGGCCTTGGAAGAGGCGGGTAGAGGTAGCCATTACCGTGTCACCTTTAGCAGCCTTCTCTTGATTACCCATACATAGATTACAACCCGGACGCTCTAAATACATAATATTTTGGTACTGCGTACGGGCGGCCTCTTTAGGCTCGGAATCGTCGAATTCGAAACCCGCGTATTTTTGTAGAAGTTCCCAGTCACCCTCCGCCTTTAATTCATCAACGATATTGTAAGTGGGTGGGGCAATAACCAGCGGGACTTTGAAGTTAATCTTGCCCTGATTTTCAAGGTTGCGCAACATCTGAGCGATGATCTGCATATCTCCTTTGTGTACCATACAAGAACCGACAAAGCACAGATCAACGTTTTTGTTACCGCCGTAATAAGACACTGGACGAATAGTATCGTGAGTATAGCGCTTAGAGGGATCTTCATTATTTACATCGGGATCAGCAATCATTGGCTCATCGATTTGGTCTAGATCAACAACTACTTTTGCGAAGTACTTAGCATTATTATCTGGAGCCAAAGCAGGGTTTTCTCCCGACTGGATTTCAGCGATTCGCTTATCAGCTATATCGATAAGGCCTTGTAGCATCTCTACATGGTTTTCCATACCCTTGTCGATCATGATCTGAATACGCCTCTTAGCCAGACCAAGTGACTTGATCAGAGTTTCATCGTCAGAGATACAGATAGAGGCTTTTGCCTTCATTTCTGCAGTCCAGTCGGTGAAGGTGAATGCTTGGTCAGCTAGTAGCGTGCCGATATGTACTTCGATAATACGACCTTGGAATACATTCTCGCCGCTGAACTGCTTGAGCATCTGCGCCTGAGTAGCATGCACTACATCGCGAAAATCCATATGGCTCTTCATGTCACCTATGAAGGTAACCTTCACAGACTCAGGAATCGGCATAGCTGATTCACCGGTAGCTAGTGCGACAGCTACAGTACCCGAATCTGCACCAAAAGCAATGCCTTTAGACATCCGGGTGTGAGAGTCACCACCGATGATGATAGCACGGTCGTCCACGGTTATGTCATTCAACACCTTATGGATTACGTCGGTCATAGCATGGTAAGAGTTGTTGGGATCACGCGCAGTGATCAGTCCGAAATTATTCATGAATGACATCAACTTTGGAATATTAGCTTTTGCTTTACTATCCCAAACTGAAGCGGTATGACAACCGGATTGATAAGCACCATCAACACTTGGCGAGATCACAGAAGCGGCCATAGCTTCCAGTTCCTGACAAGTCATAGGGCCAGTGGTGTCCTGAGAGCCGACGATATTCACTTTGACGCGAACGTCAGAACCAGCATGCAGCGGAGTACTAGAAGCCACACCCAAAGCGTTCCTGTTGAAGATCTTTTCAACAGCAGTAAGGCCTTGATCCTTAATAGAAATTTCTTTCGATGGCGAGTAAATCAGAGCAGGTTTAATCCCTAAAGCATCAGCTGCAATGGTTTGTAGTTTCTTACCAAAGACAACAGCGTAAGACCCACCAGCCCTCATGAATTCAATCTTTTGCGGTGTGAATGCAGAAGAAATGTCCGCTAGTTCTGTGGCGCCGTTATAGAGCTTATGTTTTTTAGTGTTAATAGTAAGCACAGTACCCGTAGCCACTGAGTATGCCTCTTCCAGTACGGCATCGCCATTATCATCAAAAATGGTATTGCCTTCGGCGTCTACTTTTTTAACCCAGTTTTGTAGGTCGAGACCGATGCCACCAGTAACGTCAACGGTGGTCAAAAAGATTGGAGAGATACCGTTCGTACCGGCAACAATTGGAGCGATATTGACGAATGGAACATATGGGCTAGCTTGCTTACCCGCCCATAGGGCAACATTGTTGACGCCAGACATGCGTGAAGAGCCCACCCCCATAGTGCCTTTCTCAGCGATTAGCATCACTTTGGCATTCGGGTGTTTCTTTTGCAACCCAACGATTTCCTGTTGAGCTTCGGGGGTAATCATACACTGGCCATGCAGCTCTCGGTCAGCACGTGAGTGTGCTTGATTACCTGGAGACAACAAGTCAGTAGAGATATCACCTTCGCCAGCGATGTAAGTAACGATTTCAATGGTCTCTTCAATCTCAGGTAATTTGGTAAAGAAATCGGCTTGTGAGTAGCTCTTTAGAATCTCCTTGGCATGGGCATTTCCAGCTTTAAAAGCCGAAATCAGGCGACTAGTATCGGCTTCGTATAAAAATACCTGAGTTTTCAAAACGTCAGCGGCTGGTTTGGCAACGACTGCATTATCAGATAGAGCAAGATCGAGCAGAACTTCAATAGAGGGCCCGCCTTTCATGTGGGAGAGGAGCTCGAAGGCAAATTCTACTGTGATCTCTTCAGCTATAGATTCACCCAGAATAATTTCTTTTAGGAATTGTGCTTTCACCCCAGCAGCGCCAGTTGTTCCTGGTAGTGTATTGTAAATGAAGAACTTCAGGGAATCTTTGCGATGCTCATTCTCGGTATCTTTGATTCGGGTAATAATCTCTGCCAGTAAATCAGCACTGTCAATTGGCTTCGGACTTAATCCTAGATCCTTTTTACGGCTATCGATTTCATCCATATAATCTGTATATAGGCTCATTCAAATCTCTCACATATTAATACTTAATTAAGTTTAATCTTTTATTATAATTTGTCTTCAAAGATGGATCATTTATTTTAGTCAATCCATTACTTTTGGAGGACAATATTATATGGGTGCAGTATTCTACTATAAAATACCCAGCTAAGTGACACTGATTTTCGATTCATTTAAAAAGTATTTTTTGAAGTAATTAGTTCCACATATTTTGTAATTAACAAGTTATTACTTATAAGCTACCTCAATTACATGATGATAAAATATGAGTGAATTTTTGGTTTAATTATAATTTTTCACTTTATAATATTGATCTTTAAAAGAAAATTTGAATGAGGATGCAATTTCATGCCAGAAACTTGCGCAAAAGAAATAATAGACTTTCTACCCTGTGAAACATCAAAAAAATGGGTATCAAAGGCGCTCAATAACCAAGAAAAATTACTAATCGATCATGCTAATTGTGAAAAGAAAGCAGCTAGCACTGCGCTGAGTTTGATATACAGGTACCCCAATAATTTTGATCTAGTTAATAAAATGTCGAAATTAGTTCGCGAAGAAATGCGACACTTTGAGCAAGTCATTCATATTATGAAAACTAGAGGTATAGAGTACTACAATATTGATGCCTCCAAATATGCTTCGGGCTTAAGAAAAAAAATTAGAACATATGAGCCAGCTCGATTGATTGATACGTTGATAGTCGGAGCCTTTATTGAGGCGAGGTCTTGCGAGAGGTTTTCTAAACTGGCTCCTTATCTTGATAAAGACTTGAAGAAATTTTACTTATCTTTACTCAAATCGGAAGGTAGACATTTTGAAGATTATTTGAATCTAGCTAAAAAAATATCAGATAGTTCTTTTGATGACCGTGTTAAAGTGATGCGTAAACAAGAGCTATTACTTATACAAAACTCGGATGATGAATTTTTCTTCCATTCTGGGTGCCCCTAGAAATTGATGACAAGATACATTTAACTTAGACTATTTTACGAAAAGAAAATATTTTTCGTACTTTTCTTATTATTCTAACCATAGTGAACTTATAATAAATCTATGCTTAAAAAATTAGTATTATATTTTGTAACTCTCTGTACTTCGGCGATGAAAATTTTTCCAGCTGAATTTTCTCATGAGCTAGGATTAATCTCTTTGAGATTGTTATGTATGCTGGGTTTCAGAGTTACCCAGAATAATGATACTAATATAATTTTTAAAGGTATATCCTTTAAAAATAAACTAGGCCTTGCTGCAGGCTTAGATAAAAATGGTGATTATATTGATGCTTTGGCAAGTTTAGGGTTTGGATTTCTAGAACTTGGTACTGTCACACCAGACCCTCAAAAAGGGAATATTAAGCCTAGACTATTCAGAATTAGCTCCAAAGAAGCTTTAGTTAACAGCTTAGGATTTAACAATAAAGGTGTTGATTATTTAGTTGAAAGAGTTTCTGTTCGGAAATCATCAATTCCCCTGGGTATAAGTATTGGTAAAAATTTTGATACTCCATTAAAAAAAGCAAAAGATGATTACTTGATTTGTCTGGAGAAAGTTTTCCCCTATGCTAACTATGTAGCAATTAATATTTCTTCACCTAATACTGAAGGCCTCAGAGACCTATTCAATAAAGAATACTTCTCTGATTTAATATCTAGCCTGAAATTAAAACAAATCGAATTGTCAAAGACTTATATGTACGTGCCACTTTTTTTAAAAATATCCCCGAATATTGATAATAATTATTTAAAGCAACTCGTTGAAGTGATTTTAGAAGAAAATATTGATGGAATAATATGTACAAATACCTCAAATATACATAATCATCCATCAGGAAAAGGAGGGATAAGTGGTAAACCCTTACTTGAGTTATCAACTGAAATTTTAGTGACATTAAGGTCACTGGTTGGAAAAGATTTTCCTATAATAGCTTCTGGAGGAGTAATGGATTTGGCTGACTTCCAGAGAAAATTAGACTCTGGAGCAGATCTTGTTCAGATATACACTGGATTAATTTATAAGGGTCCAGCTTTAATTGATAGAATTATTAATGCAGATTGATTTATCGATAAACTTCCTCAATATTTTATTTTAAAAGTCAATAACTCGAGATTCTCTTCATTGTTTATTCGAATAAACCATCCATTGTTGCCCCAGTCACCCAATACAATCCTTTCCCCATATTTTTGTTGATGTCTTTTGGGTCTATGGGTATGGCCATGTATCATGATATTTGCGTCATATTTTTTCATTAACCGCTCAACTTCAGGCACTGAAACATCCATTATATTTTCTGGTTTACTGGCATTAAGCTTCATGCTTTTTGAACGCAAGCTTTTTGCTATTTTTTGTCTGATTGATATAGGTAGGCTGGTTAACATAAAGCGTAATAGACGACTTCTGATTATGAATCTAAATCTTTGATACTGTTTATCTGTTGTACAAAGTGTATCACCATGTAGCAACAGTATTCTTTTATTTGGGTATTGTAAAATATGCCAATCTGGCAAAAGTTTGCAACCTGTTTGTGCTGCAAACTTTTTACCGTATAAAAAATCTCTATTTCCTGACATTAAATAAACTGCTACACCATTATCTGTGAGACCTTTCAGAGATGATATAACCTGTCGGGATAAGGGGTCTTGGTCATCATCACCTATCCAAGCTTCAAATAGATCACCAAGTATGTATAAAGTTGTTGAATCAGCAGCTTCATTCCTTAAAAAATTAAAGAAAGCCTCGCATGTTTCAGGGTGACAAGGCGAGAGATGTAAATCTGAGATTAATAGTGAGGACATTTCATCAAATTTTTAACAGCGACCTCATTTGTCAGCATAATCATCACTCACAGAGACACCGATTATAGAGACGGCCTCAGTTGGTACGTCGCCATGGGGGCCACTATTACCAGTAGGGACTGTTTTGATCTTGTTTACTACTTCCATACCCTCTATGACTTTTGCGAATACTGCATAACCCCAGCCTTGCGCATTTTTTCCAGTATGATTCAAGAAGCTATTGTCAGCAACATTAATAAAGAATTGGGAGCTAGCAGAGTGTGGATCATTAGTTCTAGCCATTGCGAGAGTTCCAATATCGTTTGATAACCCATTATCGGCCTCATTTTGAATAGGCTCTCGAGTTTCTTTCTGTTTCATTTTTTCATTGAATCCCCCACCTTGTATCATAAAATTACCTATGACTCTATGAAAAATAGTATCAGTGTAAAAACCATCACGACAGTATTGTAAAAAGTTCGCGGAAGATAGTGGCGCATCGTCAAAATTCAATTTAATAACTATGTCACCGAAATTAGTGTTTAATGTAATCATGTAATCAATTTCCCTATTTACTATTCTGTGAATTTAATGGCGCTATGATACTTTTTTTTGAAAAATTTTAAAGCCTCTTAAGTTATATATTTGTTGTTAAGTGTCACGAATCTCTGATCTTTTTTGCTTCATCTAGTGTCGATTGTCGCCACTGAATTATTCCACAGATTAAAATTAGTGTAACTCCAGTCCATATAAAATTATCCGGCATAAGATTCCAGAAAATAATATCCACAGTTAGCGCCATTAAGATATAAGTATATTCGAAAGGAGCTACTATTACAGGCTTCGCTAACCTAAATGCAGTTATTAAAAACATAAAGCCTATTGCTCCAGCTGCTCCTGAAATCATTAAATTTATAAACTGTATTTTACTCACATTGATCAATTGATCGAGCCCCCAGAAGCTTGAAATAATTAATAATGGAATAAATTGATAAAAATTTATCGCCCAATCTGAATCTGTTTTTGATAATCTCCTACCCCATAGAATCAATATAGCATATGCAAAAGGAAGGCTTAACAAAGATAAGTAGAGAAGACTGAAGTCAGAGATTTTTAGCCTGAGAACCAAGCAAACGCCGATAAATCCAGTAAATGTAGCTATCCACTGGACTAAATTTGCCTTTTCTTTAAGTATAAAAGGTGATATCGCAGAAATTAAAATTGGTGCGCCTGCTAGTGCCGCTGCGACTGCACTCAAAGGAAAGTTTTTGACTGCAAGATAATAACCCATACTAATTACAGCAAAAAATATTCCTCTAAGCGCGTGTTGCCCAAGATTTCTTGTTCTAAGTAAGTGTATTCGTCCGGTGCTGGTTATAAAAATAAACAAACAAGTTATTGATGCAATTGTTCGAAACCATACAAGTTGACCTAAAGGAACACTATCGAATAAAATTTTTAATAAGATATCGCCTATTAAAAAAGAAACAAGACACAATTGTAGGTATATAATCGCTTTAGTGTTTGAATTAATCATAGTCTTATCTCTCGAATTTAGCAGACATCCATGAGAAACTTGTAAGACTCTCACTTCAATAGTTTATAGAGAACATTCTGAGGGCTATAATTAGTGCTTTTTAATAACACTTCTTAATCATAGAGAATCAACATTGGGACCGTCAGTATGACAGACGAGAATAAACCACTCAATTTTATTCAGCAGATAATGAGTAATGACTTAAAGGAATCTGTGGTCAATAAGATTATTACTAGGTTTCCGCCAGAACCAAATGGTTACCTCCATATCGGCCATGCTAAATCTATATGTTTGAATTTTGGTTTAGCAGAGCAGTTTGAAGGTATGTGTCATTTGAGGTTTGACGATACAAATCCAGAAAAAGAAAATGAAGAATTCGTAAAGTCTATCATTGAAGATATTGAGTGGCTTGGGTTTAAATGGGACGGTGATATCAGATATGCATCAGATTATTTCGATCAGTTTTATATTTGGGCTAAACATCTAATAATGAAAAATAAAGCTTATGTTTGTGAGCTAAACAGTGAAGAGATGAAAGAAAGTCGTGGTACTTTAACTTTACCTGGAACAAATAGCCCCTATCGCGATCGATCCATAGATTCAAGTATACAACTTCTTGAAAGTATGAAAACTGGTAATATTGAAGAAGGCTCTATGACTTTGAGGGCTAAAATTGATATGTCCTCACCCAACATAAATCTTCGTGACCCAGTAATATACAGAATAAAAAGAATACCTCACCATCGGGCGGGCGACAAATGGAATATATACCCATCTTATGATTTTGCTCACTGTCTTGAGGATGCCATTGAGGGTATTACTCATTCAGTTTGTACACTCGAGTTTTCATCCAACAGACCATTATATGATTGGTTTATTGACAATCTTCCAGTGCCCTCTAAACCTCGTCAATTTGAATTTGGCCGACTAAATATGAGCTATAGTATTACCAGCAAGAGAAAACTTAAATTGCTCGTAGATGCTGGTTTTGTAGATGGTTGGAGCGATCCTCGTATGTTAACTATCTCCGGTCTACGACGTCGCGGTATACCGCCTATTGCAATTCGTAATTTCTGTGATAGCTTAGCAGTCGCAAAAACTGATGGCTTGGTTGATCTTTCTCAATTTGAATTTTTTGTTCGTAATGAGTTGAATAAAAGTGCATCTAGAGCAATGGTGGTCATTAACCCCCTAAAAGTTGTAATTACAAATCTACCGGAAAATCATTCTGAAGATCTTAGTGTACCCTGTCATCCAGAATTGAGCTTAGGTGAACGGATCCTTCCATTTACAAGAGAAATATTTATTGACGAAAGTGATTTTAAAAAAGAGTACAGTAAAAAGTTTAAAAAGAAGCTTTCACTCGGAAAAAGAGTCAGATTACGGAATAGTTATATAGTTGAGGCAGATGACTACCTTGAAAATAAAAAAGGTGAGATTATTCAAGTTAATGTATCTCTTTTGCCTGAATCTCTCGGAGAGGATCCAGCTGATGGAGTTAAGCCCAAGGGAGTTATTCACTGGGTCTCAGCCGATAAGTGTATCGACTGTAACATTAATTTATACGAGCGTTTATTCCATGAACCAATACCGGATGGAAATGGCAGAGATTTTCTTGAGACAGTCGAACCGGAATCATTAAAAATTTTAACAAATTGTAAAGCTGAACTAAGTCTTGCTCAAGCAGAAGTTGGTAAACCTTATCAGTTTGAAAGAGAGGGTTATTTCTGTAAAGATGACCAAAATAGTGATTTAAAGAAAATTACCTTTAATCAAACTATTGCACTAAGATCAAATTGGCTAGAACATAAGGACTAGAGCTTACTTACATTATTCCCCTCTGAGGCTGAATGCACTAAATTATGGCACTCCAAATATATAATACCCTGACTCGTCAGAAAGAATTTTTTAAGCCCATAGTTGAGGGTGAAATAAGCATGTATGTTTGTGGCATGACTGTTTATGATTTATGCCATATTGGGCATGCTAGGGTGTTGGTTTCATTTGATGTGATCGCTAGATACCTTAGATCTCAGGACTGGAAACTTAAATATGTACGTAATATCACAGATATTGACGATAAAATTCTCATTAGAGCTGAAGAAAATAATGAGCCTTACGATACTTTGACTAATCGTATGATAGACGCAATGCATCAGGACCAGGCGTTACTTGGAGTTCTTCCCCCAGACATGGAACCAAGAGTTACTAGATATGTAGATGAAATTATTATTATGGTAAAAAGTTTAATCGATAAAGGGTTTGCTTACACATCAAAAAAAGGTGATGTTTATTATCGCGTCAGTAGCTTTAAAAATTATGGTCGATTGAGTGGGCGTAATATCGAGGATATGATTTCAACAGCACGAATCGACTCAAATCCTGATAAATTAGATCAACGTGATTTTACATTATGGAAAAAGACAGATGACCAAGATATTGGCTGGAATTCACCATGGGGTGTAGGGAGGCCAGGCTGGCATATTGAGTGTTCTGCAATGTCTACTTGCTGTCTTGGGCCAACTTTCGATATTCATGGAGGTGGGCCAGATCTTCCATTTCCTCATCATGAAAACGAAATTGCTCAAAGTGAAGCTGCAACAGGTAAAAAATATGCTAAATACTGGATGCATGCTGGCGCAGTAAGAGTGGATAATCAGAAGATGTCTAAATCACTTGGAAATTTCTTTACAATAAGAGATGTATTAAAAAAGTATCACCCAGAAATCATTAGATATTTTTTACTATCAAGTCATTACAGGACTCCTATAAATTATTCAGAAGAAAATTTGATTGAGGCTAAATCGGGTCTTGAAAGATTTTATATAACTCTTAGAAATTTTCCTGATATTAAACCTCTCTCAGTCCGTAATTTAAAGAAAGGCAGTTATTATAAACTCTTCGTTCAGGCTATGGATGATGACTTTAATACAAGAGAGGCTATAGCAATCATGTATGAGCTAGCTCGCCATATAAATACTCTGTCTGATAATTATAGAGATGCGGCAGTTATTTTGGTTGCTGAATTAAAGGCTTTAGGGAATATATTAAAAATTTTAGACTGTAATCCAGACGAATTTATGCAAGGCAGCATTATTGATAATGACCCACAAAGTTTACAAAACTCAGAAATAGAAGTTATGATTTCTAAGAGGTCAGCTGCAAAAAATAATAATAATTTTATAGAGGCTGATGAAATAAGAGCTCAGCTTTTAGCTAACGGGGTTGTATTAGAAGATACTCGTAGCGGCACAATATGGAGAAAGGAATAAACTTTTTTATTCTTCCTGCTCTATTCTTCTTTCTGCGGAATCTACTGCTTGGAAAATAAGAGTATTAATTGTCATTGGACCCACACCTCCAGGTACAGGTGTTATTGCCGATGCTAGACCATATAAAGGTTTCAGCTCAATATCGCCAATTCCCCCAGGGTGATATCCAGCATCAATTACTACTGCGCGATCTTTGATCCACTTTGCCTTTATGAATTCTGGTTTTCCAACGGCACCAACAACAATATCCGCTTTCTTTAAAATTTCGGGCAAGTCTTTAGTTCGAGAATGACAAATAGTAACAGTTGCATTTTTGTTGAGCATCATCATTGCCATGGGTTTTCCCAAAATAGGACTCCGTCCAACAATTACTGCATGTTTTCCCTCAATATCAATTTCGTAAGCAGAAAGTAAACGCATTATTCCTTGTGGGGTTGCTGACCCATAAGCTCTTTCCCCCATTGAGATCCGCCCAAAACCTAAACATGTAACACCGTCAACATCTTTTGTCGGATCAATACTGTCAAAACAAGATCTCTCATCTATTTGAGAGGGGACTGGATGTTGCAAAAGTATTCCTTGACATGATGGATCAGAGTTTAACGATTGGATTTTCTCAAGTAGTTCTTCTGTTGTGGTATCTTCTGGCATCTCTACTGCAATAGAGTCCATTCCAATTCGTTTACATGCATTTTGTTTCATTCGAACATATGTTGCTGATGCAGGATCTCCACCAACAAGAATAGTTGCTAACATCGGAATTTTTCCACTATGTACATCTTTTATATTAGCAACTCTCTGGAAGAGTTCTGCTTCAGTTTTTAAGGCAATAGCTTTTCCATCAAGTATTTGGGTCTTCATGGAGTAAGTGGCTCCTAAATTAAAAAGGTTAAATAAAATGTATATTATTATATCTTCTCATTTCAGGCCTCTCCTGTGAAGTGAATAGATACTG
>Ga0206129_10003536_pt1 | contig 17970 bp, 19 predicted proteins | sample Helgoland_Spring_8_FD_148616 | JGI IMG/M metagenome (GOLD analysis project Ga0206129, IMG submission 148616) | Pelagic subsurface seawater microbial communities from Kabeltonne, Helgoland, North Sea - Helgoland_Spring_Bloom_20160502_2 | ecosystem: Environmental > Aquatic > Marine > Epipelagic ...
TCACCCGCTCCAGCGGCCTGACCAACAAGGCCCACGGTCCCCATACGCAGGAACCCGAAAAGCCAAAAAAGCGTCGTCAGGATGATGGCCCCAATGCCAACCGCCCCAATTGGGGCCGCTGCGCCCAGCTGGCCGACAACGCCCACATCTACGGCACCCAAAAGCGGGACAGTGGCGTTCGACAGCACAATCGGAACTGCTAACTTAAGCACACGCCGATGGGTGAGCGGTGCAGAAGGCATACCCGGTCCAGAGGGTAGGCCAGATGCTGGCCGAATCATTCTAGCGCCGTTGCGGCATAACAAAATGCCCAGTCGCTTGCGCAAAAAGCTTGGTCCGCTTGTCTTGCCAGCCTTCCACATGAACAGAGGCATATCGTCGACCTGACCGGTTCACGTGCGCGCGCGCATAGGCATCGCGCGGCAGACCAGAGCGCAAGTAATCCACAGAAAAATCAACCGTCTTCGGCAGTCTTGGCAGGCGCATTCCCTCGACAGGGTCAAAATCGAGATTTCCGTTTTCGATATCTTCCCAAAGATAAGACCAACTGAGCGTGATCATTGCCGTCACCTCAAGAAACGCCGCCGTCACACCGCCATGAAGTGCTGGCAACAGCGGATTCCCAATGAGTTTTTCATCGAACGGCAGAACACCAGTCAATTCATCGCCGCGTCGATCAAATTTCATACCAAGGTACTGAATATAGGGTACGCCACTGACCAAGGCGCGCAGGGCCACATCGCGGCGTTGTTTAACAATTTGTACAGGTTCGGGGCGCTTCATTACTTGCCCTCCACGGTAAATGCACCCGTTGCGGTCGCAACCGGGTTGTCGGCGTCGTCATCTGTTGCGGTCGCCCGCACAAAAGCCACTGAACGGGTCACGTGATAACACACAGCGCGCGCCGTGATGATTTGCCCCGGTGTGGCCGCCCGCATGTAATCGATGCGCAGATCAATCGTAGCCGTACCACCCATATTGGCAGGATGGCTCATCACGGCTGCTCCACAGCAGGTATCCATCACCGCCGAAACAGCGCCACCACTGATCACGCCCGTTTCCGGATCGCCAATCAGCCGTTCGTCATAGGGCATGGTGATTACTGCAACGCCATCCTCCATGTCTGTCAGGGTCATGCCCAGATCGCGCGAATGCGGGATCGCCTCGATAAATTGGCGTGCTATCTTGAGTCTATCAGTCATAGGTCACGAGGCTTCTCTCAGAGGGTGATTACGGAAAGTTATGGGCCGCAGGCTTGGCCTGTGCAAGCGCCTGTTGCTTGTGTCGCCAACCGGGTCTAAGATTCCCCTAGGGAGAGAGGAAAAAGATGGCTGACGACCGCTTGAGCTTTAAACAGATGTGCGCCGAATTCGATGTAACCCCGCGTACACTTCGTTATTATGAATACATTGAATTATTGCAGCCTGAGCGTCAGGGCAGATCGCGATTTTACAGCGCCCGTGATCGCGCCCGGATGAAGCTTATAATGCGCGGGCGCAAGTTTGGCTTTCAGCTCGAGGGCATCCGGAAGTGGTTGCTGATCTATGAAAATGAAGGCACCGAAGCGCAAATGCGCGCTTGGATCAAAGTGGCAGATCATCAGCTCGCCGAGCTGGACGAACAGCGCAAACAACTCGATGAAGCGCGCAGCGAATTGCAGGAATTGCGTGATAGCACCGCCAAAGAGCTAGGCATCTAGGTTCAGATCAGACCAAAGAACGATTTGGGGTAAGCATGGTGCACATATCACGCTGTGCATTCGAATTTTTTCAGTGTGTGCATTATGAACGCGTTTACGACAGCACTCGTTTCCGCCGTAGTCTAGCCCAATCCCTCACTAAGATCGGTGTAGCGTTAACGCGAGACAACTGAATAACAGCATGTCAGCTAACGCATTGAAATACTTCATTTCAAGCAGCGTTAGCTGTTTCAAGTTTCCCGTATGATACATTAAAATAAGACATCGCCAAAATGCCATGATCCGCGACAAGCATCTGCGCATACGGGTTCCAACATAAGTCATTAGCAATGTTGGCCTTGGTCGGCGCTTAAAAGCGTCGAATGCCTTTTAGCATTCGACGGTAAATCATGCGCAGGCCCATCTCATAATGCCAACACAAGCAAACTGACGACCTGTCCTACCAAGAATTATAAGAAAGGAATTTACCAGTCATCTCGACCTTGACGCGATCACCCTTTTCATAGGGAATTTTTGTAACTGACATATCAAAATCAATCGCCGACATGATCCCAGTACCGAATTTTTCCTCGATCAAAGCTTTGAGCGTGGGGCCATAGACACCTATAATCTCGTAGAACCGATAGATGCAGGGATCGGTTGGAACTGCCTGCTCCCAAACCTTGGTGGGCGGTTCTTCCAAAACGCTGACGGCTTCTTGCGGCAAGGCCAGCGCTGTGACCAACGCTTGTGCCGTGTCCTTTGCAAACCCATTCATACCCATGCAAGCGGAGTGGGTCCAAACTGGCGACATACCGATTTTCTCTGCGATGCCTTCCCATGTCAGTCCCGCCTGTTTCTTGGCGGATAGGATCATCATTGTTACGTCTTCTTTGGTCATCATGCTGGGAACTTCAAATGTATCTTTCATAGGGTTTCCTCCTTTTTGGATTAGGTTGGTTCTTCATAGACCGAGTTCTGTCAGACTGGGGTGATCTGCGGGGCGCGGGCCCTCGGGCCACAAGAATTTTCGCTCTGTCTCGTCGATGGGCACATCGTTGATAGATGCATGGCGCACGGCCATGTGGCCCGTATCGCTGAATTCCCAATTTTCGTTTCCATGCGCGCGAAACCACTGTCCGCGCGCGTCACACCATTCGTAACAAAAACGCACAGCGATCCTGTTTCCTGTGTGGGCCCAAATCTCCTTGATCAGTCGGTAACCTGTTTCCTTGGCCCACTTACGTTCCAGAAATGCTTCGACATCAGCGCGACCGTTCAGAAATTCAGACCGGTTGCGCCATTTTGTATCAGGTGTGTAGGCCATGGCGATCTTGGCTGGATTGCGCATGTTCCAAGCATCTTCAGCGATGCGAACCTTTTTGACCGCATCCTCATAAGTGAAGGGTGGCAGCGGTGGCCTATGCGGCGTGTGGCTGTTCATTGCTGGCGTCTTTCACTCGTTGATCGCGCGCAAAGGTGGGGTTTCGCGCGCGCGCTCCTCTCTGAGTGGCGTAGTCTTGTCGATGTGCACCGTTTCGGGCCGTTCGTCAGATCCACCAGATGAGTCGCCGGCTAGCTCTTTTGAACGTTGCCCAAGGAACTGCACAAGATGATTGCGAATTGCGTAGTAGTTTGGATGTTCCACGATTTCGGTGCGGCTACGCGGTCTGGGGATAGTAATCTCAACCGATTCTGCCACACGGGCCATCGGGCCATTCGTCATCAAAAGAATGCGGTCCGCGAGCAGGATTGCCTCGTCGATGTCATGGGTGATCATAAACACAGTTTGCTCAGTCTGGCTCCAGACGTTGATAAGCTCATCTTGGATCGTTCCGCGCGTCAGTGCATCCAGCGCGCCAAAGGGTTCATCCAGAAGCAACAGTTTAGGCTCATTGGCAAATGCACGCGCGATAGACACGCGTTGCCGCATGCCACCCGACAACTGGCTAGGTTTGCGATGGATAGCATCGCCAGTCAGGCCAACTTTTTCCAAAAATGCGGTGGAATGTTCAACGACCTGTTGCTTTGTCCACTCAGGAAACCGTGCGGCAACAGCAAATGTCACATTTTTTAACGCGGTCAGCCACGGCAGCAGCGAATAGTTCTGAAACACGACACCCCGGTCCAGACTGGGACCGGACACATGCTCGCCGTCCATCTTCACAACACCGCTTGTTGGCTCAGACAAGCCTGCGAGAATGTTCATGATAGTGGATTTTCCGCAACCAGAATGGCCCAGTATGCAAACGAACTCACCCTTTTCGACGCCAAAGGTAGAGTTTTCAAAAACCGTCATTGTACCGCCGGAACCATCGGGAAATTGCTGCGTCAGACGCTCGATCGACAGAAATGGTTTCGCCATCTTGTTTCTCCTTATTCTACGTAAGCAACAGCGCGTTGCAGGCGGGCGAATGCCGCATCAAGCAGCATGCCCATCACGCCGATGAACAAGATGGCAACGATCATCCTATCGAGGCGTAAGCCGTTCCATTCGTTCCACACCACATAGCCAATTCCAGTTCCCCCCACGAGCATCTCAGCCGCAACGATGACCAGCCAGGCGATCCCAATCGAGATACGCATACCGGTCACGATTGTGGGCGCTGCAGCTGGCAAAATAACTGTCAGTGCGGTGCGAAACGTGCTCAATTCGTGGGTGCGTGCAACGTTAATCCAATCGGATCGAACGCCAGCAACGCCAAAGGCCGTGTTGGTTAACATGGGCCAAAGCGAACATATGAAAATCACAAACAGCGAAGACAGTTCACTGTCGCCGATGGTGAATAGCGCGATAGGCATCCAAGCCAGCGGTGAAATCGGTTTGAGCACTTGAATAAATGGGTCGAGCGCTTTGTACGCCAAAGGCGACATGCCAATCAGGAAACCAAGTGGTATCGCCACCGCAGCTGCCAGCGTGTAGCCGATTATAACCCTTAGCAAAGAGTATCCGATCTGAATACCGTAACCCATATCGTTGGTGCCCGCCACATAGAAGGGGTCGGTCACGGTGTCCCAAAGCTCAGCGCCGACCTTGACGGGGGACGGAAACAGTGATCCCGGGGCCGGGGCAGAATTTTGATCAGGTACACTGATGCCAAGCGCACGAATGCCGCCAGCAGCGTCGATCACGTCGCGTGACAGATTTAAGCCCGCGATCTGGTTTAGCTGTGTAAACGCCACGCCTTGACTCGCATAGTAGTCGATATCTTCCTGCGACATGTTCTGCGCCAGCAAACCGTCGGTTTGTTCTTGCGACAGAACTACGCCCACAGGTCCAGTTTCCGGAACGTGCGTTGTCACCTGCCAGACAACAAGAAGTGACAAAAGAATGGCTAAAGACAGAACAGAACTGCGCATGTCAGATGGTCGTATCATAGGACCCCCAAAGAAATTTAAGCAAACGGGGCAGTGGCCTGCCCCGCTCAAGAGTGTCTCGCCTTGCCTTAGAGTGTTCGGCTAAAGGGCTGACTGTCGATGAACTGCTGTGCAGCACTGGGGGCGAATTCCTCGCCCTGGATCTGGGCCGGCGCATAAACGTCCTGTTCAGCATCGGGGAAGGTCAGGTTCGCATCGGCGACCATCATGGCGCGCATGCGTTCACGGGTCGTAGTTGTCATAACCAGATCTTCGGCAAGCGTTGCGTAGTTGGTATCGCTTTCGATATAATTCCAGCGCCGCAACTGCGACAGCACCCAAGCGCCCATCGTCTGCGTCGGCAACGGCATGAACGAAATCCGATCTGGAACGTTTTTAATGTTGCCCTGTCCATCCGGGAAGACGCCAGTAAGGATTTGCTTAAGTATCTCAACTGGCTGGTTCAGGTAATTTGCAGGCGCCATGGATTCAGCGAATGCTACGCGGCCTTCAGACGTCTCGGCGGCGGCTGTGGCCTCAAGGATCGAGGTCGTCAGCGCCATTGTGGTGTTTGGGTTCTCGCCAATGAATTTTTCAGACAAACCAAACACGCAGCACGGGTGTTGCTTCCACAGATCCAGTGTCAGCTTGTGAATAAAGCCCACCTGGTCATAAACAGCCCGCTGGCAGAATGGGTCAGGCGCGAGGTAGCCATCGACGTTCTCAGACCGCAGGTTCGCAACCATTTCCGGCGGCGGAACAACGCGAATCTGGATGTCACGATCAGGGTCCAGACCGGCAGCCGCAACATAGTTTCGCAGCAACAGATTATGCATCGAGTATTCAAATGGAACAGCAAACTTAAAGCCTTTCCAGTTTTTTGGGTCCTGATTGCTAAGGTGTTTGTTTGCCAGAACGATCGCCTGACCGTTGGTGTTTACGTTAGAAACCACCTTCCAAGGCTGCGCTGTTGAACCTATCCCCAGCGACATCGCCATCGGCATCGGGAACAGCAGGTGTGACCCATCGTATTCACCGTTCAGGCACTTGTCGCGGGAAACCGCCCAACCAGCCGTCTTCACAATGTCGACATCAAGGCCATACCGTTCGTAAAAACCCAAAGCATGGCCACCAATGATCGGGGTGGCGCAGGTGATTGGAACAAAGCCCAATGTCAGCTTGGTCTTTTCAAGGTTTTTCATCGCTTCTTGCGCCATCAGCTGCAAAGAGGACAATGGAAAGACCGTTGCGACGGCTGCCAAAGCGCTCGACACCCCAGCACTGCGCAAGAAAGCGCGACGTGAAATATCAGTTTTAAACAGGCCCTGCATGACCGAGCTTTCCAAAGCGCGGGTCATCCCTACTTCGGGGTTCAAAGATTGCTTCGCTCTGTCGCGCAAAATCGCAGCGTCTTCGGCAGGAAGACCTGCATAAGGATCAGCCGGACCGCCAGCGGCCTCGCCACATTCATTCCAGACGTCAATATTTGGGTTAAACGGGTCTTTGAAGTGCGTCATAGGTCATCCTTTTGTTGAACTCCGCCGACTGCATTGCGGAGCGAGCAAAAATTGGTGAAGCGCACATTGGACTTTATCCAAAAACGCTTCGATGCCACCATTCTGCAGATCTTATTGTCATAAAAAAGTGAGTGCCTAAAGTTTACTCACTTTAATAAAAGTGTTTTAAAACATATACTAATGCACTTATAAACAAGGTAATAAATTACGATAATTCGTAAGTTACGAAAAATCGCTATCGCCTACACATAATTCCTGGCTAGGCTTGCGCAATGATGAATACTTTTACAATTTCTGATTCCATCACCTCGGTTTTGCCTGAAGCCGCGCTTGTTATGTGCACTCAGACCGATGCGATATGCGAGATTAATGAAAATGCTTGCAAGCTTCTGGAGGTGACAGCCGACGCACCACCACGTTTCGCAAGTTTCCTTGGCACGCAGTTAGGCGAGTTTCTCGTCTTTGCAGATGAAGTTGACACGCGCGGTCAAGCCTGGACGCGTCGGATTGATCTTCAGCGCGCTGCCCAAGGCGCACTGAGATGCGAGATACGAGCGCACAAACTTGTGTCGCGCCCACACCATATTCTCTTGCTGATCATTGACCTCGATACAATGGACCGCCGCGCGCACCTTGCCGAAATCGCCGAATTGCAACGCGCTGGCCTTGATGAATGGAAACGCGCCGAAAACTTTTTCTCTGATTTGGAACGTCGAAATCAGCTTATTCTAAATGCGGCAGGCGAAGGCATCTACGGGCTGAATGCTGAAGGTAAAACCACATTTGTGAACCGAGCCGCGCAAGAAATGCTGGGTTGGACAACCGAAGACCTTTTAGGCAAAGACATCCATTCGATCATCCATCACCACCATCTTTCGGGCGAGCGATACGAACATCACGATTGCCCGATCTACAAGTCCTTTAGGTTTGAACAGGTCAATCGCATCGAGGACGAGGTGTTTTGGCGCAAAGATGGAAAACCTATCCGTGTCGAATACATTTCCACACCGATCTACGACCATCAGATTCTCGCTGGTGCTGTGGTGATTTTTCGCGACATCACGCAGCGCAAAGAAAACGAGATGAAGCTAAAGGGCGCTTTGCAGGAAGTGGCCCAACTGCGCGACCGCTTGGAACAGGAAAACGCCTATCTTCAGGAAGAAATTAACCTGGAACGCGCGCATCATGCAATCATCGGCACGTCCGCCGCAACTGCGCAAGTCTTGGCTCGCATTGATTTGGTCGCCGAAACAGATGCGACTGTCATGATATCCGGCGAACCTGGCACCGGCAAATCTCTCGTGGCAAAAGAGATTCATCAAGGCGGTGCGCGGCGCAAACGTCCGCTGATCCACTTCAACTGCAATTCAGTTGCCCCGGAAGCCGTCGAAGCTGAACTGTTCGGACAAGTGCGCGGCGGACCACATGCTGCAAAACAGGACAAGCCTGGCAAGCTTGAGCTTGCAAATGGCGGAACGCTTTTTCTTGATGAAGTCGAAGATTTGCCACCAGATATTCAGGGCAAGTTGCTACATGCATTGCAAAACAAAACAGTCACCCGTTTGGGTGACACGCGCGAAAAACCGCTGGATATCCGCGTAATCGCTGCAACGACGGTATTGCAAAGCCGCGCCTCTGCAGAAAAATCTCTGCGACGGACATTGTTTATGCACTTGAATGTCTTTCCAATTACCTGCCTGCCCCTTAGGCAAAGACCCGAAGATATTCCGTCTTTGGCGGCCCACTTGCTCAAGCTTTCATGTAAAAAGTTAAATCGTCCTGTTCCCACGATTACAGAGCATGTCATGCAACAGCTTCAAAACTATACATGGCCAGGAAATGTCCGAGAATTGCGCAGCATTATCGAACGTGCAGCGATCATATCCAAGGGCAAAAAGCTGCAAGTTGAGCCATTGGGGACTGGTTTTGGCAGAAGAATAGACACCGATAGCATAAGAACTGAAACTGAAATTCAGGCTTTGATACGCGCAAATTTGATAGCAGCACTTAGCGCCGCGAAGGGAAAAGTGTCTGGACCGGCTGGTGCCGCTGCACTGCTTGACATGCGACCAACAACGGTTTTTTCCAGAATACGGTCGTTCGGTGTGACTGACGCAGATTGGGATTAACCGTCGCACATCACATTCCAAAGACGTGCTCCGCCTACGCTATCGTTTCAACTGGTTTAGACAGAGGTGCTGCATTCGCTGCATCGACCGTGGATTTCGAGAACAGAATGATTGGGTGCAAAGCCTGTCCTCTTGGAAAGTCCTGCGATGCTGTTCGTAAACTCGACATCGATATGCTCTGTTACGATGCCACAGTCATCGCAGATTGCGAAAACCGGGATATTGTCATCATGCGTACCGCAACAGACTGTCCACGCGTTGAGCGATTCAATTCTATGCACTCGACCAGAGTCGAGCAGTTTTTCAAGTGCCCGGTATATCGTGGTGGAAGCTGTCACACCATCTGGGCGAAGACCTTCTAGGATATCATACGCAGAAAGAGGGCGGTCCTGCTGCGTCAGATAGCGCAAAACCCGGTCTGCATGCGTGATGCGTTTTGCCTGTTTTCCCAATACACCTGCTCCCGCGCTCAAATCACTTGACCTTTTGTAACTGATGCGGTTACTTTCCGCAATGTTGCAACGTTACATAAAGGGACATATATTGGATGCGTGACGATAAACCGGTTTTGTCGATCTGTATGACCTGTCGCGACGGTCGCGAGACGTTGAATGAGTTGCGTGGTGGTGCACGACTCGCCAAAAGCGTAATGAAACAACTTGAACAGAACACCTCAACTGAAGTCTCACTACGGGGCATCCAATGCATGAGCCAATGCAAGCGCCCCTGTATTGCATCATTGAGTAGCTGCGATAGGTTCACTTACGTTTTTGGTGATCTTGACCCCGAAAACACCGACCATATTGACGCGCTTCTTGCGCTTGTCGCCCTATATGAAAAGGCGCCAGAAGGTTTTATTGAACGGCGCAACCGACCTGAAGCTTTAAGGTCGAACATTCTTGGCCGCATTCCACCGTTGTCCAGCACCTCGGAGTTGGTTACGCAACTCAGTGCCGTACCCGCAGAATAAAGGCTGATTGAATATGAAAGACTTTAGCAATGACCTTGCCCAGCATCATGCTGTGGCCCGTTCTGGTCGCGTGGACGTCGCGGCAGGTCTATCGGTGAATGGTGCAAGCTGGTCAGTGCCCAAAAGCAAACGAACCATTCTGCATCCGATCAGTTTCGAATTGGCGGCTGGCCGGGTCTTGGGCGTTGTGGGGCCAAACGGTGCTGGGAAATCTACGCTGCTAAGGTTACTCTATCGGTACCACGCGCCAACAACCGGTGTTGTAAAAATAGATGGCGTCGATATCTGGTCTGTTCCTGCCCGCAAAGCCGCGCAGACCGTGGCGGCGGTCCTGCAAGAACAGCCGACTGACTTTGCATTGACAGTCCGAGAGATCGTGGCCCTCGGGCGTACCCCCCATCGAAAAGGATTTGGCGGATCAGCTGGCGCTCAAGATGTGGCCATTGTGCAAGATGCACTGGATCAAATGGGCTTGGGCACATTTACCAACCGCCAGCTTGGCACATTATCTGGGGGCGAACGGCAGCGCGTCATGGTGGCACGTGCGCTTGCCCAACAGCCGCGTCTCTTAATTCTGGATGAGCCAACCAATCATCTCGACATCCGCCATCAGCTCGAAGTGCTGGCGTTGATCCGTGATCTGCCTTTGACAATCGTGACTTCGCTGCACGATCTCAACATGGCGGCATCGGTTTGCGATGATGTGCTGATGTTGCAAGCCGGCGTTCCGCTTCGTTTCGGACCGCCGCAAGACGTCTTTACCGCGGGCCTCGTGTCCGAGGCATTTAATGTGACAGCCAGACAAGAGCGCCTTGCGCCCAGCGACACAAACCACCTGACATTTCATCTTTAACTCAAGGAAAAAACTATGAGAAACATCGTTCTCAGCTCGCTCGCGCTTGGCCTGAGCGCGGGGCTCGCCTCGGCTGATACAACCGTTCAAAGCTGTAATCGAACCGTCAGCTTCGATGCGCCACCTGCGCGCGCTATATCCAATGACGTCAACCTGACCGAGATGATGCTGGTCCTTGGTCTGGCGGATCGGATGGTGGGATATACCGGGATTTCCGGGTGGAAAACACTGGACGAAGAGATGCGCGCAGGCGTTGAAGCATTGCCAGAACTGTCTGCAAAATATCCAACTAAAGAAGTGCTTGTTGGTGCAGACGCTGATTTCTTTTTCGCCGGCTGGAACTACGGGATGAAAGTAGGAGGCGAGGTGACACCCGATACCCTCGCCCCATTTGGCATCAAGGTTTACGAACTGACCGAGAGCTGCACGCACATCATGAACAAGGGTAAAGCGAGCATCGAAGACATGTATGCCGACCTGACCAATCTCGGTACAATCTTTGACGTACCAGACAAAGCTGCCACACTGATTGACGGATACAAGGCCGATCTTGCGTCTTTCGCAGATACCCTCGAAACCGGCGATCCGCTCCGCGTATTTGTCTATGACAGCGGCGAAGATGCCCCATTTACGGCCGGGCTATATGCCATGCCAACTGCACTCATCGAAGCAGCCGGCGGTATGAACGTTATGGAAGACTTTGAAAAAAGCTGGGGTACAGTAACTTGGGAAGAAGTGGTTGAACGCAATCCGGAGGTTATCGTGATCGTAAACTATGGCGAGGTAACGGCGGAACAGAAACGCGATTTCATGATGTCCAAGCCAGCCTTTGCTGAATTGGATGCCGTAAAGAACGACAGATTCGTCACGCTTGAGTATGTCGAGGCCACACCCGGCCCGCGCAATATTCAGGCAATCAAAACCTTGGCCGAAGCCTTCTGGGGCCAATAGGATTTGAGCGAAGACACTACAAAAACGCGCCGCTCGGTTTTCGGGCGGCGTTCTACCCTGGCTGTTGGCGGGTTTGTTGTGCTGTTGGCCTCGTTGTCTCTTGCGGTGTCGGTCGGTGCTGTTCCTGTTCCGGCAGCCACTGTTTGGGGCATTTTGGCCAACAAGATATCACCAGGCTTGATCGATCCCAGCTGGACCCGGGGCAGAGAGGCCATTGTTTGGGAAATCCGCTTTCCGCGCGCGTTTCTTGCGATGATGGTGGGGGCAGGCCTCGCCATGGTGGGCGCCGCATTGCAATCTGTAACGCGCAATCCGCTCGCTGATCCGCACCTTCTTGGTATCTCATCGGGCGGTGCATTTGGTGCGATCTTTGCGCTTCTGCACTCAGGGCTTTTCCTCGGGCTTTTAACCGTCCCGCTTTTGGCGTTTGTTGGCGCACTGATAGCGACAGTGATCGTTCTTGGCGTGTCCCGCGTTGCCGATGCAACCAGCGCCGACCGACTGGTGCTGGCAGGTGTTGCAGTCTCTTTCATTATTATGGCCGGCGCGAATGGTTTGATCTTTTTAGGTGACCCGCGCGCATCCCATACAGTGGTGTTTTGGATGCTGGGCGGCCTTGGCCTCGCGCAATGGTCACAGCTCATTTATCCGCTCATTATCCTCTTGCTGAGCGGCGCTTGGCTTATGAGCCGAGCAACACAATTGAATGCCATGACAATCGGTGACGAAACGGCAGCGACCCTTGGTATCCCGGTGGCCAAGTTCCGGCTTGCCGTTTTTGTGGTCGGAGCACTTATCACTGGAGTGATGGTCGCCTTTTCCGGTATAATTGGGTTTGTTGGCCTCATGGTGCCGCACATTGCACGCATTCTCGTGGGCGGCGATTATACCCGTGTCTTGCCAGCATCCGCACTGATCGGCGCAATATTTCTGCTCTGGGCCGACATTGCTGCGCGCACTGTGATGGCGCCAGAAGACATGCCGATAGGAATCGTAACAGGACTGATTGGCGGCATTTTCTTTGTTTGGCTCTTGGGGCGTCGATCCGATTGACGATGGAACTCAATTGCACGTTACAAGCGGGCAAGAATCTGATGTGCCACACAGGCAGACCGGTGCGTTGCCGCATAACGCTTTAATCCAAAAGCGCTGCACCGCCGCGCAAAACCGCCTGAATTTCAGGCCTGTAAGTGTCGCCGTCAGCAACATGTGCAGTGCCTGTGTGTAGTGCAATCGGACCGTGCAAGACGAAATTTGCCCGCCCGTTCTTGCGCGCTCGGAAAATCACCAGTTCTGCCGCTTTGCCGACCCGGGGGCACAATGGCCATATCTCGGGGCTGCCCAGCCGACCGTTGGCGGCACCAAGAATATCAGGCACCCGTTCAGCGCGGTGGATCAAATGCAAATGGCCCTTGTGCCTCAGCCTACGCGCCGCTGCATCCATCCAGGAGACAAGCGGCGTGTCTATGCCCATCGCCGCTTCGCGCCCTGAATCTTGCGACCGAAATCCAGCCGAGCGGTCAAAGTAGGGGGGGTTTGCCAATACATGATCAAAACTTTGGTCACGCAATTCCACCGGTGGTGCAGAAAGGTCTGCAGTGAACACTTCAAGCCCGTTGCGCGCCGCGAGGGCCGCGTAATGCGATTGCCGCTCAATGCCCAACAGGCGCAACCCCGGTACCCGCGCACCAAGGCACAGTGCCGCCGCCCCCACCCCACAGCCTAGATCAAGAACGGATTGCCCCGGTTTCGCAGGAACGGATGCGGCCAGCAAGACGGGATCAACCCCTGCCCGATAGCCCTGGCGCGGTTGCCACAAATGCAACTTCCCCCCGAGGAACGCATCGTGGGTAAGTTCAGTATCCAAGATCGATGTCATTGTCCTGCATCACCTGCAACGCTGCCTTATGATCGTCTGTCCGCACCATCAAACGGCGCGGAAAAATTCCAATCCCACCTTCAAGGATGCTCATATTTACGTCCATCTGAAAGCAGTCTATATCCTCCGCTTCGAGAAGAGCGGAAGCAAAGGCAATGATCGTCGGGTCGGTGCTGCGCAAAAGTTCCTTCATAGAGTGGATGTAGGGCCATAGCGGTCTATTTGTCGAGAGTACGGGGGGACACTTTGATGGATGCATCTCATATTGCGAAACCGCACGATCTGCTGGCCTCGTATCTGACTGCCGATATGGAAGCCGTTAACGACCTGATCCGTGATCGGATGGCATCAAAGCATGCACCGCGCATCCCCGAAGTGACGCGCCATCTGGTCGACGCGGGCGGCAAACGTTTGCGGCCGATGCTGACCTTGGCAGCGGCACACATGTGCGGCTATGGCGGACCATTTCACGTGCACCTTGCGGCAACGGTAGAGTTCATCCATACCGCCACCCTTTTGCATGACGACGTGGTTGACGAAAGCGCGCAGCGCCGGGGGCGACCCACGGCCAACCTGCTGTGGGACAACAAATCTTCGGTTTTGGTGGGTGATTATCTGTTCTCTCGCAGCTTTCAGTTGATGACCGAAACTGGATCTCTGGAGGTTCTGCGAATCTTATCAAATGCGTCAGCCACGATTGCCGAAGGCGAAGTGCTGCAAATGACCGCCGCACAAGATTTGGCCACTGACGAAGCGGTGTATCTGCAAGTGGTCCGCGGCAAGACTGCCGCGCTGTTTTCCGCTGCCACCGAAGTAGGCGGTGTGATCGCCGGGGCGGAGGACACGATTGTGCGTGACCTGTTTGAATACGGCGATGCGCTTGGGATCGCATTCCAGATCGTGGACGATTTGCTGGATTATCAGGGTCAGTCGGCCACCACCGGCAAGAACGTGGGCGACGATTTTCGCGAGCGCAAGCTGACTTTGCCAGTGATCAAGGCAGTGGCCTGCGCCGATGCTGAGGAACGCGCCTTTTGGTCGCGCACCATAGAACGCGGGCATCAGGAAGATGGCGATCTGGATCACGCCTTGAGCCTGCTGAAACGGCATAGCGCGCTTGAGGAAACACGGCAGGACGCAATCAATTGGGCCGGCAAGGCCAAGGCCGCGATGGCGCGCGCACCGAGTCATACCTTGCGCGATATCCTTATTGATCTAGCAGATTACGTAGTCGAACGTATCAACTGAGGAACAGCACGGCGGCTGCCATTCAGGCGGCCCACGCGCACCCACCAATCTGGATGCGAAGCGTTGATGCTTTGCGCGGCGGCCTGCGCCTGATGCATCCGTCCGAATAGGCCAAAACACGTGGCCCCCGACCCGGACATGCGCGCCAGATGGCAGTTCTGGTCCTGTGCCAAAGCGCCCAGCACAGCGCCGATCTCAGGGCAGCACTCGATCGCCGGGGCCTGCAGATCGTTGCGCTGTGCGCCCAGCCATTCCAGTACCGCGTCGCGATCCTCAAAACTGTCAGGCCACGGCTCAAGCCCCGGATTTTTTTTATTGGCCAGCCGCGAAAATACCGTTGGGGTCGATACTTGAACACGCGGGTTCACCAGCACGACCGGGTAGGGGTGCAGACCATCAACCGGCGTGATCTGTTCCCCTATGCCTTGTACGCGCGCAGTTTCACTGAGAACACACATCGGCACATCGGCGCCAATGGCCATCAAGGCCTCGGCATCCTCGGCTGATGGGGCACGCGGTGTATCGAGACCTTCGGCAGCGGCGTGCAGCCACAGCAGCCCACGATAGGTCGCTGCCGCGTCTGCCGACCCACCACCGATACCCGAAGCCACCGGCAACTGCTTGTCCAGATGCATCGACAAAGACCGGTCCGGCCCCCAGAAAAGCGCGGCTGCTTGCCACATGATATTATCTTTGCCCGAAAGCTCCGGCGCGGCCTCGGGCCCAGACACTTCCAGTCCGGCCGGGCCTGTGTCGCTCAGGCAAACCGTGTCACCGATATCGGCAAAAGCAACCAGCGTATCTAGCAGATGATATCCATCGCTGCGTTTTCCGGTAACGTGTAGGCACAAATTGATCTTGGCCGGGGCGAAGACCTCAACCTTCATCATCCGCCATCCGCAACGGGTCGGCACCCTCTTCTTTCAGTACCTGATCCAGTCCCACTTGCAGCTTGCGCCGCATCCGGTCGGGATCAGCCTCTCCGTCTATTTCTTCGGGATCCACAAAGCTAAGTGCCCGCATCCATTGAAACCGGGCCTCGCGAGCGCGGCCAACGGCCCAATAGACATCGCCCAAATGGTCATTGACCACCGGATCTATCGGCATCAATTCAACCGCGCGTTCCATCGGGCCCAAGGCATCTTGGTAGCGGCCAAGACGATAGAGAACCCAGCCAAGCGAATCGACAATATAGCCGCTGTCAGGGCTGACAGTGACGGCCTCTTCGATCATCGCAAGTGCTTCGTCGAGCTTGATCTGTTTTTCCACCAACGAATATCCAAGGTAATTCAGAACCTGAGGTTGGCCGGGGTTCAAAGCAAGCGCTTGGCGAAAATCAGCCTCGGCTTTGGGCCATTCCTTGAGCCGTTCGTAGGCAATGGCACGGGCATAATGCAAAAACCAAGCACCGCGCGCGCCATCAGGCGTGCGTTCAAGCGCACGATCATAGGCTGCAGCCGCAGGTTCGAACCTGTCTTGTTGCCGCAAAACATCGCCAAGGGTCGAATGAACAATAGCAAGATCACCAAACCGTTTGGCCAGCTGTTCCAGCACTTCGATGGCCGCATCCATCTTGCCCCATCGGCGTAGTACTTCGGCACGCCCCAATTCGGCCGCATGAAACGCTGGGTGGTCTGTCGGAACTTGCTTGTAAGTGGCGTTTGCCAGCTCATGTTGCGCGAGCGATTCGAGAAGTTCTGCGTTCATCAACACTGCATCAATGTGGTTTGGGCGCAGATAATGCGCGAGTTGCCCATAGAGCAAAGTGTAATCAGCCCCGGCATCCTGACGCAGAGCACCCGCGACTGAATAAAACACTTCGGCCGCACCGTCGCGTGCTGAAGTGATATGGCTGAAATTAACCGTTTCACCTGCCTCGAGCTTTGTAAGTAGACGGGTAAGTTCAGGATCTGTCGCAGGCCCGAACGCACTGCGGATAGAGGTCACCGCATCATCGTTACGCCCTATTTGCGATAAAACCTCGGCGCGGGCTATCACCCCGCGGCGTGTTTGCTGCAAGGGAGCGCCAGTTTGCCCGCTAAAAATCGCTTCGGCTTCTTCAAATTTGCCCAAACCGGCCAATGCCATCGCCTTGTGGTACAGCGCGAAACCCCGCAATCCCGGTTCCTTAGCGATGCGGTCAAAGGTGCGCATGGCCGCGTCGCTGTTACCGGCCCCAACCTGCGCCCAGGCCTGCAACAACCCGTCCATTAGTGGGCCGATCCCCTGTGCTTCGAAATCACGCGCGAGGAAAGCCTCGTAGTCTTCGGCAGCAAACAGGCCAGCGATAATGGCCATTTGTGCTGACTGGCTGCGCAGCCCGCGCGCTTCGAGTAATTTTGCTATCGGCTCTGCTCGGTCGATTCGTCCCAGTGCCAGTTGCGAAACAATCACGCCCTCCATCAGATTCGGACTGTTCGGGTCACGCGCGAGAGCCTTCGTAAAGTACTGCGCCGCAGCCTCAAAATCGCTTTCAGACGCGGCTAGCTGTCCAGCCAAATACCCTCCGGCCACCGATTGTGAGACTGCTGGGCCGGTCAGGGTCAAAATCAAAGCAAGCCCGACGGAGCAAGAGACCAGTTGGCGTATCAATGTGCTGCGTTCCCTATTTATGTTGCGCACAGTTGCGCTGTTAGCGATCAAGCTAGCATGGCTTACGTGCGTTGCAATCGCACAAGCGGCCGCAGAGGCGGGATAACACGCACAATATGAGCAGTCGAAAGGGGCGCGGCATCCGCCTGCCCCCATCTTGGCGTCACATATTGGGATAGTTCGGTCCGTCCCCACCTTGCGGGGTGGTCCAGTTGATGTTTTGGGCCGGATCCTTGATGTCACAGGTTTTGCAGTGCACACAGTTCTGAAAGTTGATCACAAAACGCGTGTCCTTGCCCGCCTCTTCGACAAACTCGTAGACACCTGCCGGGCAGTAGCGTGCCGACGGCCCAGCATATTTCTGCAAATTAACCCCAACCGGGATCGCCGCATCCGCAAGGTGCAGGTGCGCGGGCTGGCTCTCCTCGTGGTTGGTAAAGGAGAAAGCAACATTGGTCAGCCGATCAAACGACAGCTTGCCATCGGGCTTTGGATAATGGATCGGCTTATGTTTGGATGCCTCTTCTGTCGAAGCGGCGTCACTCTTCCCATGTTTTTGTGTGCCAAAAATCGAAAAGCCGAGCGTGTTCGTCCACATATCCAAGCCGCCAAGCATCAATGATGCCGTCAGGCCATACTTGGACCAGAAAGGTTTAACGTTCCGCACTTTCTTGAGGTCTTTGCCGATCGCGCCTTCGCGAACGTCCACCTCATAAGCTGTCAGTTCATCACCTGACCTGTCAGCCTTGATCGCGTCAAAGGCTGCTTCTGCTGCAGCTTTGCCCGAAAGCATCGC
>Ga0206129_10003542_pt1 | contig 17931 bp, 21 predicted proteins | sample Helgoland_Spring_8_FD_148616 | JGI IMG/M metagenome (GOLD analysis project Ga0206129, IMG submission 148616) | Pelagic subsurface seawater microbial communities from Kabeltonne, Helgoland, North Sea - Helgoland_Spring_Bloom_20160502_2 | ecosystem: Environmental > Aquatic > Marine > Epipelagic ...
AGTTCGTCAGGAAAAGTTGGAAGAGCAAGCGAAGGTGGAAGCCGATATCCATATCTACAAACATATCAAGAAAGATGACAAGAAGCTATATGAAGCAGTGAAACAAAAGGAACATATTGACTCGCAGATAGAAGAGTTAGATCTACGTTTTGAAGCGATGCTAAAAGACGAATGTAGTATCTGTCGAGAAAAACTACAAGATCCAGTACTGGAACCTTCCTGTCAAAATCTGTTTTGTGGTCAGTGTTTATTGACTTGGTTACAAAAGGTAAACAAATGCCCTTTGTGTAGATCTAATATCGACACTACTGAGTTGATATATCTAACATCAGATGAAAGCAAAGTCTCTCCAGTACCTAAACATGAAGATGATAAACATGAAGATGATAAACATTACACACATTTAGAACGTGTATCACAGATTCTTGAGAATAACAAGAATGGTAAGTTTTTGATCTTCTCCGCCCACGACTCTACGTTTGTTTCGATCTGTATGCTTCTTAGGGAGATTAAGATTACATATACACAGGTCAAAGGTACTCGAAAAGTGCGCCAAAACAGTATCGAAAGTTTCAAACATGGTGATACACAAGTTATTTTGCTCAATCCAAACTTTAACGGTGCGGGAATCAATCTACAGGAGACAACTGACATAATCCTGTACCACAAGATGTCTTCTTCTACCAAGAACCAGATTATTGGACGTGCTAATCGAATTGGAAGAACGGTACCGCTTCATGTTCATCACTTACGAGTTCATATTTAAGGAAAACTTAGTATTATATATGTATTGAGAAAGAATGGAGACCTTTATCTGCCCCAATTGCTGTTGCAAGATTCAGGTTAAACCTTACAAAGAAGAGAAAGATCCTTTCGAAAAAGTACGCAGACGTCGCTCCAAGGCCGGTGCGTTCATCTACGATCCGAAGACCGATAAGGTACTTCTGGTTCAATCACGAGGTCACCTATGGGGTCCACCCAAAGGCACACTTCAATACGGTGAATCAGAAAGACAATGTGCTATTCGAGAAGTCAAAGAGGAAACGGGACTAGAAATTTCGGATGATAATTTTACTAGATCGGTAAAGATACAAAACCGAGCAATCTATTTCTATTTGGAAATGGACGAATGCGAGGTGACAGTACAGGATCATATTCACGGTAATGATGCTAACGGCATCGGTTGGATTAAACCTGGCTGTTTGAAACAATGTATTGAGAATGGTAATATTAGTCTTAGCCATCATTGTCGTATCGTATTTGCCAAGTTTCAGGAGAGCTATTTTCCATACTCTAAATTTATATTGGTGGAAAAGAAGAAACGACTGAATCGTTTCAAGTCCTTGTTTTTAAAGTGAAACACTATTTAAAAACTTTTATACATTTTTATGCTAGCCATTGCTAATATTCCTAGCGAGAGTAGTGTAATAATAACGCCCATGATGACACCTATTTGTACATACACACTAGATACTTGACATGCTTCCTCGAACACTCTATCGTCTTTGTATTTACCTGAAGCTTTTTGTAATCGCAGAAATGTTCCTACTGACCAAGCGGAAACGATAACGAGTAACAGTGTGAGCAAAAACATAAGTATTACTTGTAATTCCATTTAGTTACAGACAACATTACTTTTTCGATAAACGAGCAACAGTGACCAATACCACCGTGATAACTATGAATATGAATACATACATTAGAATCTCCGCTATTTTAAACCGGTCTCGGCGTAGGTACCTTGGACTCTCTACTTGGATTCACAAGAGGTTGAAGCTTGGTACTTGGATTCACAAGAGGTTGAAGCTTGGTACTTGGATTCACAAGAGGTTGAAGCTTGGTACTTGGATTCACAAGAGGTTGAAGCTTGGTACTTGGATTCACAAGAGGTTGAAGCTTGTAACTGTTTATGGTTCTGCTTTCAACTAAGAAATTTCACTAATCCTTCTTTACCTGGTACTGGGTATCCATACCAATTGGACCACAATGTTACAACATAATACCCATTTTTGTCAAAGAAGTTCGGGCGACCGTTGGGTATGTAACAACTTTTGTCCATTATACCCGGAATTTTCTTGCCGTCGTATACTGTACCGGTACCACTGATTTCACATACTACTGCAAAATGATTTTCCCTGACAAATTTCAAGAATGAGAGATCCGGTTTGATGTAAATCATCGGTACTCGGGTGGAGCTGTTACCGAACATAACAACATCCCATCTTTCAATCTTATATTGAGACATCTTTATCTATCGTCAGGAAAAATCGCGTCATAAATTTAAAGCTATAATCGGACAATAAAAAAGATGTCAATTAAAGGCTATGTCGACGAACTGGAACAACTCCAGTCGGAAATTAAACGTAACAATTCCCAAAATAGAGCTCACCGTCAACGCATTAAGGAGTTGGAAGCGAACATTGCAGAATACTTGGCAGAGAAGGGACAGCATGGTCTTAAGTACAAAGGACGAGCTATAGTTATAGAAAACAAGGAGCGTCGTCCTGTGAAAGCTAAGAAACAAAAGGAAGCAGATAGCATCTCTTTCTTCGAAGAGCTGGGTGTAGACGATCCCCAAGATGCGTACAACAAGTTACAGGAAACACAGCGTTGTGATCCTGTGGCACAACAAAAGATCAAATTCAAGAAGTTATCTAAAACATGATTCTATACTGTTTATTAAAAACTTTGAAATAGAATCTAATGGTACACTGTCGGGTCATTATAACTTCTTTTCCCGAGAGAACCGGATCGGTTAAAAGTAATCTGTAATTAAAACTTTGTTTTTCAGGTAGGTTGACCCAGCTGCGAGTGGAGCTGCTAGGCAGAAATAACTGAAGAAGAAATATTTAAAATTTTTGCATAAAATTAAATTTACTTCGATATATAAACAAATGGACGAAGTATTTTTTCACATTTCTAACTTACAGACCAAAGACAATAAGATTTCTCTTTTTGAATTGGTGAAATCTCTCTCTCCCAATATAAACAACGATAGTGTTCTTTCTGAAGACGAGTGGGAACGGGGTAGGACAGCTGCTGCTCGGTACGTGTCCCTTATTTTGCATATCGAAGATCAAACCGGGCTTTCAATTGTCACAGATGACAGTACTATAGATATCAGCGAGTTTAGAAAGTGTGCCCAGAACTCGATTGAACAGTTCACGGACACACGATTTATGACTGGTGTCAATGTCAATCAACGTGGTCAGTACGTCCCGGATGACGTGCATGTTGTAAGTCAAGAAAATGGGGCACTTAATAGTGCGGGTGAAATTGTCCCCGATGATGTCTCTGTTGTTGGCACTGGTCCCAAATACGTCAATGGAGAAATCGAACTTACTGCCGAGGGGTATGATGTTTTCTCCAGGGCGAAAACATTGTTATTAGATGTGAATCAATAAAACAACATGAAATACAACTATGTGAAAATTATGAGTATTATAACTAAAGTTCAATATATATTTATTGATACTAACTTAAATTTGATTTTAATACATATTTCGTATTAAAAAATATACATGATTTATAAAATGACTACCACAGCAGCTTTCCAGAATAAACCTGATTTCTATCTATCCAAAGAGGCGTGTTTGGAAAACAGAAATAAAAAACAGACCAATCCCCGATATCGCAATTTCCAACAACACTTGTTCACTGCTGGAGATGAAGAGCAGTTCCAGCACTACAGAGACGCCACGAACGGTGATGTATGCGTTCCAGAGATTCTACTGAATGGTAATCTGTTTGTTGATAAACCATTCCGTCAATGGGATAAATACAAAGATCTCAAGGCCACGGCAGTGATTAACACCTTTCGGTATATTTTTCACAAATTTAAGAAGGGTATCTTTGTAAAGATTGTGGACAATAAGCTACGCGTGTTCCTTCCATTTTCCAAGGTCAATTATATCAACGAATGGAGCAACCAGATTCAAGTCAACAAGGCCAAATATGGAACAATGAAAGACTTTATGCGTCACATTTCTCAAATGGAGGGTCGGAAATTCAATCCGCGTTATGTGAACGATAATATAGAAGAATGGTATGGAAATAATTGTCTCGTACGTTATGAGTTTCCTATCTCGGAGGGAGACTCTAATGTCGGTAATATTAAGAATATGATGGAGGAAATGTGCGCACAGCGCAGAGTACCGGATATTGAGTTTTTCATTAATCGCAGAGACTTTCCTATTCTTACTAGAGATGGTACTGAACCGTACAATAACATCTGGGGGACGACGGAACTTCCTCTCGTCTCTCACGCTTATGAACAGTACGTTCCTATATTGTCCATGTCCAATACCGAGCGTTATTCCGATGTATTGATACCTACATGGGAGGAATGGGCTAGAATACAGAGCTACGAGGGTAAATGGTTTCCACGCACCTGCAGAGACTATTCGGAGAAGTTTGAGATCCCGTGGCGTGATAAGAAGCCTACAGCCGTTTTTCGTGGAGGAACAACAGGTTGTGGAGTTACGATCGATAGCAACCCCAGATTAAAGATATCATACCTGTCCAGTATTACAGAACCGGGTGAGGACGGAATACCATATCTGGATGCGGGTGTCACCAACTGGAATCTCCGTCCTAGAAAGATACAGAATGAAAAGTATCTACGAACGATCGAGATAAGTGAACTACCGTTTGGCTTGTCCAATCGCCTGAGTCCACAAGAACAGGCTGGTTACAAGTATATTGTCAACGTGGACGGACATGTATCAGCTTTTCGTCTATCCATTGAACTCAGTATGGGTAGTGTCATTTTGTTGGTAGATTCACCGTGGAAGATTTGGTACAGAGATCTATTGGTTCCATATGAACATTATGTACCGGTGCGCGAAGACATGACCAATTTGATAGACCAAATCAAGTGGTGTAGAGAGCATGACGACGAATGTCAGCGTATCGCACAGAACGCATACCAGTTCTTTGAGACCTATCTACACAAGAAAGGTGTTCTCGATTACATGCAGAAAACACTGGTAGATTTGAAAGATGAGGTTGGTGTTTATTTGTACAATACTGAATCTCCTTTGGATACGTTGATTCAACTGGAATACAATGGGTTAGACTTCTCTTATCCGGAACTGAACAAAGGAATTGATCAAATTGGAGTTATCCCCAGTATGGGACGTTCTTATGGTCTTCTGAAAGGAATGGAGTGGGTAATACGCAAGCTTATTGTTGAAGGAGAGTTTGAAAACTTTGCTGAAGAACGGGATGAAATATTCCAAAACAAGATGGGTCGTATTCGTCATTTTCGCCTAGCAGAGTTTTCGTTGGCAGTAAAGACTACTTCCGATGACCAAAAAATACGTGAGCATATTCACGAGGCTTATATTGGTACCAAAAGCATTAACGAACTGAGTAAATATGTACCAAACTTTGCTTACGTGTTTGGAATGTATCGTAAAGACAACACCTTCAACGTGGTCACCGAACGTATCTACGGAGAAACTTTGTACGAATACATTAATAGTACGAAGTTCGATTTCCAAGAGTACTTGTTTATTTTGATGCAACTTTGCTTAGCTATTCAGGTAGCACAGAACACGTGTGGTCTAGTCCATTATGATTTGACACCTTGGAACATCATTTTACAGAGATTGGGAAAACCGATGACTTTTGATTACATGTTGAGTCACAATAAGATTATTCGTATTCGTACATCTGTTATTCCAATCATTATCGATTACGGAAAGTCTCATGTCATTCACGAGGAAATGCACCATGGATTTATCAATATGTTTAATGTTTGTACTATTCAGGATATCGTCACGATTCTGGTTACCTCGATTGACCAAATTACCAATTCCCAACGTTTACAACATGGGGACTTCAGCAATTTATTGAAACTGGCTAACTTCATCTCCGGTACTGCATATCGTCGGGATACGTTCGAAAGTGCAAGGGACCTACGTGCTTTCTTTCGCCGAGCACGAAAGTATTCTTCGTTGATCTATGATGACAAACACGAACTGAAGAACTTAGAACCTTTCGATCTGATTAAGTATATTATGAAGTATATGCGCGAAAATTACAAGTTCATGTTGGGTGTAGTGAAAGATTACAGCTCGTACATGAATAAGGGCAACGGCAGACAAGTTTTTGAGTACATATTTAGTAATACGACAGAAGAACGTCTTCAAACCTACGAGAATGTATTTATTCGGTTGAAGCACTGTACTCTTCCACAACCCAAGAATCTATTGTTTATTTACTACGCTGCTCAACAATTGGAGACCAATCTGGTATCTGTTCGAGACAATATGATGTACTTTATGGAGTCCAGGAAGCTAGATAATCCCAAATACGAGCGTATATTCAAAGAAACTATGAGATTTCTACATAGAGTATACCGGGAAAAGATCGATAACATGGAGGAAGAAGATGTTAGCTATGAGATCTCTGGTGATTTCGACGTACTGACTCCAGCTCCATACACAGAAGAGACTTTCCTAGTACCACAAACCATTCGCGATATAATGAATAATGACGTCACGTACACAGACCTATCAGAGTACAAGGAGATTATTGAAGTAATCCTGCTAGATCGTGGAACTTATAGGCTTCGGGACAAGGATAGGAAACATTATTTGAAGAACTTCCAGTCCCTGTTGAGCACCAACACGCTCAATATGAAGAATAATAGCGCTAATGGTAAAACTCTTCAAGTTTTGGTCAATAGAATCTACGAAACAGATCTGGCCGCTTTGCAAGCACAGCTTCCAAAAGACGGAGACAACTGTGACGATGCCGAGACTTACTTGGAACTTTACGCTCAATTCAAGTAGGCCTAATATGATGTTCAAGTCCGGATATCTTCAAAATCAAAAGGATTTTTCATTTTACCATGTGATCTTCGCGATCTATATTTTGTTTTTTATTTTCTTTTCTTTCCTCAGTATAAATAAAATGTTCGACGGTAAATTTATTGCTACACTGATCGCACTTGTGGTTGCTGTCATTACAATCTGTAATTTTAACACTAAGAAAGTTTCAAGTACTGAGGAGTTCGGCTTCGGAGGACTTCCTTCAATGACTTGGAAGACGGAAAGAGTAATGGCTCCTAATCTTGCAGCTGTCAAGAAAGGAGACTTCTACTCTATTCCCGGTACTTACCAGTCTAGCCTGAACCCACGATTCTCCAATGTGGATTACGGTGCCAACATCAAGTATAATATGCCAAGCAACGAAAAGTTGGCAGTTCCTTGTGATCCTCTGACTTTCGGGAACATGGCTAAGAAGAGTTATCAGGAGAACTTCACTACTGGTGCTCCTTTGATGGAAGCCGACTATACTTCTGGTAACTACAACGATGTGATCTCTCAGACTCCCCAAGGTGTTCAGTACCCCTCGGCCACTGACATGATGCCTGTTGGTGACATGACCACTGTTAACTCTTTGGGTGAGACTGTGCAACCTATTGTATACGATCGTTTCATCTATGCTAACCGTAACAGCCGCTTGCGCTCACATGGTGATCCGATTCGTGGTGATCTTCCTATTGTGCCTTGTGCAGCTGAATGGTTCCGACCTAGCGTACAACCCAATATTGACTTGCAACAGGGTGCCATGAACGTACTTGCCGGTCTAAATAATGAGACCACCCAGGCTATGAGCGAGTTGATCAACTCCACTTCCGGTGATCAGACTATTGCTGGCGTCAACTTGGCTTCTAACAGAATGACTGGTACAAGTGGTGCTCTTTCCACTGTTAACGTTACCGCTTTCTAATGGAAAGCAATTTAAAAACGTGCTATCAGAACATTAGAATATTGAGATCTCTACCATTGTGTTATGCAGATTGGATGGTAATTGCGGTGAGCTCGACTGCTTCTGTGGATTCTGTGGCCATAGAATCAACAGCGGAAAAGTCTACTGAGTATACGCAACATACGTCCATATCTTCATTGCACCCAAATCGATTTATTACTCAAAAGTAATAAATTGTCATCTTCACTAGGTGTCATCTTCACTAGGTGTCATCTTCACTAGGTGTCATCTTCACTAGGTGTCATCTTCACTAGGTGTCATCTTCACTAGGTGTCATCTTCACTAGGTGTCATCTTCACTAGGAAGAGAGGCTGTCATCTTGGCTACCGCTGTTGACTACGTCAAATACGATGCGGTGACCCAGAAAGCTGATCGACGTGTTCTCTAGCGTGTCGTCCATCAGACGCAACAGGATCGAGAACACGTTGGAGTATATTTTCCGCTCTACGAAATCAGGTAAGAGCTTAATATTAGTGTCCTTGTCTGCAAGGAGGGAGTCTATGTACTTTTCCAAGGACTCTTGGTTGATCGCAGTATTTCTTCTTTGCCCCGCAGAAGAAGGATCAGCACCCTTCTTCAGATTCTTCTTTGATAGTAACTTTTCACAGTCTCTTTTCCCACTTAGACAAGGAAGTTCCTGAATGCGATAGATATCCACATCTTTCAGTTCCATATCTCTGTATACTTTGTCTCGAAGGGCTTGAAACGACTCATACTCATCACATGGTTTCATGTACTGTGTTAGTTTACCATCTCTTTCGCGGTAATTAGCTCTCTCGAGTAGTTCTGCTACCGCACCGTCCTTATTCGTATACACTCCTAGTACTTCCGAATGCTCAGAATCATCGGTGTTGATATACAATACAACGTACAAATTAGACATTTTTAATTTCGTCCGTACGTATTTAAACCTTATTTCATTGAAGAAAGTAGAGATTTATAGAGATTGATAGAGATGTGACTGGCTCACGAAATATACTAATTAAAAATACAATCCCAAGCGTGGGAAAACTTCTGTTTTTCAGGGTTTAAAATAGAGGGTAAGAAATGGAGTTTGGTTTAGTACATTACAACGGTCCGAAATGTACAAGATCATGGTAGTTATTGTATTTAATCTTGATATGCGACATTTTATATCAAGATTGTAAAATAATTAACTGAAGAGAGACTTCATAGTATCGAACTTCTTCTTGATACCGTCGTACTCCTTCTGTAGCTTGCTCAAAGCATCTCCCTTTTCAACCAACTGAGTTCTAGTCTCTTCTAACTGGCTTTGACTCTCTTCAAACTGGCTTTGAGTCTCTTCTAAATGTCTTTGAGATTCGGCCAGTTGACTATTCAATAGCTCTACCGCTGTGTACAGTTGTATCGTGAAACCCTCGGTAAGGGAGTGAATGTCCTTACCACCGCTAAGAGTAGCAAGAGTCTTCTTTTCCGACGTCTTGGAAGTTGCCTTCTTCGGAGGAGACTTCTTAGGTGCTTTGGGACTGGGTTCCGGAGTAGGTTCCTCCTCGACTTCTTCTGTAGCACCATATTTATCCTCACCAGTCTCATCGTCTCCCTTCTTCGGAGGAGACTTCTTGGGTGCTTTGGGACTGGGTTCCGAAGTATATTCATCGGCTTCATCATCAGTCTGTTCATCTCCCTTCGCGGTGCCCGCTTCTGCCTCGTTCTCACCGGACTCATCGTCCTCACCGTTCTCATCGTTCTCACCGGACTCATCGTTCTCCAACAGAGAATCGTCTGGTTTGAATTTCCACTTATCACAAAGGTCTAGAGCCTCTTCGTCCAAAGGAATGAGTTTGTCATCTACATATTTCCCGATAACCAACCTCTCCTTCAGAGATTTGAAGACCAAGGTAGACTCAGGATGCCAAATAGTATTATGAGCTTTCAGCTTCTTTAGTACAATTTTTCTCTTAGTAGCACTCATGTTTTCTAGTTTTGTACGTTGTTTTTAGATCTATCATCAATTTTATTTTTGTATCTACGCAGGTTTATTGGTTTAATCACGGTCCGAGTCAGAAAAACTCTCTTCAGAAGAGGAGCCGTAATCTGCTTCTTTCTTGGGTGACTTTCGAGGAGGAGCCTTCTTGGTAGCTGCTACTTTACTTCCAGAACCTGTATTACATCCTCCAACAGTCTTGATCTTTGCCAGACGAGAGGTCTCCTTCTGGGAAGCAATATACTGTTTGAGTATCAGCTTCTCACTACGTATCACCAGTTTCTTCAATCGCGTCTTGAGTTGAGCGGCCAACTTGTCTACATCCTTATCGATTTCATCATCAATATTGAAGTTACTCATTTTGCTCTGAAATTCACCTCTTTATATTAATAATATTATGATTCGTTTAAAGTAAAGAATTTATGAATTAAAATGGATCACGTTAATAAAACTGTTCTCAAATTTCTGAAGAAAAATGATCTGGAAGATTTCACAGATGATTGGCTATCTTCAGAGTTACAAATGAATCTTGTCGGTCTTGTAGATACATCTGCGTCTACCGAGAGTAAGAGATATGGGAAATCAAAGAAGAAAAAGGACCCCAATGCTCCAAAGCGCAATAAGACATCCTACATCTTCTTCTCAATACACGAACGCCCCAATCTTCCGGAAGGACTTTCAGCAAAGGAGTCTGTAGAGGAGATTGCTCTTCGTTGGAATAAGGTAAAGCAGAACCCGAAAGAAATGGAGAAGTATATCAAGCTAGCTGCCGAGGACAAGGAGCGTTACGCCAGAGAGATGTCCGAGTACGAAGCTAAGTAAAATTTTCATACTTGAATAAGTATAAAAAGACAATAAAGCCAAAAAGTAATAACACTTTTTGTCACAACAGTTAACTACACCGTGTGTTGTTTAGTTGCTCTCCAACCTTTGACAAGAGCTGCCAACTTGTCATATCTAGACATTGGTACTCGTTTTGTAAACTTACAATAGCTCTGTTGTCTGTTCATTGCACATATAAGTATTTGTAATAAACGTTTCATTATTTGTTTCTAAATTCTCATTTGTTTAGAACATTTAACACATGTTCCTTTCCAAGCAGACTTGCCCATGTTGGAAGTATGTGATTCGGCTTCATTACCACATGAACAGCGATACCATACTTTACGACCTTTCTCAAAGGAAATGAGTTCAGCTCCATGCTTAGTCAAGTTTTCTATTATTCTATCTTGTACTTTTTGGAATGTACATGTAGGCATTTTTATTTTATATGTTATGGTACATATAAAAATCAAATCTAAAACCTGTAAAAACTCACTTAAAAATTCCCTTATAATACCGGGAAACCCAATGCTCCTCCGCTAACTCTGATGATGTTGTTATTGACAGCTGTAATGATAAATTCAAATAGCTGTCCATCATCTTTTGCTGCATCGACTGCAGCAGTTGAGGCCTCGGGAACGATGGAGACGTTAGTGAGCTTACCATAGTTGGTAGAACCCATAGGATCCAAGCAGATAAAGTCCAAACTGTAAGAGTATGAGTGATATCCAGTATCCGTAGGGATGGTAGGAGAATGGAAGTAGGGGTTAACCAAGGAGAAGTAGTCAGAACCCATCTGAGACAAACGGTTGGTGTTCTCGTAGATCAGAGATGTCCGTGAAATAGGGTCAGAAGCGGACACGGGAGAGTAATCCACCGTAGAACCATTGCTAAATGGGGAAGCAGTGACGTAGTTAGACCACTCAGAACGCCAAGTACGATTGCGCACAGCGAAGAAGAGAACCTTGATGGCGTGGGAGAAACGAACGTCGTAGCTCTGTTGGGCACTGGTTACAGGAGTGAAGCTCTGGCGGGGAGCTGTCTGCACCTGCTCGATCAAGATATCACGAGGAGCACAGGCCATACGCTTACGCTCGTCGTTAGAAACGATAGCATAGTTAGCCCACACCTGAGTAGTTCCGAGAACAGGAGCATGAGCAATGTCTTTATCTGATCCGACTTCAATGGCCTTACGCTGTTCTCCAGTGGCTGTGTGATCTTCAAAGATCAACAGATCCTGCCAGTCACGGAACGAGAAGTTGATGCGCATCTCGTTGTAAGGAAGAGCAGCAGTGGGAAGAGCCACACCACTGTCACGACCATAGAAGAAAGGCAGAGGCAAATTCAGAGTACGGGATTCAAGTGTTTTATGGGGTTCGATCATATCACCGAAAGTACCGATCATGTTATTATAACCATTACGCTTACCAGCGGGAACGGTGAACGCAGCCCAGAAGTCAAGGTGGTAGTTATCAAAGCGAGCAGCCACCAAGTCGTTGAAAGTAATGCAGCACTCACGGATGATATTGTGCATGAAGTTACGAGTCCAACGAATATGTCCATTGGTGGTGCTGCTGTTTGAGTCCAGAAGTTCAACCTTAGGGGTAGTCAAACGCAGCCATGTTTGGAGCATGTAATCACCAGCACGGGAGATAGCGACGGACCATTCCTGTCCGAAAGCGGGAGATCCGGCAGCACGCGACAATACCACAGGAACCTGAGTGAACCAGGTAGCCTTCCTAGTCTCACGGACAAAATAGGCAGTGGCGTCGGGACCACCATAAAGATACTTTTCAATTTCGTCAAAAGTGGCCAAATCGATAAAGCCAGAAGTTACATTAGACGTACAGATAGATGCCATTGTTTTATATTAGCACAAGATAATTTTTCGTTTTTTCAACAATTTTCAACTCTAATACCGTATTAAACAAAAATGGAAAATGTGGGCTTAAATGAAACAGGTGATTTAACAAAGCATATGTCTGATCTAGATATTTTAAGCATAGATGCCAATATACGCAAGAACTTCGAGGAAGAGTTCAAAAAGCTACCTATCCACAGGGAGAAGCTATGTGAAATAGAAGCATCTCTACAAAACGACAAACTTCGTCGACGGATCAAAGTAAGATTAGAAAAGGCTAGGGACGAGCTTTTACTGTACATTGAAGAATTGGTGACCCAGAGTAAGTACAATTTCTATGTAATGGAAACCGTACAGTACATAGAAGAGTACAAGCAGATACTGAAAACCCCAATAAAAGTGAGTTTCATGGGAAAAGCGTCCAAAAACTATCGGCAGAAGAGCCGAGTAATAGACCAGTATCTAGAAGAAGCATCCAAACACGTTGACATAAAGTTTGAGCGTGCTAGAAAACCTGAACATATCAGATGTAACAACTGTCCAAACAAAAAGGAATTCGATATTATCGATGGTAATATTTACGTCTGTACCAAATGTTATTCTAGACAGATCGTTATGAAGTACAACTCCTCGTACAACGATATCGACCGCATTAATATCGCCAGTAAATACATGTACGACCCCAAGATACACTTCCGTGATTGCATTAAGCAATACCAAGGTAAGCAAAACTGCACTATATTAGACAAAGTGTACAATGATCTGGAGGAACAGTTTTTCCTACACCACCTTTTGCATGGTGATAAGGACACATCGAAGGAGATTCGCTTCCAAAACATTACAAAGAAGCATATTATGATCTTCCTGAAGGAGTTGAACTATTCCAATCATTACGAAAATGTACATCTGGTACATTACAACTTCACTTGCATCAAACCGGATGACATCAGCTATCTTGAGGATCAACTTCTTGATGACTTTGATATTCTTATTGAACTTTATCACAAACGATTTAAACACATTAAGAGAAAGAACTTTATCAACACCCAATACGTATTGTATCAACTTCTCAGGCGCCATCGGCACCATTGTAACAAAGAGGATTTTATTATTCTCAAGACTATCGACCGAAAGTTCTTCCACGATGAGATATGCAAAATACTCTTCGAGGAGTTGGGGTTAATTCTAGCCCAAGTAGTGCTAAAAACACTGCTAGTCTGAATAGGTATACTAGGTGTATTCAGGCAAGATACCTCGTTGCGGGAAAGCCCTTAGAGCTCTTTCTACTACTCATTCATAGGAAACTGTGGGTGATACCCAGGGTAATGACCTCGGGTATAGTAAAAACGAAAGAGATTGGGTGATCCGCAGAGTTACTACCTAAGTCCGCGTGGCAGGATAAGGTAGGCTTTCAACGACTGAACGGGTATCGGCACACTATGAAGGGATAGCCACCCTGAGTATGCTTAAGGTACAGTCTACTCCCATCTGAAAGGATGTCATTGTGTAGAAGCAATGAGGGCAATGATAGTAGGAGGAAATGCTTATGTTAGCCCGGTAATAAGGGGAACCACTATCCTTTTTATTAGATGAAAAAATATCAGAAAATTTTGTACTGAGAAGTACAATGACGAAGAAAAAGTATCGGTATTGAGTTGTGGACATGTATTCCATCCCAAGTGTATCAAAGAATGGGTCATTATAGTCCTAGTTGTCCTGTAGAGCGGTATAGTTGAGTTGCGTATCATAAAAAAGCTGCCTGCTGTAGAAAATGGCGAGTACAGAATCTATTATTAAATCACTGCTTTCACCGACTCAAAGAATACTGAGAACAAGAAAATCGTGAAAGATTCATTCTTCCAAAAACGGAGGATGGAAAAATTCAGATATAATAAATCTGTAGAATTTTTTAAAAATAAAAAATACACCAGCGTATTTTTTTATTTTAGAATCTTCAAAAGTACCGGACTCCAAAAAACGGAGGAGGTCGGAACCGTGTAGTACTTTGCATTTTTTCAGAATTCGGGCCGCTATAAAATCCCTCCACACACAATTTTTGTGTGTTGTGTTGAAAAGTGAAATTTTTAGCCTGTACAGGCTAAAAAAATCGCTATTAATCGATACTTGGAGAAAGAAAATACCTCTATCGTGTTTCTGGGTAATACATTGAAAAAGTCATTGAACTCTCGTACAAAAGGAGCATAGACATTATCTTCCAAAATGATAAGATTAGGGTTCTTTTTACATTCTATCTAACAATCAGAAGAAATAATCTAGGGAATAGATAAATGTTCACCAAGATTAAGCAATTATGGAATGATAATGGTTTCGAGATCATACTTGGACTTTGCGTAGCATTTATCTTACTTTTTGCACTATATCGCAAAGTCACAGGTGGTAAGGGAACGTGGTCCAAGAAACAATACTACTCTATTCCTCGTAGGCAGGATAACAAACCCAGACGACAGCTTCCTAGAGAAAGTAAAGGAGAAGAAGAATGCCGTAGAGTATTGCAATATCTATTCAAGAAGCCTTTTCATAAGGCAAGACCAGATTTTCTGCGTAATCCGGTGACTGGAGGGAATTTCAATCTGGAGCTTGATTGTTTTGACCCACAATTAAGAATAGCTGTAGAATACAACGGTGTCCAGCATTACAGGTACGTACCATTTTTCCACAAGAATAAAGAAGCGTTCTTGAACCAGAAGTATCGAGATGATATGAAACGGCGTATTTGCAAAGAAAATGGCATCATTCTGATCGAAGTTCCTCACATTGTCAAGTTAGAAGATATCAAAGGTTTTATCGAAAAGGAGTTGCGTCGCAACGGAGTTCAGTTCTGATAAGTTAATTACGTATATTAGAAAAACCCATAGAATAATAAATGAAAGACATTATTATCCCGTTTTGTATCTATCATTATATCTACCCGAGTACGAAAACGTATTGGGGTTATATCGGAGTTCCTCAAAAGATTCTCCGAGACGATGGAACAACCTCATACAGATGTACCCCAGAACCAAAGGTATTAAAAAACTGGTTTCATGCAGGTACTTTCTACGCTGTATCACCAAGTTTTCGTCCTGTACCAGCAGGCATGAAGATTTTTTGTGCTAAAAAAAGCATTGGATTTCCCTATGTTACAGAAGACGTAAGTAACATGTACGATATCTATAACATGAAGAATGATTGCGTTTATTTCACTACGTTCAGCAAACCCTCTCCTAATACGGTCCCCCTGTATTTCCACATGATCGGTAATACCGTGTTTCCCAGTTTTGACAAATATCCACCTAGTAGTGATCCTGATTGGAAACAAACCAAGATATCACCTGTCTTCGTAATGACTGTGGATACAGTTGGTGACATAACCGACCCGGATCATAAAGGTATTAAATTCAATTGTAATAACGGGCGTTGTCTTCCATGGACGAAAGAAATATCAAATGTCTTTGATATCGATCCATATCCCTCCTTTCTAGACTTTTCTGATTGTGTATTTTATTGCAACGAGTTGACAGAAAGTGAAGGATCTGGCGAACCACGAGGTATTTTAGAGGTAATTTCCAGTAAGGAAAAACGTAAACCAGTAGTATCGCGATTCTTCAAGAAACTTCCTCCCTTGGTGATCGCAGCCGCTATCTCTATATTTATTGTGCTGATATTTATTATTATTTACACCGCGGTCCAAAAGAAAAATGAAATCGGTCGTATATAATAAAGAAAAACAAAAGAATCATGTGCCAATCACAAGAAATGGAAGAAGAATACGGAGATTGTTGCTTTTGCGGTGATGTTTGTAATATCTGTTCTCAGAGCTGTGGTAGATGTGAGCAAAGTCTGACAGATTTTGGTTGGAATCTATTATCAGCCTATCTTTACCACGTTTATATACATGATGTAGAAGCTGAAACACCGGGAGAAGTGTTTCGAAATGATTATACGGGTCATATTTACTACACGGGAGTAGGTTCTACTCCTACCACTGAATATATGAGTGAGGGACGCTTTCGTCGAATGATCTGGTTGCATCGAGACGAGTTCAATGAACCGTGTCCTTATAATCCGCGTGAATGCTCATTACGGTTACTGGCTCTTTGGACAGGTGCAGAATTATATCCAGAATAAAAAGGGACTTTTTATAAAACCACGTCAAACCTAAATGCTATCGCTAATGTTAAATTCTCAATACAAAGAATATTGAGAATAAGAAATGAATGTCCAACAGCTACAAGAACCACGTGATGGTAAAACCTGATTGTTTTTGACTCTTCTTGACCGAATAATATGGTCATCCAACCAAGAGCAAAGAACCCGTCATTAACGCTTTTGGCGTTGCTTATGCTTTTTCGACCATGGTGGAATCTCGCATTTCAACAGAGAAGGAGGTAATCCCTCCTGAACAACCTTCTTTCCAGAATCACGTTCGTCCTCCGAGTCGGAGGAATCTTCATCTGAGGACGAACGTGATTCTGAGTCCTCATCAGACTCTGAGTCCTCATCAGACTCTGAAGAACTCTCATAATCTGTCAGATCCTCGAGATCAAGATCTTCATCACTAATGTAGTCTTCGATTTGACCATAACCCAGAAGATCAAATACCTTACACATCATCCGCTCATTGTTCTTCAAATCCTTCTTGCGAAATTTGAAATTAATCTTGTCTAACTTACCGTCAAACTTACGATGGAAAGAATGAGAGTTCAATTCCAACTTTGTCATCTGCTTAGCTGTCTTAGCGTCAACAAAGTGCTCTAGATCCAGATCGAAGGTACTTAGGTCATCAAGAATATACCAATCTACTTTTTCCAGTTGGTCCTGAAGATGTTGGAGAGCTTCCTCATTGCCTTCACAACGAATGAAGTAATACCAACTCTCGCACTCATTGCCATTGGTTTCCATTAAGACGGCGTATTCACCGGTCATAATATGACTAGGTTCTGGAGAAGAAGGTTCTGGAGAAGAAGGTTCTGGAGAAGAAGGTTCTGGAGAATCCTTCTTCTCATTTTTATCGTTTTTATCGTTTTTATCGTCCAGTGTGATATTTTCTACATTGGGTAGATCGGTGTGTTTAGGAGATTTCGATGTCATTTTCTTAGTTTCACGGAGTGTTTAAGTCTGTAAATACTGAATGTACGTATAAGATGATTATTGTGATCGATTTTCAGTTTGAAGTAAAGTGAACCATTTATCCACAATAATTTATGATAATCAAACATAAATGAAAAGTGATTGGAGAGCAGTAAGATGGTTTCATTATTTATATAAAAAATAGTCATATAATAAAATTACTATTATGAGATGTAATTGTCCTTCTGGTAAAATAAAAAATACTGAATCAGGTCGTTGTGTGAAGAAGTCTGGTAAGATCGGAAAGGAAATTCTGTCCGGTGCTGGCAGATCCAAGTCTTCTAGAAGAAAGAGCAGTCGTAAGAGCAGTCGTAAGAGCAGTCGTAAGAGCAGTCGTAAGAGCAGTCGTAAGAGCAGTCGTAAGAGCAGTCGTAAGAGCAGTCGTAAGAGC
>Ga0206129_10003544_pt1 | contig 17927 bp, 5 predicted proteins | sample Helgoland_Spring_8_FD_148616 | JGI IMG/M metagenome (GOLD analysis project Ga0206129, IMG submission 148616) | Pelagic subsurface seawater microbial communities from Kabeltonne, Helgoland, North Sea - Helgoland_Spring_Bloom_20160502_2 | ecosystem: Environmental > Aquatic > Marine > Epipelagic ...
TTACATTTATTAAAATTATTTCAGAATTATTTAATAATATATCATAAGAACGTTTTTTATTTTTTTCTGTTTTATCAAGTTCATCCATAATTTTTGCTTTTGTTACAATTTCTTCTATTTCTTCTTTTGATAAATGTTGTACATTATTAGTAATACAAATACTATTTTTATTTGTTGAATTTTCTAAATCCTCTGCTTTAACAGTCATTATTCCATCAATATCTACATAAAATTCTACACCTATTCTAGGTATTCCTTTTTTTTGTTTTTCAATTCCCGATAATCTAAAATCACCAATTAACATATTATCTTTAACAAATTTTCTTTCTCCTTCATATATTTTAATATCAATATATTCTACATTATCTTTATTTGTTGTGTATTTTTTTCTTTTATTAGAAGGGATTATAGTTCCTCTTGGTATTAATGTATCAAATGTTCCATCAGATAATTCTACACCAACAGATAAAGAAGTTCTATCAACTAATAATAATTTATCTGCAATATCTATATTATTATTTATCATATAACCATGAATAGCAGCACCAATAGATACAACATTATCTGGATTAATTGAATAATTTACATTTTTATTCATACATAATTCTACATTTCTTCTAATTAATGGTGATTTAGTCATTCCTCCAACCATAATAATTTCATCAATTTTATCAATTGTTAATCCTGAATTTTCTAAAGAATCTCTCATAGGATTAGTATATAACCAAACTAAATCTTTACAAATATTTTGAAAAATATCTCTAGAAATGGATGTTGATATTTTTTTTTCTTCAAAAAAATCTTCTATTGTAATAACAACTAAATTTTCTGTACTAAGTTTAATTTTAGCTTGTTCAGATAAATATTTTAGTTTTTGTAAATTATTACAATTATCTAATTTAATTTTAATAATATATTCATTTATTTCATTATTTCTTTCTTCTTTTTTTTTAGAATTATCTATTTTTTCAAAATTTGAATTATTATTATCTTCTTCAAAATAATTTTGAATTATAAAATCTCTAATACAATAATTCATTATTTCAGAATCAAAATCACTTCCTCCTAAACAACTATTACCACAAGAACATAATACCTTATAAATAGAATCAGAAACATTTAATATACTAATATCTAGAGTTCCTCCCCCAAAATCATAAACCATTATATTCTTTTCTTGTTCTGTTTTTCCAATACCATAACAAATAGCTGCTGCAGTAGGTTCATTTATCATTCTTTTAACATTAAATCCTGCACTTTCTGCACATATTTTTATTATTTGTCTTTGAGAATTTCCAAATTTTGCTGGAACTGATATAATTGCATCTTCTATTTCAATTTCTGTTTTAAAATAACTAGATAAATAAGATTCTGCTCTTGTTTTAAAACTTTTAAATAAATGAGAAGCTATTTCTTCAGGTTTATATTTATAAATAATTCCTTCATAGTCATTATATATAATAATATCATCTTTATCATTTGTACCAATACCATATCCTAAATTATTTATATATTCTTGATCTAATTCAGAATATTTTTTTCCAATTATTTTTTTAATTTCATAAACAAGAAAAGTTTTTTTATTATTAAATATATCTTTTCTTATATATGCCTCTTTACCAACTACTTTATTTTTATTATCTTTTATTTCAATAACTGTTGGTATAACATCACTTCCATCAATATCTGGTATAATTATAGATCTATTTTTATACCAAACAGAAATACAAGAATTTGTTGTTCCAAAATCAATTCCTAAACATAACTTTTTTAATAAATCATTTTTATTATCTTCTTTAAAACTAAACATATAAAAATTATAATAGACTTATTTTAAAATTAATTTAAATTATCGCAACTTTATATTTTAATATAAATTTTGTAATATAATTAACAAGTTTATATGAAAATTATATTATATAAAATTAATATACAAAACCTATATAAACTATAATGGCAGGTGGATTAGTACAATTAGTAACAAGTGGAACTATGGATTTAACATTGACAGGAAATCCTGAAATAACTTTTTTTAATATAATTTATAGAAGACATACAAATTTTGGTGCTTATATAAAAAAATTAGATTTTGATAATGATGTTAACTTTGATTCAACAAGTATTATAACAATTCCTAAAATTGGACAATTATTATCAAAATTAGTAATTAAAATAGAACTTCCAAATATTGATTTTTCTGAAATAAATAAAGTAATAAATTTAGATAATCAATTTTATTTTGATAATTATAATACTTTTATAACATTCTTAAATAAAATGAAAAATATAATTCAAGTTTTTTTTAAAAATAACTATTATAAAAATGGAGATTATGTAAAAGAATTTTCAAATTTTGTTTTAAAATATTTAAATGTAAATGATTTTAACAATTTTTTTATATCAATTTCAAGTTTTATTGATAATATTAATGAAAATACAAATTTTTTATTATATTCTTATTATAACGCTTCTTTATTTAAAATATCAGATGCTTCAATTAAATTTATATATGAAAATTGGGATAAACAAATGTTTTCTTATGAAGTATTTAAAGGAACTATTTATGAAAATATATCTATTTTAGATTCTTTAAACGAATACATATATAAAATTACATTAAATAATACATCAAACAAAAATTTATTTAAAATATCATGGATTGAAGATATTGCAATTAATTTATTTGATAAAATAGATTTATTTATTGGAAGTAATAAAATTAATTCTCTCAGCAATTTCTATATTAAAAATTATGGAGAATTATATTATGAAAATAAACAAATTTATAATGATATGATCGGTAAAGAAATAGACTTTTCAAATAATTTAAAAAATAAAACTGTTTATCTTGTTATACCTTTTTGGTATAATAAAAATTATGGTCTTTCTATTCCTGTTGTATCAAATCATTTTAATGCTATTCAAGTTAAAACTTATATTAAAAAATTCGAAGAATGTATAAAAATTAAAGTAAATTATGAAAATAATACTCAAAAATATGATATTTTAAAAAATATTATTGAAAATTATCATAATCAATATAATAATATAAATTTTACAATGTTAGCAGAATGTATTTATTTAGATAATTTAGAAGCAAAAAAATTTGCAACATCATCACATGAATATTTAATTACACAAATACAACAACAAGAATTTAATAATATTACAACAAAAGGAACATATGGATTAAATTTTTATCATTGTTGTAAAGATTTATATTGGAATATTGTAAAAAAATTTGAAATAGATGATATTTTTATTGAAAATTTTAAAGATAAACAGGATATTTATAGTTTATATTATAAGATATTATATGACCCATTTTATAAATTTAATATAAATCAATACATAACTTCATTAATAAATATAATTAATTCAACAGAATCAAGAAACATTGAAGAAAATATATCATTAATAACTGAAAATTATACAAAAAAAAATTTTGATAATATATTTATTTTAAATAGAATACTAATAAATAGTACAGTCTTTTGTGATCAAAATAGTAATTTTTATAGATATCTTCATCCTTATATTTATTACAATTCTTTTTCACAAAATTCTAATACTAATGTTTATTCATTTTGTTTAAAACCTACTGAATTTCAACCATCAGGAACAATAAATTTTACAAAAATACCAACAATTTCTATATTATCTATTATAAATGAAGAATTAAAACCTGTAATTGATAAATATAAATTAATAATTACAACATCAAACTATAATATTTTAAGATTTATTGGAGGTGTTGTTGGTTTAGCTTACACTTACAATTTTTAATTTATAAAAAAATTTAATTTACATAAATAGATTATCATATCTATCTAGTTAAAATAATAAATATATTATATCATTAATCTATACAGATGGCTGTAGGTTTTATACAACTAGTATTTAATGGACCAGAAAAATATATATTTAATAATAATCCAAATATTACATTTTTTAAAATGTTTTACAGAAGACATACAGATTTTTATATTAATAATTATACAATAAATGGTAATATAAATAATAATAAAATAGTAAATTTTAATATCCCACATGGAGGAGATTTATTATCAAAAACTTATTTAAATATCTCAAATCAAAAAAAAAATATTGAACTTTTTTATGATTATCAAAATCTATATAATACTCAAAATACAAATATTCTTGATTTTTATGATTCATATTCAGTAAAAACTTCAGAATTTTTAAAACAAAACATAAATACTATTAGAAAATTTAAATTAAATTTACGTAAAGAAGAAACAGAACCAATATATTTTTCTATTTTTTATAATAATAAACTTTCACAATCTTATACAAATTCTTTAAAAAATGGTTATAATATTTATTTAGAAGAAGATTCAAACAAATATTATTATAATATTAACGAATTTTATAATTTTTATTCGTTTATTTATAAAAATCAAAATTGTGATAATTTACAAAATATTCCTTATGTTAATGAAATATTATCAACAATTAATTTTAATCATATTTTATATTTTAAAATAGACATAGATTTTTTAAATGTTTCTTTAACTTTACAAATAACACAAGATATTCGTCAATTTGCACAAGATTTATTTAACTATTTTATTAATAGTGTTTCATGTAACTCAAATAATTTTTATAAATGTATGGTTGGGAGATACCAATTTTTATATATTTCTTTAAAATATGATATAGAAATTATACCTAGAGTTAAAAATTTTATTTATAATTATACAAAATTATTAAAATTAAAAATTATACAAGATAAAAATGAACCTATCAATACTACAATAAAAAAAAATGATGATTTAAAAAAAACAATTAAAGAACTATTTAACATATCTAAAAATTATATTTATTATTATGAAATAATATTTTTTAATGAACAAACAGATATTAATTTAACTTTTTTGAAAAATTCATCTTTTTTAGGTGATATTTCAGGAGAAGACTTTAATAATTTTTTAATTAAAAAAGAAACTGATATTGTTAGTTCTAATAATTTATATAATAATACAAATCCTACTAATTTTTTTATTAAAGCACTTATCACTATTTTTTGTTCAGAAAATAATATCTCATTACAAAATTTTATACAAAATATAAACTCACCAGATTTTAATTATAAAAACATATTATCATATTATACTCAAAACAAAAATATAATCAATTTCAATCAACAAATAATAGATATGATAATGGTAGATAAACCATTTTATATGAATGATGTTGTTTTATCAAAAATATTATTTACAAAAAATATTAAAGAACAATATTTTTTATCAGAAAATCATATTAAATATCCTTTAACTAATCAAAAAATAAACAAAATAACCCCCATATTAAATTATTATTTTTATAAAAATTGTATTAATTTCTTTAATTCTGGTAATATATCAACAGATGAAAGATATAACATCCTAAAAAGTTCTTTTCTTTTATTTAATAATACATATTCTGAATTAGAAAATAATTATTTCGATTATTATGAAAATAATTTTATTTATAGTAGTAACTCTGAATTATTCAATTTTTTTAAAACAAAAAATATTTTAGAAAATGTAAGTCAAGTTATGTCTTATAATATATTCCAATATACAATATGTAATTCATTAAATATATCAATAAATATTTTATCAAAAAAATCAAAAGATATTTATCAAAATAACGGATATCCTACATCTATTTTTAAAAATAATGATATTTATACATCAATATTTCCATTAAGTTCTATGTTATTTATTAATGTTAATAAAGATATTCCAACAAAATTTACAGGATTTTATTTTACAAACGATTTATCCAATTATTTAAAAAATATTATTAGAATTAATAACTTTTTATTTAATAAATTATTTACAAAATATAAAACTAATCCCCAAGATAAATTATTATATACTTTTCCTAATTCTACAATTTATAATACTTTAAAATCTTATTGTGAAACTTATTATGAATCTTATCAAAATTATTATAAAAATGTAAAATATGAGTTAATTGAATATTTTTATAATAAAAATAAAAATAAAAATAATAATTTTAAAACAATTTCAAATAATATTTATGATTACACAAATAAAAATTTATTTAATAACTTTTTTAATAATATATTAGAAGAAGAACATATTAATAAATTTATATTTTTACAATCTTCTCCTTTATATAGAATATATTACTTACTTATTTCATTTAATGATTTTACAAACAAATATGATGTTATACAAGATGCTATAACTTTACGAAATTTTATTCTTGATTTTATTATAACTTATATTGAATATTTTAATTCAGGAATTATATTTAAAAATGAAAATAATTTTGATTTTCAAAATATCTTTAATGATGATTTTTTTATTTTAAATAATTTTTGTTGTTATGGAGATATAAGCTCTATTTCTAATAAAAATATTATAAATGAAATAAAGGATAATGATTCAAAAATTACTATATTTTCATCTTATTATTTACTAAAGTTAATAAACTTATTAGAAACAGATAATTCTTTGCAAAATAAAATTAATATATTCAAAAATAACTTTGATGATATTATTATTAAACTATTTTTAGATTCCTTAAATAAAAATAAACAATATTTTGAAAATTACATTCATATTAACAGCTTTTTAAATACAATATTCAATAAGAATAAATTTAATTTAGAAAAATATTTTTTGGATTTAAATTTATTTATTAACTCTGAATCAGAAATATTAAAATTTAATAAAGAAAATTTAATATCTAATGAATTTTATTACTATACATCTTATTATACAATTTTTTCAATTGGAAGTTTATTTGATAATATTAATTATTTAACATACATTACTACAAATAATATATTTAATATGTTTAAAAATGTAATTCAGGAATTAAATAATTTAGATTATTGTGTTATAAAAACACCAAGTTTAATTCAATATAAAAATATATATAAAACAACTAACTTAACCAGTTTAATTAATAAAATTAAAATACCATGTGAAAACATATTTTTATCAACTTCTAATATGAAATTGTATTCTTATCATAATAATTTAATTTCATATATTATATCAATAATAAAAAATAATTCAATTATTGTATCAACCCTATTATTTAAAAATGTTTTTGAAGAAATTATTAATTTAATTAAAATACAATTTAATTTTTTTAATCAAAATAATAATACAAATATTAACTTTTCAAGTAATGAAGAATATATATTTTTTAATAAAGACTTTAAAAATTATAATTCTGCAGTAATATTTTTATATATATTGTATTTTTTTAATTTATGTCTTAAAATAGATATTGATAATTTTATTTTAAATAATAAAGAAAATAACAAAATATTTAATGATTATTTAGTACAAAAATATACTTACAATATTTATGAAAGATTTTTACAAAGTATTATTTTACTAATAGAAAGTAATTTAGATACAATAAATTTAGATTATTTCACAAATTTAATTTCTTTTTATAACAACAATTTTAATAAAAATAATAATTATAAAATATCTTCAGTATCACAAAATAATAATCAAACATATAATAAAACATTATTTGATAATTATTACAAAAATAACAATTATATTATACAAAAATATAATTATCAACAAAATAACTTATTCTTAAAACAAAATTTATTAGAAATATCACAAAATATATTTAACAATAATAATAAAATATATTACACTTTATATCAAAATGTAAAAAATATTGTTGAAAATAATATTCAAGATTCAAAAATAGGAAATATAGAATTTTATTACAAACAATTTAAAAATGGTTTTTATTCTAATTCTCTAAATAAAATTAAAGAAATATACAATTTATTAAATTCTAATTACAAATCTATACAATTATCTAATGAATATAATAATTTAATAATAAATGAATGTCTTAATATTATTAAAAACTTTTATGGAAATAATAATTATTATAAAACTTTATTTTACAAACAAGTAACACTTGAATATCAAACACAAGACAACAATTTTCAAACTAATAATGACATATATAATTATAGCTCAATACAAAAATTATTAATAGAAAATACTAATAATTCATCTGTATCTGATTTATATTTAAAATTATTAACTAATAATGTAAATAACTCTTTTTATTATGAAGAAAATATTAATAGCATAATATATTTATTGTCAACACAATATTTATTTGATGAATATAATATTTCTAAAATAGATAGAGAAACAATTATTAAAACTCCTCTTTATAATATTGTAAAAATATTTGAATTTATAAAAATTAAAGATAATGAAAATTATTCTTCAACACAAAAAATTAAGAAATATTTAGAAAATACAAGTTTATATTCTAATCAAGAATCATTTAATCTTATAAATATTGATAATTTACTTGATAATAAACCTCTTATACAAAATATTAAAATATTAGAAATACTTGAAATAATGGATAATGATATTGATAATAATAGTGATAAATATATTATAAATGGAACACTTGAATCATATCGTAAAAAATTAATAGACTTTAATAAATATTGTGTATCTAATAAATTAGATTATGTTATAAATATGGAACTTTCAAATGGAACTTCAATTTATCAATTATTTTTAATTAATACTGAAATTATGTATGAAAATATTTATAATTATTTATTATTAAACGAATATTTTTCTCCCAGACAAATATTTAATGATATAATTAATTTTAAACAAAATAAATCATATGATTTGAAATTAGAAATAAATTATGATCAAATTAAAATTAAAATTTTTGTTTATTTATTTTTTACATATATTACTCTCACTTATTTACCACATTTATTACAAAAAGAATTTATAAATAATATTAACAATGATAAAAATATAGAATTTTATTTTAATGACATTTACTATGATATACCTCTTACTGAAGTTTTTGAAAAATACAAAGAAATTATTATATTTTCTATTAATTATGTATATTCAATAAATAAAGAAGATATTGATAATTTACATAAAAATATGTTAAATTTTAATTTTTTAAATGATAAAACTAGAAATAATATTGAAACATTATTAAAAATAACAAAGAAAAGAATAAATATTAATGAATATTTTAATACATTATGTTTATTATTTATTACATCATATCATCAAATAGTAGAACAAGAGTCAAATGATAGTTTATTTTGTGAAAAAACAATTTATAATTATGATTTAAAATCTCTTGTTAATAATATAAATTTTATAATAGAAAAAGAAAAAAAAACTAAATTTAATATATCTTTTTATTTATACAACAAATTTAACTTTTCTATAAATAACATTATAAAATATTCTAAAATTGTTGATAATTACTTTATTTCTTCTAATATAAATAAATATAAACAATATCTTAATAAAGTAAATATATCTGATTTTAATATAACTTTTGTCTTACTTACATTAATCTTACAATATTTTACAATATATTATGAAAATGAAATAAATGATATCGACAGTGCATTATTTTCACTAAAAAATGGAAATACTAATATTATATTATTTTCTGATGTTCAAAAAGGATTATATACTTATAAAAATTCAAGTGATAATATTTATAATAATTCTATTCAAAATTATAATACAAAAATAAATTTAATAGTTGAAAAATCAGTTTTATCAAGAAATTTTAAAAATATGAATATTATAAATCCTTCTACATTTGATAGAAGTGTGAATTTTATGAACTATAATTTTACTTATCAAAATAGATTAAATAAATATTATAACGAACAATATAATTATTATAACTATATAGATAACTATAATTCAATATATAAAAATGTTTATGAATATTATGTAAATTTACTTAAAAATCCTGATTTAATATTTAATTTGAAACAAAATACTGAGATCTATAATAATATATTTTATGAAATATTTACTTCTTTTATAGCAAAAACATATGATATTAATAAAAATTCTATATTTTATATTCCTCTATTTAATGAATTACTTGGAATTTACACATCTTACAACTTAAAAATTAAAAATTTAATATTAAATAAAAATATTAATAACAGTAATATATTTGAAAGAAATATTTATTATAATACTTATACATTACTTTATGAAAAAATGAAAGAATTGTATTATTATCAATTATTTAATATTGTTATTGATAAAAAATCTATAGAAAAAGAATTTTATATAGATGTAGATATATTTTTTGATAGAATAAATAATTATTATAATCAAAATATGAAATATTCACAAATTTATTATAATATAACTTACAAGATATTTATATCACAAATATTTACAGTAAAATTTATAAATTACAAATTAAACAAAAATTATTCATTAGATTATGAAATGTTATTAAATTTTAATAAATTATTAAATAATAAAATATCTTCTTCAATCTCATTCTTTACTTTTTTTAATCAATATTATAATAATAATTTTATAAATCAAAAAGAATCTAAAGAAAATTATGAATTAAATTATGCATTAGCTAATTTATTAAATAAAAAGAAATTTTCAAAAAAAATAGAAAATTATTTGAAAGAATATATTTATTATATAGGAATTGATAATCAAGATATACATTTAGAAAATATTTATAATTCTAATTTTAAAAATGAATTATTTGAATTTGTTGTTTACAAAGATTCAACTTTTATTATTAGAAACATAGTTTTTCCTAAAGAATATATTGAAAGTATTGTTTATACATATTTAAATTATTTTTTTAATAGTCAAGAAAACATATTTTATATTTACAAATCAATAATTTTATTTTTAAGAAATTCTTTTAATAGTCATGTTAATAAAAAATATTATGAATATATTTATCAAGTTATAATTAAAAAAGAAGATTTTGATTATTCAGAAGAAATAATAAATGATTTACAAAAACTTTTTTTAAATAAAGAAAATTTAGACATTAATCCAGAAGAAATTTATATATGTATAAAATTATTAAATTTTGTTTTAAATTTTTATTGGAATTTTTTCATATTAAATAAAAATAAAACAACCAAAAATACAATTTATAAACAAAGTCTTTTAATATTTAATTTTTACTACTATACTTTAAATATAATAAATCAAAAAAATAATATTAATAAAGAATTAGAATATGTTTTTGAAAATAAACTTGAAGAAAATTCATTATTTGAAAATTTTAGTTCTTTAAATATATTATTCAATTTAATGCAAAAAATGATACCTTTTATATATTTTTCTAATGGAAGTTATAAAAAAAATATCATTACTTATATAAATGATGTAAATTATTATGTAAATAAATTTGGAAATAAATTTTTAAGTGTAAATACTTCTAAACTTATTTCAGCAAAACTTGATTTTTTAAATTCTAATTACATAAAAAATAACAAAATATCTAATTATTATAAAAATGTTTCGTTAAATACAATTTATGATATTCACAAATATGATTTATTAAATAAAAAATATATTACATTTTTTAATAATGATAATTTTATACAAACTATATACTATGAACTTTATAAAAAATATAATATAGATACTGAAAATTATTTAGGAACAAATATATTTTATAATACTATAGTAAATTTATTTAATAATTATAATTCAATTACTGATATATATTATTTTAATGAAACTTATATTTTAAATATTTATAAAGTTATTTATGAAAATATATTATTAAAATTAGAATATTTAAATGATTTAATTGGAGGAAAAGATAAAAATACTTATAATTCAGGAAAATATGGTATTCTATTTGATAAAAATAATCTAAAAAATGAAGATAATTTTGCAACAGTTTTTACAACTTGTATGAATAATTTAAATTTTGAATTAAATAATAATTCTATTGTTTTATATTTATATTATTTATGTTATTTTGTATGGTTAATGACAAAAAATAATAATGAAAATAATATTGTTATATTGGAAAACAATATTTATAATTTTGCAAATTTTATAAATGTTCAATTATTAAAATACATTGAATCAAAATATACTACAAATGAAGAACTTTTTGTGAGTTTAAATAAAATATTATTTAATAATTATACAAATAAAGAATATATTACAGAGTGTAATAATTTATTTAATTCTTTTATAAATAGTTTAGAAAAAAGTAAAATTATAAATAATGATGGTAAAAATAAATATTCTTTTGTGTACTTTAATGATTCTTATAAAAAAATTTTAAATGAATCAAATTTTCAATCATTTGATTTAATGGATGATATAGAATATAAAATAAATAAATGGAAATATTTTTTAGGTGTTATTGTTGATTATAACAAATCAGATATTATAAAAATATTAAAAAGTATTAACAAATATTATTTATATGCTATTAATATTCAAGAAAAATATATAAAACACATTATTAATATATTAGGGGGGTTAATAAATAGATATGGTATAATAAATATAATTGATGATGTTATTTTAAATTTTGATAGTGAACAAATTGATTCATATTCTGGATACCAATATAAAATTTTTTATGATTTACTTTCAAATACTCAACAAAAAGATGCACTTGGGAAAATGTTTGGTATAGAAGATGATTATATAACTAATTCTAAAATAAGACCATATATTAAAATTTTTAATAAAAGAGATTTTTCAATTCCTGTTAATTTTTATAATAAACAATTTTCTAATGCAATACCTTTAATTAGTATGTTATATTCAAAAATAATAATGAAATTTCAATTAAGTAATATAAGAAATATTTTTAGAAATAATTTATTAACTAATGAAATAAATAAAAATGGTAATATTTATAATTTAAATTGTGATTTTGTTTTTATTGAAAAAAATGAAAGAATTGAAAAAACTAAAAAGAAAATTGATAATATTATAAATACACATAGTTATTATAATACAAAAATAACTAAAAAATTAGAAGATTTATTTTATGAAGAAGATGGAGAAATATCTATTTCTTTTGATTTTGAATTATATAATTTATGTGAGAGATTGATATGGAATTTTAAAATATTATTTGATGATAATGAAATTATAAATAACTTTGAAATTAATTCTTTGAATGAAGTTAATAATATATATCAATATAGAGATGGAAGTTATAAAAACTTTATTAAACAAGTTAAATTATATATTGATGATGGATTAATATCAAGTGTAAATAACTTATCAAAACAAAATTATAGCGAAGTAACTTCATTAATGAATTTATATAAATATACTAAATATACAGATATTAGTAAAAATTATAATTGTAATTCATTTTCTTTAGAGCCTGATATATATCAACCTACAGGTTGTTTAAATATGAGTATGTTTAAATATTTTAAAATAAAAATTTTATTAAAAAGAAATTTTTTAGATTTTGTAAATAAAATGAAAACTTTATATGGAGTTAAAAATATAACTTTTGGTATAGAACTATCTTTGAATGAATATAATTTAATTAGATATCAATCTGGACTATCAGGTTTGTTATTTATAAAATAATATTTTTAAATTTTTGTTAGATTTATTTATTTAATTAAAAATAAATAGTTATTATATAATAATAAATGCCTGCTGGTGAGATAATATTAGTTGCATATTCTCAAGAAAATCTATTTTTAAACTCTGAACCACAAATAACTTTTTTTAAAATATTATATCGAAGATATTCTAATTTTGCAATAGAAACAATTAAACAAACATTTAAAAGTGAAATTAAATTAGGAAATAAATATTCTATTCAAATTTCTAGATTAGCAGATTTATTACATAAAATGTGGTTAGTAATTGAAACACCAAATATTCCAATTATATATGATTTTTATAATAATCCTGATGAAAAAATAAAATTTAAATGGACAAAAGATATTGGTTATGCTTTAATTGATTATGTTGAAATTGAAATAAATGGTAAAACAATTACTAAACATTGGGGAGAATTTTATAATTCTTTGAATAAATTAAATTGGAATGATTTTAATGGAACAACAGACGAATTAATTGGAAATTTACCTGAAATTATTGATTATCATTATGTAAAAGATGGTATTGGTTCATATACTTTAAGAATTCCTCTTAATTTTTGGTTTTGTAATAATTCTGGAGATTGTTTACCATTAATTAATTGTGAATTTAGTCCAATTAAATTTAATGTCAAATTTAATGATTTTAACAAATGTGGGATATTTTCTCCAAGTAATTATATTAATATTCAAAAATATAATGGAGTCTCAGTATTAGGAGAACCATTATTACAAATTACTCCACAAGGTTATAGTTGGGCAGAATTTGATAGTATTGATATTTCTTCTTATAATAAAGAAACTTTTGATGTTGAATCTTATAATTTATATTATAGAAAGATATCAGATAATGATTTTATAACTAATATAGATTTAAATAATATTAAAATAGAAAATACATTATCTTCATTACAAAATTATGTTATATATGGTATGTATAGTGGTTCTGTTTATATTCCTTCGAATGCTTCTGAAGATGTTAATTCAGTATTTTCTTCAAAAAAATATTATATAAATTTTGATAGTGATATATTTCTTAAAGATGCATATTTATTGTGTGATTTTGTTTATATTGATAATGAAGAAAGAGTTAAATTTTATAATTCTAAAAGAAATTATTTAATTGATCAAGTTTATTTAACAACATCTTATAATATAAATAATCTATCCTTTAAAAATTACTTAAACACAATAAATTGTTGTAAATTTATATTATTTATGGGACAAGTTGAATATTTTTTAAACGAAAATGTAAATTATAATTTTGATTATAATACTTTATTTTTTAATCCTAAATTAATTAATGAAGCTCTAAATTTTATTAATATTAACAAAAAAAATACAATAAAAGAATTAACATTTTTATATGATTCATCAAAATCACAAGAAATTCTTGATATGGAAGTATATTCATTAATGTATCCATTTTATTCATATAAAAAAGCAAAAAATAAAAATGGATTTGGAATAAAACCATTTTCACTATATACACAAAATTTACAACCTTCTGGAACTTTAAATACTTCAAAACTTAAAACTCTAGAGATATTATCTTATTTTAACAAAATTGACGAAATTTATAATAAATACATATTAAAATGTTATGTAGTTACATATAATTATCTTAGATTTTCTAATGGTGTTTCTGGAACTTCTTTTAATAGTGCTTATTAAATTTAATTAATTAAACATTTCTTGTAATTTATCACAACCATAATTTAGTGATAATATATTTTTTCTATATAAATTATATCTATTAATAAATTCTTCTTTATTTATACTTTTCCCTCCTATCATTTTATTAAAATCTTTATTAAGTTTTTCTTCTTCTTTTTCAATAGATAAAGATGTATTTTTTAAATTTTGAAAATTTGTATTATCAACAGAACCATTTACTTTTTCATTTAATTTGTTAAATCTTTCATTTACATTAGTAATAAAAAATTTACTTTTTCCACCACCAATTAATAAACCATTTTTATTTTTATTTTGTGTTAAATCAACAAGATTACTTAACTCTTCAACACCTAAATTAAATCCTCCAAACATATTTGAGTAAAAATAAGACATAAAACCACCAGTTGTATTGTCACCAACTTCTTCTCCTTCAGCTACTACTACTACTTCTTCAGTTTTTTCATCTTCATTTTTTTCTTGTGTGGTTTCAGGATTTAATACACCAGGATTTCTGTTAATAAAATCAATAGATGCTCTAACAAGTTTTAATAAATTGTTAAAATTAGTTTTTCCTTCTTCACTCTCAGGAATTTCTAAAGGACATTTTTCCTCCCAACTATCAAATGATTGAATACATACTCTTCCATTTTTGTCTTTACATGCTTTCACACCTAATTCTTTTAATATTTCTAAAACTTCTAATGGATTAGAGTCATCAGTTAAATCAAAAGTTATATCCTCTTTATTATTATCTTCAGTAATATTAAACTTAAAACTTGCACCTCCTTTTTGTTCTTCAACTTGTTTTTTCATACTTTTAGTTATTTTTCTTATTCTTTCAATAACTCCTTCTTTATTACTTTCAATTTCAACTACTTCGTAAATTCCTTCACTATTTTTTTTTCTATTTTTATTATCAACTACTCTGTATATATCATAACTGATACTTGGACAGTCTATTGTTTCAATATCTACTAAGTTACCTCCTTTAAAATTGTTGCCACTAAACATTATTAATTATATATTATAATAATATATAAAAAAATATACTATATTTTTATCTTTATATAATATATTATATTGTTCATGTGGATTTTTATCATTATTGTTTCCCTGTTAATATTAACTGTTTACTTATTTACTAGAAATTGTCAAACTATAACATCAAAAGAAGGATTTAGTACTAAAGAAAAAATAACTATACTTGTATTTTTATCTTCTGGATGTCCTCATTGTGTTACTTATAAAAATAATACACATTCCTTAATTGAAAAATATGCTAAAACTAAAGGACATGAATTAAAACTTGTTCCTGAAAATGATTCTGCAACTTTTACAAAATATAATATAATGTATATTCCTTCATGTATTATTGTTAAAGGCGATAAACATGAAAAAGTAAAAGGAGAAATATCTGAAAGTAATATTGAAAAAACTATTAAAAATATGTAAAAATCATAAAGTATTTTTATATAAACTATAAATTATATTTTTTATTTTTAATAATTTATTAAAATTTGTTAAAAGTATAAGTGAATTAAAAATCAATTAAAAAATTATTGATTAACATTAATTATAATAATGTCAAAATTAAGTTTTTACGAAAGTGATACATTTGTCGATTATTACGACACTCTTGATATCCCCTTTAATTCAGAACAATCTGAAATTAAAGAAGCATATCATAAATTAGTTAAAAAACATCATCCAGATCAAGGAGGTTCTGATGTATTATTTAGAAAAGTTAATGAAGCTTATGAAATTTTAAGTAATGAAAATACAAAAAATGAATATGATGCTTATTATATAAGAGGAGATGATAATTTTGCTAATGATGAATTAATTAGTTTAAAAAGTGAATTTAAAAATTATGTTGAACAAAATAATAGAGAATTAACACAAGAAGAAAAAGATAAATTATTTCTTGATGTTATTCAAACTGTTCAATCTGAAAATAAAAAAATTGTTGATGAACAAGTTTTAACAGAAGAAGATATTAAAGATAGAAAAGATGATTTACAAAGAGAAAGAAATGATGCTTTAGTTGAAGAAAGTGATAGTACTTTATATGATTTACTTGAAGATATTAATATTGGAAGACCTGGTAATGATAGAATAACAGTTAGTGATTTATATGATTTTTTCAAATATAAAAATAATAGTAAACAAAATAATCAACAATTAATGGCTTCTAACTTTTTAACAATGAGTGATATTAATAATCCGATGACTTCTAATTTTAATTTTATAGAGGATGATTTAAATAATAATAATAGTGAATTCCATACTTTTTTTAATGATCAACATTCGACAAGTAAAAATGATTTAATTAATTTTACTAAAAATATTGATAATGATGAATTTTTTGCTTGGAAAGATAAAAAAGAAACAGAAGATGAAATCAATAATGCTCCTGTTACAGAAAATGATTTTGAAAAATTACTTGCTAGAAGAAAAATGGAAGAACAAGAAATTAATAATGAAATTGAAAATAATTTAGAAAAGCATAAACAAGCTATGAGTTTAGTTGAAGGGGGTGATCAATTTCAAAATAATTTAAATTTCTTTTCTAATTTCGATGATCCTTTTGAAAAGGATTATTATAGTACTGTTCTTAAAAAAAGTGAAGAAAAATTTAAAAGTGTAAATGATGTTAATAATGTAGGAGATGGATTAAATTTTAATAGTAATAATATATTAAACGATGTTGATGAACTAAAAAAATTTGTAAAAATAAATAAAAATGATATGTCAAGAAAAGAAAAAACAATAAATGATACAGATTTAGATAAATTAATGAATGATAGAAAAAATATTG
>Ga0206129_10003545_pt1 | contig 17924 bp, 8 predicted proteins | sample Helgoland_Spring_8_FD_148616 | JGI IMG/M metagenome (GOLD analysis project Ga0206129, IMG submission 148616) | Pelagic subsurface seawater microbial communities from Kabeltonne, Helgoland, North Sea - Helgoland_Spring_Bloom_20160502_2 | ecosystem: Environmental > Aquatic > Marine > Epipelagic ...
TTCTTTTTTTTTCTTATATAAATTTTGTAATAATGGTGTTTTAGAAAGAATAAAAATATTTGGTTTTATTTCTTTATCTTTATTCATTTTCTCATACTTATTTTCATCATTAATATTCATTAATATTATTAAACTTTTTTTTTATATATTTTAGCCATATATTAATCTATATTTTCTTTTATTGAATCTTTCTACATTCTCTGGATAAAATTCATTTATCCATTCATTTAAATTTTTACTACTCATACTTCTATTACATCCAGAACATATAGGTAGTAAATTATCTAGTGATAAATTACCTCCATCTTTTTCTGAAATTATATGACCTGCTTCAAATTTATTCATATATATTTTTTCATTATTACAAATTAAACAATATGCCCCCCCTATTGATTTTCCTATTAATTTATTCCATAAATCATCTCTTAATTTTTTAGGAATACTTGTTTTTTTTTTTATTTTATTATTATATTCCTCAAAATATTTATCTACTATTTCTTTAACCCATACATAACCATACTCATTATTACTTGTATGACTAAATAATCCTAAATAAAAATTAAGTCTTTTTGCTTTGTCAAATTGATTTTTACTAATATCAGTATATTTGGATATATCATTTTCACATAATTTTAAATTATAGTTTTCAATATAATTAATTAAAGTTTTAGAATCTTTTATATTTAACTTTTCTATTATATAATTTAAACTTTCCTGAAAATTATTAAAAGAAATTAGTGGTCTATGTGACTTTAAACTTTTTGACCAAATATTCGGATATTTATCTTGAAAATATACCAAAGTTTCTTCTAATATTATTTTATCTACATCTACAGAAAATTCTGGTAATGGAGTATTATTATTTATTATATTATAATTTTCTTTTAGTTCTTCAAAATCATTTACATTTACAATCTCAATACAAATATCTACATTATGACTATAATTTTCATATAATTCTAACAAAGCCTTATATCTGTGTTGACCATCTATTAAATAATATTTATTATCTACATTACAATAATTTATCGTAATTAAACCTAAAAAATTAGTATTATGTTTACATTTCAACTGATTTAATTGATAATTAATTATATCATCTACTTTTTTTTTATTCAATATTCTTTGTATATTAGGTTTTTTTAAATCATATTTTAGTAAATCATTAATCTTTATTACTTTTATAGTTTTATTTTGAAATTTAATTATATTTTTCATAATTACAAATAAAATATTAGAATTGATAAAACTTTAAATAATTTGAATTTACTATCAATTTAGATATAAATTTATACATTTTTACTATTTGAAATGTTATTAATCTAATTACTTCTAAGATACTATTTTTTCATTTACAAATTTTATTATATCTTTATTTATATTTTTCATAACATCACTTATACGTTTTCTATTTTTTTTTATAATTTCTTTTAATTCTAATTTTGTTAAATTTTTTTTATTAATTAAACTAAATAAAGCTTTTTCATTTTCTATTAATCCATTATATAAACCTATATTATATCCTGTTAATCTATTAATATTTTTATAATAATCTACTTCATTAAAGGATATATTATTGGTATCAATATTGTCACAGTTCCCTATTGTTCTTATTCCTATACATTCTCCTTTGAGGCTAGTAACATTTGTACAATAAACATTGTTAATATCAATATCTATAGATGCTGTAATTAAAATTGGTACTATATCATTTCCAAGATAATTTTTTTTATGCAGATTATAATTAATGAAATCATTTGTTTCATAAATATATTTATAGTCATTTAATCTATTTATATTACAATCACACTCACTACCAGAATTTGATATATTTTTCATTATTACATTATCAATTTTAATGTTACTACCTCCTGAAATAAATAGTATTAAATTTCCTTTCATAACATGATTCATCTGATCTCTTAGATTAACAAAATATAGTGAATTTTCATTTTTAATATCAATTAAATTCTTTTGAGATTCAAACCATCCTTCTATCATAATTTGAGGTATATTTAGTGACTTAGATGCTATTTTAAATGATGAATCTATATTTATATATTTAGCTAATATAACTGTCGCATTAGTCATAGAATTAGGTAAATAGTATCCATTATTTTTGTCATATATATCTAGATAAGGCATCGTATTTCCAACAGTACCTAAATGTGGTTTTTTTTTATCTGTCATTGTAATAATTTCTCTTGGGAAAGAATCTAAATTTTCAAATAAAATATCATGTACTACTATATTTTTATTTCCTATTACGCCTTCCATATTTTTTAAAAAATCTCCTACTACAACTCCTAAACCATTAAATACTATTCCGTATACATTTCCTTCTGGTAATTTAGTATTATTAGTGAATAATTGAGATATAGGTTTTTTATTCTCTAAAATTAATTTATATACTTTTTGTATCATTTCCATTTGTAATTCACATATTATAGTTTTTATAGATTTATTAGTATTTCCATTAATATTTAATGAAGCATTGGGATTATGTTGCCATAATTCATATAAAAATCTTCTTGTATATAATGCGTTAGAATAAAGGAAATTTATATCTACTATTTTTGATGAATCTTTAATTTCTATATTACGACATATCACATTCTCACTTCCATTTAAAGCTATACCTCCAACCTCATAATCTTTTATAATTAAATTTTCTAATAAAATGTTTTTATTTCCATTTCCATGTATTCCATGATGAGAACTCAAACCGATAGTTCCATTTTTTATCCAAATATTACTTGGATATTGAATATCACCAAAATTTGATGGTCCTTGTCCAGCTATAAAAGGACTCTCATTTAACTCTATATTAGAATAAAATCTCTGGTGATAATAATGCATATTTGATTGTTTTAAAGTTTTATTATTTAAATCAATTATAACATTATCACACTCTATCGTTATTGCCGCAAAAAAACCAAATTGATATGGTGGTTTCGGATAATCATTTATTTGATCCGGATATCTAGGATGAAAATTATCTAAAACATTCTTTAAATCTTCACAATTTTGCGATGATTCAACATCTTTATTAGGACTAAAATTTATATTTTCAGTTAATATATAAATTCCAGGAATTTTTATTCTTAAAGTACCATTCTCAAAACTTTTATTATTAATATAAAATTTTTGTATAGATGAATCATTAGATAAACTTTTCATATTATTTAAAATTTCTAAATTATTTTTTGAATATAAATTACGAACATTCGTTTCTAGATTATTATAAGAATTTATCATTTAATATATATAAATAATAAATTATTTATATATCCAATCTTTTATTTCTTGTAAAATTTTAACATCCGCATAATTATATTTTACTAAATCACATAAACCATTTAGTAAATCTTTTTTTTTTAAAATATTATAATATTCTATCATAGCTTCAAATCCATCTGATACATTTGATTTCCAACTACTTTTTATAATATTATTAGTAATTAGAGCTTTTCCTACACTTTTTAATGAATAGTTAAAGCAAGATTTTATAAATATATTTTCATTTTTTATAATTTTATTTAAATCAATAAAATTAATGGAATAATCAATATTATATTTTTTTTTTATATTCTTATATATTATACTTTCTATATCACCCCAATGATATACAGATATTGATATGTTATTTGAAAATTGCTTTATATCATAAACTAAATCATTAAATATTTTTTTTTCAAATTTAGTAGAAATATTTTCAACTAAATAATATTTATATTTTAAAGTACCATTTTTTCTATCTATAAATAATGCACCTATCATAAAAACAAAAGTATCTTCTATAAAGTTTATATCTTCTGTAAATATGTTATTTAATAATTCATAATCTACAAAAATTTCTTTATCTTCACTTCTTTTTATAATATTTTTACTATCAAAATTTGTTAAATCAGTTCCTTTATTAATATTTATAATGCCATATATAATTTTTTTCTTTTTTTCTGATTTATTTATCATATCTAATTCAATTTTATCCCATGAATCAACATTATACTTTTCTATTATAAAATTTCTATCCTTGTAACTCATATTCCATATTAAAGTTATTTCATTATATTTGTTAGCTATAATTTCTTTTGCTCTTCTCCAAGAATTATCATTAAGATTTTTCATATTGGGATATAGTTCTATTTTTTTTTCTTTTGAATCTAAATTTATACTTGATCCATGTAATAATAAAAATTTATACCATTTTTTTGCTAATGATATATTTTTTTTTAAAAAACTAAAATCAGTGTTTATATCATAAATTATATAATTTTCTTTAGATAGCTTAATATTTCTAAAAACTATTATTATTTTTGGAGAAATATTATGATAACGACTTACTAAATTATAGTCATAAAAAATTCTATATTTTAAAAGTAAATGTCTTTTATCATTCGATAATATATTATTTTTTTTTACTTTGCCGGTGAAATAAGCGAATTTTATCATACAATATGATTTATCATTTATATCTAAATCATATAATTTTTTTACAAATTTACTTGATAGTAGTAAATCTATCTGTGTTTCATAGTTAAAATATCTAATTAATAAATTATAATAAAAATCTTTATTTAAATAATTATTATAAATAATGGTTTTTCTATTAGAATATAAAAATTTTATATTTAGATTGGTTAATAATTCTTTTATTGAATTCCCTTTAAAATCAATACTCTTTTTTAAAATAAAATTATCTTCAATAATCTTATCTTTTTCATAAGAATATAAATTACCATATAAATCAAGCCAATCTAAAATTGGATCATTAATTAAATAATTTTCTAGATTTTTGAAATTAATTACTTTTCTAACCATTATTAATATACTTTTAGAAATAATTATTTTGTCTATTTACTTGTTAATGAAATTTATATATATATTTTAATTTAATTTTCTTTTTATTTTTTCGTTGATTTTATACCTTAACACTTCATTAAATCCTATTTCACATTTTTCATAACAATTCAATTTATCAAGATAGTCTTTAATAAAATTATAAGATATACTATCAAGAATTATTTTATTACTTGCATATGATTTATTATTATTTACTTTAAAATTATCTGATATTTTATACCTTACATTTTCAATTTTATCTATTTCACATTTAAATAATTCTCTTATATAAAAATCACTATCTTTTAATGGATTAATTGTAAATGGATTTGAATTATCAAAAGTATTTATATTACTATAATATTTCTTTTTTATTGTAGAGTACAAATTACTTATTTCTCCTGCGTATAAATCATTGGCATAAATCAATATTTCATAATGATCATTAACCTTATATTTATTAGCATTTTCATCTATAGATATATTTTCTAATATTAATCTTCTTTTATGTTTATTTCGTAATAATTCTTCTGTAAAATTTTTTAAGAATATTTCATATAGTGTTAAATTTAACTTTTCATGTACATTTTTAACAATAGTGTAAATTATATATCTAGATAAATATAATGACCTATCTTTATTAACATTTAAAATAATATTATTAGAAACTGTTACAATTTCATTTATATTTTTATGTAAATCATTAATATTTAGTTTATGATTCATATATGTATCAATATTCTTTTCATTTTCTGATTCAATTGATAAATCATTTTCTTGTAAATATTTGGTTAATAAATCATTATCTTTTAAAATATTTAATTCTAATGGATATAATTTTCCCAATAAATCATAAAACACTTTTTTAATATCAATTGGTTCTAATTCTTTAGAATCTATCAATTTACTTTTATCAGTACATAGATCATTTAATTTATTAATTTCACTAGAACAGGGTATTTCAAAATTTATATTTTTTTTTCTAAAATCATCTTCTAAAATATTTTCATGATGTGCATGAATCAAAAATATTTTTTTTACAACATATTCTAGTAGTATACGTTTTTGTCTTAATGATATTTCCGGGGATAATACTAAATTATTTAGGTAATTTTTAAGATAAAGATTTTCTTCATTTTGTAAAAAGGAGCTGATAGTTGATTTTAGTAGTTTATATATTTTTTTTTTATAATCTATTTTTTTTATATACCGTATTCTATCATCTATATATTTAGATTCATATAATTTTGGTTTAATGTCACTAATTTTTATATAAAATTCCGTTTCAGGTATTTTGTTAATTAAATATTTATTATCATCTTTATCTTTTTCTATTATTGAAAAATTATTCTTTGGATCTAAATTAATCAGTTGCCCTTGCTCTAAAAGTAATCCTATTAATCTATTATTTTTTATAATATTTCGAATTGGTTTACACTTTATTTCGTAATTAGAAAGTTGCCATAAATTTAAATATTTAAAAATAATTTCTTCATAAGTATCAATATAATATATTGGAGTATCTATTTTTTCTAAATTGCTTATTTTTACACCTTCATATACTAGATGATTATCATCAATTTCACTAATATTAGTTGGTTCTATTTCAATATAAGTCCCATCTTTTAACATTAAACCAATATATTTTTTCTCTAATATATATATTTTTTCTATTTTTTGTTCCTCATCTCTATACATCGAATCCATTTTTTGAAATTTTTTTATAATAGTATATAGACCATCTCTTTCTGAAAAATATTTATTATCTACATAAAATTCATATGTAATTAATTTTTTATCAATAGTAGAATATCCTTTAAAACTTTCTAAATTATTATAAGAAAATTCATTTTCAACAAAACTGGAACCTTTCATTACAGGTATTATATGACCACTTCCTAATTCCAAAGCTATAACCTCATCATAATCATTTATTATCTTTCTTCTAACATTTATATCTAATTTTGTTTTTTTTTTAAATTCTTCTAAATTCTTATATACTAAATAAGGAGGATGTTTTAATATATTTTCTAAATTTGAATTAATATTAAAATAAGACTTAGTTTTTTCTAATATAATTTTTGAATTTTTCTCCATTTTTTCATTTTCTGTTTTATAATTAAATGAATATGGATTACAGGGTATAATTAAGTAATTTACAAGCAATATTGCTATTACTTTATTATAATTATCTGTTATATATCTTAGTTTACGATATCCAGGTTCTGATATTTTTAGTAATTGTGGTAATATTTCTATTTCATAATCATAACTTTTTTCTAATTTATTTTTATTTGCCAAAGGATTTATTTGTTGATATTTTTCATTAATTTCATTACATCTCTCCTGCATTAAATTATATATAAAATCTATTTTGTCGTTTTTCTTATTAAATGTTCTAAGATGATCTTTATTTTTACTAAAATAAAATATAGGTTCATAAGTAAATCCTTTTTTTAAAGCTATTGCTACAGGAATATCATCACTATCATTATACCAACTAGTATCCATAAAATAAGGACATACTAGATCAAAATCTGTTTTATTTTCTTCAATTAAAATAAGTATTAATCCTTTATGAAATCCTGGCAATGAAGGATTAGGTCTTGTTAACAAATCCATAAAATGTTCTTCTTTTTTATCTTGATCTGATAATATATATTCCAAATAATTTTGATAAGATGATATATGTGTAGATAAATTATCTCTAAATAAGATTTCTAAATTCCCTTTATTTAGTGTCTTGAACTTTTCTTCATTTAGATTTCCAATTGAAAATTCTAACAAAAGTTTGTCGCGATTTTGTTGATCTTTTATTGTCGGATGATCAATATATGAGGCTATTAGTGAAAAAAATGAATTATAGGATTGATTAATACCATATCTCAAGAAACATGGTTTTTGTAATTCAGATAACTTACCAGTTTTGCAGTTATTAATTTCATTGAAAAAAATATCTAAATTTGGAAATTTTAATAAACCTAATCTTTTAATATCTAAATTTTTATTTGATCCTTGTATATAGTCACTATCAGATAATCCTGCTATTTTACCTCTACCATATACCATTTCTACAGCTGTACTTGATTTTGAAAAACAACAAGGTACCCAGCTACCAGTTGCAGTAGTTTGAAATCCTGGATAGGTATAATATACACCACTTTTATGAGTTTCAAATATTAAAGTATCATTTGAACTTTTTGATTTTCTATTTATGTTTGGCTTACGTCCTTTATATCTTGGACCAAATTCTAATATATCAGGATTATAATAACTCGTTCTATCGGAATTCCATATTTCTATTTCTGATAATCTCCAATCTCTACTATTTGGTGATTTAGATTTAAATGTTTTGCCGTAATGTTCTCCATATTCATTTTTGGATTTAATATCATCTGTACCTGATTCATTTACACCTAAACCCAAAAAATCTAAATTTTCTACTAATAATGATACATTTTCACGTAAATCGAAAATTTTCGGACAAATATACCAATTTTGATTTTCTGGAGAACTTCCCCATTTTATAGCTGAACATGTAGTTCCTTTATCTAATAATTGTGTAGGGGTATCTTGTGTACATAATATATCTGATTTATTTTCCTGATATGATCCAGGATGGTTTATATCAATATATTGTTTTTCTTCTTCGCTTATAACAATAGGCTGTCTTGGTCCTTGGCACTTATCTGCATATCTTTGTCCTTCTCCTGCTTCAAAAATAAATAATTGTTTATCTTTTTCATATAATTTTGATAAAATAGGATTGGTATCTCTTTTTCTTCCCTTTTCTACTAATTCTGAATCAGAATCTAATAATTCTTCTTCTACCTTATTTCCTATATCTGCTAAATTTTCTTCTAATCTATTTAGATTTTCAATTTTTTTTTTTTCCATAATTTCTTCAGTTTCATCATCATCATCATCTGAGTTTTCCAAATCTAAGTATTCATCAAAATTTTCAAATCTACTATTATCTTGTAAATCTTTTTCCTTTTGTACTATTTCATTTTGTTCTAAAATTTTGTTAGATTCTATCAATCTATTAACATCTAAATCAACTTCGTTTAAAAAATCTCTATATAATTTATTAAAATTAACACTCTTGGAACTATATAACTGTGGGAAATTTATCAATGTGTAAGTTTTAAAAAAACTTAAAAGAAATATTTTTATATTTTCTGATTGGTCTATATTTAATAAACCATCAATATAAATTTTGTAATTATTGATTCTATCATCCAATTGAATTTTGTCTAAATAATAAATTTTTATACCTAATCCTATTTCACTTATATCATTATTATCATTTTTTATAGAATCTACTTCTTCATCAATCATTTTGTTAGCAATTACAGAAGAAATCATAAAATTTTCAAGGATTTTATCCAGGATATCTTTTTTAGAAAAATTTTGTTTATACAATTTATGAATTCTTTTCTTAATTGGAGGCATATCATTAAAATCTTCGACTCTTCTATATATGAAATTTATTGATTTTCTATTGCTCGTATCTCCTTTTCTTCTTATAAACCTACTTTTTACATCTTTAATAAATTCTACATTAATTCCTTTACTTTCATCAATTTTACTAATATCATAATTCGACTTATCTTTATCAGAAAAATCTACTATTTTATATATGAAACTTGATTGACTATTAGACCATTCACTATTTGAATAATATTCAATTATTTCATCTGGATGAAATATATCACTTTCTAGAGAAATATAATTATAAAAATATTCTGCTAATTTCTTTATTCGATCATAATTTAATACAACTTCCTTTGGTAATTCTAAATTTATAAGATTTTTTGTATCAAGATATTTTGAATTAAAAAATTTTTCATTTAGAAAAATTAATGAATTATTACAATTTAATACTAATCTATCATGATTCCTAATAAAATTTAAATTTTTTATTTTATCTACAAAATAATTAATCTTCTCTATTAATAGATTATTTATTAATTCCCATGAAATATTATGATATACTTTCCAATAAATACTTAATATTAATCTACCATGTTTCGTTATTTCAAGATTTGAATATATTTTATCAAATTTATAAAATTGAATAGAATTTCCTACCTTTAAATTACTATCATTAATTATAAATTTTAAATTTACATTTTTTATAATAAAATTCGTTGATAAATCTAATATATCTATTGTAATAGTACTATCATTTAAATAATTAATTTTATAGATCTTTCCTTCATTTAGTTTATCTGATATTTTTATTTCGTCTAATTTTATTTTATATTCTAAATATTTTGGATTACCTTTTATACCTAAAGTATTATCATCACTTAATTCATATGTTACACTTTTTATCCAATCTGATAAAGTATCTTTTGATATATCTGGTAAATAATTATTATTAGATTTTTTTGTAATATCTTTATAAATTTTGTAAATAATTTCTTTTGTACTCTGATCTTTAAATTTTACAAATGGTATTTCATTATTCAATTCTATTTCATTAAATATTTCTAATAAATTTAATTGTTTCGGTAAATTAAGATTATGTTCTATTTTACTATATATATTATTTGATCTACTAATTTTTATTTCAGGTATATTATTATAATCTTCTTTAGATGTAATTAATGAATATATTTTATCTTTTTTATCTAATAGATTTTTACATGTATCAAAAAATTTTTTATCATCTGTAATTTTTATTCCTAATTTACTTTGATAATTATCATGATTAATATTAGGGAAATATTTAGTTATAAAACCATTAAAATATTTATTTATATCTTCTTGTTTAGTTAAATTAAATAATAATTTATTCTTTATTATTATTTCATGTATATTACTAAAATTATAAAAATATAATTCTTTATTTAACATTTTGCCTACAGATGATATAAGAGTATTTACTTTTTGAGCATCTACTGGATTAATTCTTTCTTCATTATTCAATAATATGTTATATCCATCATACATTAAATTAAAATACTGATATATTAAGTTATCAAGATAAAGTTCTCTCTTACTTATACTATATTCATAAAAATGTGTTAAAATTGGGTTTTTTAATAATTTTGTTATATATAAATTTATAATCTTATTATTTACGAAATTTTCATAATTTAATTCTTTCTCACTATACTTATCTAATATTTCTGTGACTATTTTATTATTTATTCCTAAAGATAATAATTCATCACTAATACTTTTATTAAAAACTTTATTTGGTTTTTTGTATATTCTATAAAACATATTTTGAATTATTTTCATATTAGGTGTTACTTTTAATTCTTCACTTGTTTTTTCCAGTTTCATATATTCATCTTCTAGATAGGTTGTTAAAAAAATATTATCTGGAATAAGTAAATCATTTTTATCTGGTATTTCTGTACTTAATCTTGAAAAAATTGTAAATTTTAAAGAATTAATACTATCATCTTCTATTATTGAACTATAGATAAATTCTACATTAAAATATTTTGCCCAATTTATATTTAACTCTTCTTCTAAATTATATCCAAAATAATTATTTAATTTTTCAATATCATCAGGATTCCTACTAAATAATTTATCTTGTTGAGTTCTCAATAATATGTCTTTTATTTCATCACTAACATCTCCTATAAATATGTAGCAATATAATTGAAATCCTAATGATGATTTATACAATTCACTATAAATATTTGATAAATCACTATTTATTAATTTTTCTTCTATATCTGAGCTTTCCTCTATTTTTTTATTTAGAATATTTATGTTATTATAAATTGAATCTTTATTTTCATAATTAAATTCTCCAGTAAATCTAATATATGTGATTTTTAAAGGTTTATTTAGCTTTTCAGAATTCATATATAATTTATTTATATATTATTTAAATAATATATTTACAGTTAATTAGTGATATCATTATTTAAAGTAATAATATTAATAATTTGATAATATGGATATTTTTAATGATACTATTCATTATACAGAAAAAAAAGGAAATATTAATTTATCATGTATTGAAAAAGGAGTAAAGAAAATTAATGAAGAAAAAGAAAAATTAAATATTACTGATAGTAATTCACTAATATTAAATAGTTTAGAAAATATATTAAAATCATCTGATTCTAAAATGGATTGGAACTATTATTTTATGGGTTTAGCTTTATGGGCTAAACATCGCTCCGCATGTAATAAATTAAAAGTAGGATGTGTAATAGTTAAAGAGAATAGAATTATTTGTATGGGATATAATGGATTTCTACCTAATTCACCTCATACATCTAGAATTAGAGATAATCATGAAATCTCAACTGTACATGCTGAACAAAATGCTATTTCTGATGCTGCTGCTAGAGGTGTTTCTATTAAAAATAGTACTATATATATATCACATTTTCCTTGTATAAATTGTTTTAAAATTATTGCCGCATCAGGTATTAAAAATATATTTTATCATTATGAATATAAAAACGATGATATTGTAACTGAAATGGCTTTAGAAAATGGTATTAAAATTATTCATTTATAAAATGAATATTTTATTATAGATAATATACTCTAAAATGTATATTTTTATAAATATTTATTTATAATAAATATTTGTTTATTATTATAAATATACTAAAATGTTTTCTATTAATTTTTATAATCAAATTTTAGACCTATTGAAAAATTATAATATAATAGGTTTTACATTATCATTATTAATCGCAAATAGTATGAAAGAAATAGCTGATTCAATTATTGATGGTATACTTTTACCATCAATAAAACCTATTTTAAATAAAGTAACAAAAAACAAAAATACTATTAAAATAGGAAATATTAAATTAGAATTAAATACTTTTATAAAAGCTTTATTAAAATTTTTAGCTTTGTTATTTATTATAGTATTATTAATGAAAATCGGTATTAAAATGTCAGTTCCTGTTAAATCTGTAAGAATTGTAGAATAATTATTGGAGTGGTGAATCGGTTATACTAGTTCCGCAATATGGTTCTGGATTTTTTCTATAATTTGTCTTAATATATATTTTTTTTTTTATAGCATATATTAATAAGAATTTCATATTATTCCAAAATTCTTCTGTATGACCAATTGATTTAGTCATTATATGTGCTAATTCATGAATTGCTACAAAAAGAATTGTATTAAATTTAACTAAATCTTCTTTTTCATCTTTCGATCTAATACAAAAAACTATTTTTTCACCTTTATTTACTGAATATGATGTATGATTTGTATTAGAAATTGATTCTGAAATTTTATCTGGATTAAACTTATTTACTAGACGATTAATTCTATCATCATCTGGAAATTTTAATTCTAAATACTCTATCAATTCTAATATAGCTTTATTTAAATTAGCTAATATATTTGCCGCATCTTCTTTATCATCTCTATTTCTTACTAAATATTCTCTATTATCAATTTTAGATTTAACATATACTAGTTCTGACAATTTTGTTTCATAATTCATAAATATACATATAATTATTATAGTTAATATTACAATTGTTATAAATTCAGTCATATTAAGATAGTTTCAGAAAAAAATTTTGATTTAAATAATTATTATTTAAATATAATTAAGATACTATTCTAATATGACTCAACATTCATCAAAATCTGATAAAGTTATAAAAATGCAAATTGTAGATTTTTATACTGAAAATATGGTTTATAAAAATGAAGAAAATAGTGATTCAGATGAATCTGTAGAAGATTTTAATTCAAAATTTCAGTTAGATGAGAGTAAATATAAGATAATGCTTTTTGGTAAAGATGAATTTGATAAGACATACAGTGTTTTAGTTGATGAATTTACACCATATTTTTATCTAAAAATGCCTGATACATTTACAAAAGATAAGATAAAATATCTAGAAGTTTGGTTAAAAGAAAATATGTGGAATAAACATGAAGATGGGCTACTTAGAATTACTTTGCATAAAAAAATGAGTTTTAGAGGTTTTACAAATAAAAAAAAATTTAATTTTGTTAGATTAGTTTTTCAAAATACTAATGCTATGAATAATTGTATAAATTTATTTCAGAATAAAACTTGGAATCCTGTTACAAAAAAAATAAGTAAAATATTACCTAAAAAAGTAAATATAACTGGTATTACTGGAAAACCTGAAATTTTTGACTTATATGAAAATATGATAGATCCAATGATAAGATTTATTCATCATAGAGAAATAAAACCTGTCGGATGGATATCTATTTCAAAATATAAAATTAGAGATTTTGAACATCCAACGAATTGCAATGTAAATATTGTAACAAGGTGGACAGATATAAATTATCTTGAAAATGAAAATAATGTAGGAATAAAAATTATGGCATATGATATAGAATGTGATTCTAGTCATGGTGACTTTCCATTACCTATTAAAGACTATTTGAAATTAACTAGAGAAATAGTTTTAGAATATGAAAGAATACAAAAAAATTTAATTACTAAAGATGTAAATCAATTAGAATTAGAAAAATACCAATATATTAATAAAAATAAAAAAGGTTTTATTAAAAAACTATTAACCGCAGCTTTTAATAATGGTGATGAAGAATTTAATATAAGTAGAGTATATATAAAAGAAGGTTATAATAAACCTAAAGAAGAAATTATAAATAATGTTTCTGGTAAAATTTTAAATTATATTATAGATTATGATCCTACATTAAAAACTTTAGATAGAAGTAAGATAATAGAAAAATCTATAGATAATATTAATAACAAAATATTAAATAGATTTTTTCCTCCTGTAGAAGGTGATAAAACTATACAAATAGGAACTAGTTTTATAAAATATGGTGAATCTAAACCTTATAGAAATGTAATGTATACTTTAGGAACTTGTGATAAAATTGAAAATACTGAAACAATATCTTTTAAAACCGAAAAAGAACTATTACTTGAATTTCGAAAATTAATTATTGAGGAAGATCCAGAAGTTATAACAGGATATAATATTAATGGTTTTGATACACCTTGGCTAATGAAAAGAGCTCAAGAATTAGATATAGAAGAATTTTGTAAATTGAGTAGATTGAATGATTATAATTGTGTATTAAAAGAAAAACAAGAAAAATCTGGTATTGGTCAACTTATAAAAGTGGAATTTGTAGATATTCCTGGTAGAATACAATTAGATATATTGAAACTCGTACAAAAAAGCTATAATCTTGATTCATATAAATTAGATTCTGTTTCTGCTAATTTTATACAAGGAGATATAAAAGATATAATTAAAGTTAATAATAAAACAGTTATAAAAACTAATAATCTCAAAGGATTAAATATTGGAAATTATATAGTTATTGTAGAACAGGATGGATATTTAGAAAACAAATATTTAGATGGTAAAAAATTTGAAATTAAAGAAATAATTGATAACTCATTTGTTATTAATGAGGAAATAAACATAGATTTGAATAAAAAGTCGATATGGTGTTTAGGTAAAGATGATGTTTCTCCTCAAGATATTTTTAGACTACAAAAAGGGAATAGTCATGATAGATTTATTATTGCGAAATATTGTATGATGGATGTAATTTTATGTATTGAATTACTTTTAAAATTAGAATTATTAACAAATTCAATTGGAATGGCAAATGTTTGTCTTATTCCATTAAATTGGAGTATACATAGAGGACAAGGTGTTAAATTATTAAGCTTAGTAACAGAGGTTTTAAGAAAAGAAAATTATTTATTACCTTACTTATATAAAAGTTTGATTAGTAAAGAAGGTTATGAAGGAGCTATTGTATTACCGCCTTACCCTGGTATTTATCTAGATGATCCAGTTGCTGTTTTAGATTATGCTTCTTTATATCCTTCTTCTATGATTATGGGAAATTTATCTCATGAAACTATTTGTGAAGATGATAAATGGTATGGAGATGAAGGTATTCTTAGACTAAAAAATTTAGGCTATGGGTATCATGATGTTACCTATGATACTTTTCAAACTATATTTACATCAAGTGGTTCTGTAAAAGAAAAAAAAAAAATAGGCGAAAAAACTGTTAGATATGTACAATATTCAAATAATGAAAAAGGTCTTATTCCTAGAACATTACAACATTTATTAAATGCAAGAAAAAGTACTAGAAAAAAAATTAATTATAAGACTGTCACTTTAAAAAATGGACAAAAATATTCTGGTTTAAAAAACGAATCTGAACAAAATATTATCATAATTACTGAAAAAAATGATAAAATTGAAATTAATAAAGATGATATAATTGATATTACAGATACATATAATAAATTTCAGCAAAATGTATTAGATGGCTTACAATTGGCATTTAAAATTACAGCTAATTCTTTATATGGTCAAATTGGTGCGAAAGTGAGTGACCTATTTTATAGAGAAATCGCTGCATCAACTACTTCTATTGGAAGACAACAATTAGATATTGCACAAACTTATTGTGAAAATCAAAAACATTTTCCTAAAATTTTAGATAATGGTGAAACTATTTACCTACAAAATAAATGTGTGTATGGGGACACTGACAGTGTATTTGTAAAATTTGATTGTAGATATAATAATGGTGAAAAAATGATAGGCAAAGACGCCTTAGCTGAAACTATTAAACTTGCAAAAATTGCTGAATTTGGAATTAAAAAAATATTAATGAAACCACAAGATTTAGAATATGAAAAAACTTTTTGGCCTTTCATCTTATTTACAAAAAAAAGATATGTTGGTAATAAATATGAATTTGATATAGAAAAATATAAACAAACTTCAATGGGTATTGTTACTAAGAGAAGAGATAATGCTCCAATATGTAAAGTTATTTTCGGAGGAATTATTGATATTATTATGAAAGAAAAAAATATAATACCTTCAATTGATTTTCTTAGAAAAACTTTAAACGACCTTATTACTAACAAATTTAATCTTGATACTCTTATTATCAGTAAAACTTTATCATCATATTATAAGGATCCTGACAGAATCGCACATAAAGTTCTTGCGAATAGAATGGCACAAAGAGATCCTGGTAATAAACCACAAACTAATGACCGAATTCCATTTGTATATATAAATATTGATGAAAAAAATTTTAAGGGTACTATTTTACAAGGAGATAAAATTGAACATCCAACATTTATTAAAGAAAATAATTTGTTCCCTGATTATGAATTTTATATTACAAATCAAATTATGAAACCTGTATGTCAAATATACGGTTTATGTTTAGAAACTATTCCTGGATATGTTTCTAATATAAATTATTCAGAATTACAAGAAAAATATGAAAAAACTTTTGATCGATTATCTGCTACTAAAAAAATATTGGAAAAAAAACAAAAAATTGCAGGAAATATATTATTTGGTGAAGTATTAAGGACTATACAAAATAAAAAATCTGGAAATACTGAAATCACCAAATGGTTTTCTACTTCTTCTAAGTCTAATAACAAAAAAAATAATACTAATAAAACAAAAGTATCTAATTCATATATATCTGATAATTATGAATTAGATGATGAATTATATGATGAATTAGACAATGATTATGATCTCAATATATAAATTATTTTAGTCCTAATATACTCGTTAAAGCTTTCGATTTTTTCGATTTTTTATTTAAAATTTCTTCTTGATTTTCTAAATTTAATTTTTCTTTTTCTTTAATTTTTTCTTTTTCCAATTTTTGTTTTCTCTCTGACTCTTCTAATAATAATTTTAAATTTTCTTCATCTTTTCGTAATAACTCTTCTCTACGAGTTTTCTCAATTAATATTTTTTTCTGTTGTTCCTCTAAATCTTTAATAATTTTTCTTTGTCTTACTTCTTCTAATTTTATTCTTTCCTTCTGCTGTTCTTCTAACTTTTTCTTTTTTTGCTCTTCTCTTAGAGCTTTTTCTTTTAATTTTGTTGCCTCTCGTATTCTTTCTTTTTCTAATTCTATTTGTCTTGCTTCTTCCTCCTTTTCTTGTAATATTCGTTTCTCTTCTTCTTTTTTTTTTTGTTCTTCTTCTTCTCTTTTTCTTTTTTCTATTAATTTTTGTTCTGCTGATTTCTTATTTTCCATCTCTATTAAAAGTTTTTTATATGCTTCTGCTTTATCATTCGCT